>Ga0256831_1002256_pt1 | contig 10115 bp, 13 predicted proteins | sample 132544metaG_FD_189087 | JGI IMG/M metagenome (GOLD analysis project Ga0256831, IMG submission 189087) | Hydrothermal vent microbial communities from Lau Basin, Pacific Ocean - 132-544 | ecosystem: Environmental > Aquatic > Marine > Hydrothermal vents | place: Pacific Ocean: Lau Basin | collected...
GCACTATTTTGATAGAAAAGAGTTTTTTAACAAACTCCATAAACTCACTGACATACGCAATAAGCTCGGGCTGCGTTCAGGATTTAACACTATTGAAAAACTTCCGGGTGTTGCAAAGAGTGAGTATGCAATAACAGGCGTATTTCATAAACCTTATGTCAGAAAATATGCTGAGATTTTCACTGATAGGTACAAAAAATTTGCACTTATTCAAGGCAATGAAGGGACACCTGAGCTTTTTAGCAAAGGACGCCTCTGGATAGTTGAAAACCAAACAACGCAGGAGTATAAAATCGATCCTGCCTACTACGGCATTAACTATAAAAAATCTTGGGAGTCCATCACACTTGAAGATTCCATAGAGCAGCTTAAAAATCCATCTGATGAGTACCTCAAACTCGCTCGTCTAAACGCAGCGGTCTATCTTTTTATCACCGAAAATGCGAAAAGCATTGATGAGGCTTATGAGCAGGTAAAAGATACTACTTTTTAGTTAGATTATAATCCACAATTTCTCCATCGAGAGACTTTAAAAAGGCTTCAAGAGCATCAAGTTGCTCTTTTGTCAGATCAAGTCCGAGTTGATATTTTCCCATTATTTGTATTGCTTCACGTAGCTCTTTTACGCTTCCATTATGAAAGTACGGTGCTGTTTTTGAAATATTTCTCAGTATAGGCACACGAAAGTAACGTGTCCCGTTTTTACCTAAAAAACCACCTATATTCTTAAAAGGAAAAAGATGGTACATCTCAAAATTAAAATGCATTTGTGAAAAGTGTCTTTGATGTGTTTTTTCATCAAAAGTAGTCGTCAGATCTATAATACTGTTGTACTCTCGGAGCGGGAATTTTTGGATCTTTTGTCCACCTATGGCAGGTCCAAAGTGACACGCTTTACATCCCATATCTATAAAGAGGTTCAGTCCTCTTTTTTCCTCTTGTGTAAGCGCATTCTCATCCCCTTCTAAAAACTCATCGTAACGACTTCGTGTCACTAACGTCTTCTCATAGGCTGCTATTGCTTTAGTGATGTTGTCAAAGGTAATTGCATCCTCGCCATATATGTTTTCAAATTCCCTACTATATTTTGGATTTTCTTTTACCCTGCTTTCTATAAGTTCAGGCGTAGATGCCATCTCAAATGTAGCCTGTGTTGGACCTTTTGCCTGATCTCGAAGTGACTTTGCCCGTCCATCCCAAAAAAGATGCTTTGAGTAGGCTGTATTTAAAACGGTAGGAGAATTAAGATGAGAAGGATTTGCTCTTTTTTTGTAGCCAATGGCAGTAGGTTTGCCATCTTCTCCGCCATTTTTTATATCATGACACGAAGCACACGATATAGTTCTATCGAGTGAGAGATTTTTATCAAAAAAAAGCTCTTCTCCGAGCTTTATTTTATCAATGCTTAAAGGATTGTATTTATCATCTACCTCACTTTTTAGCGTTGCAAAATCTTTTGGTATTGGCCGTAAGCCTTTGTCTAATGCCTTTTGCCTAAGATTTTGTGTAGCATAGACAAAGACTACCGCCAAGCTTATAAATAGAACTTTTTTCATCTGCTACTCCTTTGAAAGTAGACTTTTTGCTAAATCCCAAAAAATTTATGGAGCCACTCTCTCTCTTTTTGCGTCTCAATAAATATTTTTGTAATTGTTTGATTGTTATCGCCTAAGACTACAACATCATTTGCAACCACTTTAAGGTGTTTTCTTCCCCACTGTTTGTCCAAATCATCCATTCTATAAAGTGCATCAGCTGCGTTTGGCTTCTCTTTTTCACCTGTTTTTACATTGATAATAGTAAGACCACCCATTCTTTTTTCAAATTTATATGGGCTGTATACTTTTATCTCTTTATAAATTCTGTCTGCTTTTGCTTCTGGCGTTGCTTTTTGAATGGCAAAAAAGCCTAATGCAAAAAATGCAAACAACAACCCAAGAAAAAATCCTTTTTTTGCGTTCATCTACTTACTCCAACTTTCAATATATTTTTTTGCTTTTTCATCAAGCATTTTCATTCTCTCTTTCCCTTTGGGAAAACGTTTACGCAGAGCGCGCATCTCTTCTAAAAACCCACCGATACTCTCAGGAATCAGCTCTTGCAAATAACGTCTGAGATGTTTTGCCATTGCCGGTGATGCTCCAGAAGTGGATACTGCAATGGTCAAATCATCTTTTTTGATATATGATGGAAAGATAAAGTCACAATAATCGACCGAATCAACTGCATTACACAAACACTTATACTCTTTTGACTCTTCAAATATGGCACTTTGAAGAGGAATGTCATCTACTGCTACAACAACTATGCTATATCCTGCAATATCACCTTTTTCATAGCTGCGTTTAGTATAATTTAAACGCAGTGCATCCATTTTAGCAAGCATCTCCTCTGAGAACTCTTGCGCAATGATTGTTATATCTTCACTAAAATCAAGCAGATGAACCAATTTTTCATAAGCAATCTTTCCACCACCTACTAATAAGATTTTTTTATCATCAAGCTTGATAAATGCCGGAAAGTATGCCATATTTACCCCACTTCGTATAATTTCACTAAAATCATATCATATTAACTTTAGAGCCTAAGAATATCGTATATAATAACAATATTTTATTGATAAACATCAATTTAAAATAAAAAAAAGATAGATACAATCATTTTATCTAATCTCAATACAAAGTAGCACTATGAAGCAAGAAGTTTTATCGAGAATACAAAAGAAGTTTCCATTAGTTGAGAGACCTTTTGCAGTTATTGCAGAAGAGCTTGGCATTACAGAGGATGAAGTTTTAGAGATTCTTCGTCAAGAGAAAGAAGCTAACATTATACGACAGACATCGGCCATCTTTGACACCAAGCGTCTTGGCTATAAATCATCACTCGTTGCGTTTAAAATAGATGCATCAAAAATAGACAATGCCGTTGCCATCATCAATGCACATCCTGGAGTATCGCACAACTATGAGCGTAATCATGAGTTTAACATCTGGTTCACTATGGCAGTTGCACCTGACTCTAAACTTGGGCTTGAGCGCACCATCGAAATACTTGCAGAGCTTACAGAGGCTGAAGATTATATCATGCTGCCAACACTTAAACTCTTTAAAATAAATGTCAAACTCAACACAACAGGTAAAGATGAGAAGAAAGAGAAGGTCAAAAAGGTCGTGCATAAGGATATAGAGCTCACACCTCTGCATCATCAGATCATTATGCGCGCACAAAATGACATCGATTTTGTCCAAGAACCTTTTAAAGGTATCATCGATGAACTTGACATTGACTACGATACATTTTTTACAACACTCCAAGAGTTGCAAGAAGCAGGTGTTATGCGAAGATTTGCTTCCATTCTCAACCACCGTAAAGCAGGTTTTAATGCAAATGCAATGGTTGTCTGGGATGTCGATGAAGAAAATGGAGAAGCAATCGGTGAAAAAGCCGCTGCGTTTAGTGCGGTAAGTCACTGTTATTTACGTCCAAAATATGAAAACTGGCCATATAACCTTTTCACGATGGTACATGGCAAAACAACTGAGGAGACAAACGCAATGATAGAGGAGATGGCACAAGAGATAGAGTCAAAATCACATATGCCGCTCTACTCATCACGCGAATTTAAAAAAGTACGTATAGAGTACTTTACCCCTGAGTTTGAAAAATGGGAGGAAAAACACAATGGATAGATTTTTTGTACTAGAGACCCCTTACATCGTCATAATGCTCTTTTTTCTTGGAGTGACTGCCTTTGTCACAACAAGAGACTTTATGCCAAAGGGTGCCTTTAAAAAAGGAATGATAGGAATATTTGGCATTTTTGCCATAATGATCGGCTTGCACTACTATGTCACAAGTGCACGAATGGATGGTGTGAAAGAGATATTTAACAATGGTGAAACCATTATATGTGAAAATAAAATGCGAAGAACCATCTCTCAATCTGTACTCATCTCAAAAAAACTTGGCTGGAGACTTGAAGGTGACTACTTTAAAAACCCTGACTTTGAAAGAGATTTTCTTACAGCACGCTGTGTTGACTATGCACCAATAGCAGCCGAAGCGAAAGAGAAAAAAGAGCAGTAATGAAAACATTTCTACTCCTCTCTCTTTTACTCTCCTCTTTAAATGCCCTAGATGCTTTCACTTCTTCAAGTGTCTGTCAAAAATGCCACCCTGTCATCTACAATGAGTACTACCACTCACAGCACAGAAAAGCTTCCATCTTTTCAGACCCAATCCATAAAGCTGTCTGGGACAAGCATCCATACAAGAAAAAAGGAATGTATAAGTGTGCCAAATGCCATACACCCAATGATAAAGTGATCTTAAGCAAACTCGAAAAGCATGAAAAAGCCCTACCTGTGAAGAACAAGGGACAACTCGAAGGAGTATCATGCGTTTCATGTCATAACATAAAAAGCATTGAAAAACATGCACGATCAAATACAAATGTCATTACAAGCAACAAACATACGCTTTACTCTGCTAGAGAGAGTGAAAAAAACAATAGTGACAAAAAATACAAGATGCAAAAGAGTCTCTTTGGATTTGTAACAAAGAAAAGTGGTTCACCCTATCATGACATAGACTTCACAAATGAGCTTTTTTACAATGGAAATGTCTGCATGGGCTGTCATTCTCATAAAGAAAATGCGCATAAATTACAAGTGTGTACCTCTAAAATAACAGCACATCCAAACAGTGAAAAAGAGAACTGTATCACTTGTCATATGCCAAAAATCCCAGGAAGCTTTACAACACTTAGAGATACAAAAACACATAGATTTCACGGCTTTAGCGGTGTAAGCCATAAAGCGAGTATGCTTCGCCAGTATATCAAGCTAACATATGAGAAAAAGCCTCAAGGTTTTGATGTTATCATCTACAACTCAGCAAACCATCCACTGCTTTTACATCCGCTTCGTGTCGGTATGCTTAAAGTCAGCATCAAACGCAGCAATAAGAACATTGCGCTAGATCCTGTGAAGTTCATCCGTATCATAGGCAAAGACAAACACCCTGCTCCACCGTGGGTAGCTACAGAGGTCTTAAAAGATACACAAATTCAGGCAAAAGAGCATAGAGTTATTCATTTTAACACTGATTTAGAGCCTAATGATGAGCTTATTGTCACGCTTGGCGACTACTTGGTGAATCCTAAAATGGCAAAAAAACTAGGTCTCAATAAGCCGCAATTCACTGCGTTTAGAATCTTTAAAGAGGAGCATTTCAATGTTAAATAGAGTAAAAAGATACTCCATGGCTCTTGTTTTTTTGTTTTTAGTCATTGGACTTATGCTTCTTGCCACACTTGGCGTTGAAAATTTTGGAGACCATCTTCTCAAAGATTCTCACATACAAACAACCATGAAACCAAAAGGAGAGAGGTTAGCGTTATGAGTTTGACACTTTTACTCGGTATTGGGGTGGCGATCACCATTATTTTTCACTTCATTGGCGTCTACGTGGGAGCTAAAAAAATTGTATGGATAGCTCTTGTACTCATTTGGGCGGCGGTAATATCTGTAGCAACAGGAGAGGTAAAACCTAAAGCATATGATGAAATAAAAGCGATGCAGGGAAAATATGAAGATACAGATAAGCTCATAAAAGAGTCGATGCCAGAAGTATCACTCTATGAACTCATCAAAATTAAAAACAGTTACCTAGCGCATGAGAATAACGAATAATATCATGCCTTTGAAGTTTTAAGCACCCAGTGCTTTTTTTACATTATCGTCTGCCATAGAGATGTTCCACTCCGGTTCCCAGACAACCTCAACATCTACCTCTTTTACATTTGGCAGCTTCTCTACAGCCTCTTTTACCCATTGTAAAATCATTTGATGCAGAGGACAAGCCTTCGTTGAGAGTGTCATAGTAACTTTTACATTTCCCTCATCATCACTGCTTGCATCATAAATGAGTCCCATCTCTACAAGGTTAAAACCAACTTCAGGATCTATAACCGTTGAGATCGCTTGAAATATTTCATCTTTTGTATACATTGCCATTATTTTTTCCTTATTATTTAAAATTTATCATATAGAGTACGTTACGTAAAAATGCCAAAGCACTCATTACCAAAAATGAAGCTCCTGCACCTATGAGAGCTTTGCTTGTAAAGAGTAGTGCTGCTGTCACAAGTAACACTCCCACTGCACCAAACACAAACTGTGCCTGCGAACTTTTAGTTGGTACCATATCTACAAGCATAGGTACTTTTTGCTTGCCAACAAGTGGTGAAAATCTCTCAAACCAGACCAAAAATGGAATAATTTTATAGATGTGCCCCGTTATCAAAAAGCCAAAAAAGCCAAAGAAGAGCAGCCACATAGATGCTAAAAGATAATTCTCTGTGCCCTTTACAAAATAGAGCAGACCTATGGCTATTGACACTACCAGTGATGAGTAAGAAAACATCAACGAAATCGCATAAATATCATTCTCTTTTCGCGGTCGTATCTTGTAAATAATAAATATCAAATAAGCATAAACAAGCATAGCAACAACCGCTAAGACATCAGCAATAAAAGAGAGTGTCTCTAAATGAAACAGTGAGGCGATGATGGCCAAAACCACTGTCACACTCATAAGGGTAATAGATATCTCCAACGGTCTCAAAGAGAAGCTGTGAGAGAGCGTAAACATAGGTACAAGCACAATGGAGAGCCCCATAATGGTTATGGCTATGTAACCACCCAAAACAGAGAATACATGCGCTTTTAAAAGAGAGGTGATATCAACTGAAATGGTACCGGCATAAGAGAGCGCCATCAACAGCCCGAAAATAATACCAAAGAATAAAAAGGTATTTGAAATCAGTACACTGCTCATCACGAGTGTGAGCTTTTTCACCTTTGCTATGGTTAAAAATATTTCACCTACAAATATCATCATAGATGTCAGAACTATTACACCACCATAGGGCAGCAGTGCGCTTGAATACAAAAAGCCAAAGACCATCAAAAGTGTGCCTATAAGCAGCAGCGGCCAAATAGCATAAAAAAGTTCTACTCCAAAATGCCCTACTTCAAGCACAACCGGTACAAGCTGTGCCATCGCTCCAAAAATGATCATCATCACAAACCCAAGTAAAAAAAGGTGTGTAAAACTAAGAACTTTTGGGTCAGTAAATGAGAGTTCGTTTACATTGAATGAAAAAACATATAGTGTTGAGAGCAAGTAAAAAATACTCCCTAAAATAAAAAAGGGAGCTATAAGTTTAAAAGGAGGTGCAAAATCCTGCGATATTTTCATCATTTAAGAGACTCAGCCTCCGCAGCTAGTTTGTGAAAGATCAGACTCTGCATTTGCGTCTGCATTGTATGAAAAGACAACTTTTACAAGTCCACCATCTAAATCTTCAATAACATACTTTACATCATCTTCTAATTTTGCAAAAAGTCCGCCCGGTGCTTTATGATTTATCATCACTAAAGTATCATTTGTACCTTTTATAAGCCCAAGCCCTGCCATTGCGTTTACCATTGGATGTGGTGGTCCCTCTTTTGAAGTATCAAAGTAGTATGTACTTTGTCCATCTTTTTCTAATTTATAAAAATCAACTGTAGCACCTTCGACCTCGATCTTTTGTGCATCATTTGGTATATGTGACATTATCAATCCTTCATGTGTTAAGATTTTGTGATTGTAATGTAGAAAAAGAAAAATAGAGTTGATATACGTCAATAATGAGAATGATTATTCAAAAAGAATTTCTAATGCCTCTCTATCTAATATTTCATACACACTGCCATGCTTCTCTATAAAGCCAAGTTTTGAGAACTTTTTAAAAATTCTTGAGAGCGTTTCGGGTGTAATGTGCAGATACTGCGCAAGCTTATTATGCTTCATACTCAAGGCCTCTTCATTTTCACAAATATATTTTGCCACGCGTGCAGTAGAGTCAAGCACGACAGTCAAAGCAATGACATTGTCAAGATATTTTATCTTTTGTGTTAACGACTTAAAAAGCTCTAAAGTAATCTCAGGATTAGAGAAAAAGTTCTCCTTGAACTTTTCAAAATCGATCTCAAGTACACTTCCATCTGTTTCAAACGCAGCAGAAGCAGGATAAGCAACTCCCTCAAATACTGCCATCTCTGCTACAAAGTTCTTCGGCACAAAACGGTGTAAAATTATCTCATTGTTCTTTGGATCGACTTTATATATTTTTATAACTCCCTCAAGGAGCATTGTCAGGTACTTCGCCTTCTCTTTTTCATAAAAAAGTACCTCACCCTTTTCAAAGTGTCTCATTCTTGAAATATTCAGCAGTAGTTTCAACTCCCGTTCATTCAAATTTTCAAATATACCTATGTTTTTCAGAATTTCAATAGAGAGCATTATCTTATCTGTCCTTTTCCATAGATCTTATACTTATAAGTAGTTAAACCTTCTATGCCCATAGGACCACGAGCGTGGAGTTTGTTCGTACTTATGCCCACTTCTGCACCAAAACCAAAAGCTCCTCCATCTGTAAAGCGTGTTGAAGCATTGACATAGACTGCAGCAGCATCAATGTTATTTAAAAACTCCTCTGCCGTTGTAATGTTCTCAGTGATGATCGCCTCAGAGTGACCTGAGCCAAATCGTACTATATGTTCTATCGCTCCATTGACCCCATCGACAACTTTAATATTTAAGATGTTTGCCAAGTACTCTGTGTCAAAATCTTCATCACTTGCCGCTGCAACTGTGACGATCTCCTGCGTTTGTGCACACCCTTTAAGCTCCGTATGTGTTTCATCAAACGCAGCTTTGAGTTTTGGCAAGGCCTCTTTTGCTATTTTTTTATCGACTAAAAGCGTCTCCATTGCATTACAAACACCCGGTCTTTGTACCTTTGCGTTTATGGCTATTTTAATGGCATTTTCAAGGTTTGCATCTTTGTCTATGTAAGTATGGCACTGCCCTTTGTCATGTTTTACGACACTCACCGTTGCATTTTCACTCACATATTTTATGAGCCCTGCCCCACCACGTGGAATGATAAGGTCAACATACTTGTCCATTTTAATGAGCTTTGCAACACCCTCACGTGAACTGTCAGGAATAAGTGAGATGAGTGAAGTCGGCAGGTCATTGTTCTCTAACACTGCTTTAAGCACCTTTGCTATGGCTCTGTTTGAGTACTCTGCCTCTTTTCCGCCTTTAAGTACACAGACGTTTGAGCTTTTAAAACAGAGCGCTGCAGTATCACTTGTAACATTTGGTCGAGACTCATAGATGATACCGATCACACCGATAGGAATACTCACCTTCTCAATTTTGAGTCCATCTTCTGTCACCCAGCCATCAAGTACACGCCCAACCGGTTCTTTGAGTGCAGCTATCTCTTCAATAGCTATCGCCATAGACTCAATGCGCTCTTCATCTAAAAAAAGTCTGTCCATCAAAGCTGAAGAGAGCTTGTTCTTCTCTCCTTCGAGCATATCTATTGCGTTTGCTTCCATCAAATCCATCGTATTTGCACGCAAAGCGTTTGCCATCTCTTTTAAGATTCTGTTTTTTTCACTACCACTCAAGTTCCCCAAAACACGGCTTGAGGATTTTGCTTCTGCTAAAAATTGTTCCACTCTTGTATGCTCCCTAATAATCGTTTCATTTTTCAAGTATGTTATACTACCATAAAAATATTTAGGACTTTTATGAAAACTATCACATTTATCGGAAATGGTAATATGGCGCTGAGTATTGCCAAAGGATTAAAGCATAACTACACAATAGAGATCGTCGGACGTGATATGCAAAAACTGCATCAGTTCGAAGAAAAACTTGGCATCGAAGTACGTAAATATCTTCTTGATGGATTTGACATACAAGACAAAACGCTTATGCTCTGTGTCAAACCTGCCAACGTGCAAGAAGTTGCAGGGAAACTCACAGGCAAAGCTAAAATCATCTACTCAGTCCTTGCCGGAACAAGCATAGAAAAAATAGCGCAACACCTTAGTACAAACGCAGTCGTTCGTGCAATGCCAAATCTTGCAGCAAGTGTCGCAAAGTCCATGACAACACTCACAGGAGATGCTGCGTTTAAAGAAGAGGCTCTAGAGCTTTTTAGTGCCATTGGCACAACAAGATGGCTAGGCAGTGAAAAAGAGATA
>Ga0256831_1002257_pt1 | contig 10114 bp, 9 predicted proteins | sample 132544metaG_FD_189087 | JGI IMG/M metagenome (GOLD analysis project Ga0256831, IMG submission 189087) | Hydrothermal vent microbial communities from Lau Basin, Pacific Ocean - 132-544 | ecosystem: Environmental > Aquatic > Marine > Hydrothermal vents | place: Pacific Ocean: Lau Basin | collected...
ATCATTAACAGTAACACCCTCAGCAGTGCTAGGGCATTGATCATTACTATCAACGAGCCCATCTTTGTCGCTATCTAGCTCACATCCTGTTTTATCTACGGTTAAGTTTTCACCTGTTTCAGGGCAGTGATCTTTGCTATCCGCAATGCTGTCTTTATCACTATCAATTTCACAGCCTTTGTCATCAACGCTAACACCTGGAGGTGATTTTGGGCATTGGTCTGAGCTATTACTAATTTCATCATGATCGCTATCTTCCTCACATCCTGTTTCTAGAACAGTGATACCGTTGCTAGTCGCAGGGCATTGATCCTTGCTATCAACGACACCATCATTATCTGTATCTTTTTCACAGCCTTGTTCACCCACACCTAATCCTATTTGAGTAAAAGTACAATGGTCTTTATCATCGGTGATACCATCTTTATCAATATCAGCGGGGCAGCCCTCTGCATTAATATAGGTTCCCTCGGGGGTGTCAGGGCATTTGTCAGAAGGATTTGCTATTCCGTCTTTATCATCATCAGCAGTTGCGCTAGAAAGTTGCTGCGCCAGCCCTGAAAATGCTTGGATTTTATCTTGGAATTGTGCTTTTAGAACGCTGTTATCGTTTGCTTTAGTTTCTAGTTGAGTGGTTAGATTAGCAATATTTGCGGTGAGTTTGTCATGCTCTCCTGAAAAACGTTGCATCACGGCTATATTGCCGACAATGCTCTCTTTAGCTTGACTAAGAAGCCTATCTTTGTTTGCAATAAGCCCTTTATTTTGTGCGCTAGATGCACCAAAAAGTTGCTGTTTTTTCCCTAATAGCTTTTGTAATGCAATAAATTGAGTATTTTGCTGTTCATTCGACCCCATAACTCGTTGCATGATATCTAAGTTGCTTTGGATAGTAGATTTAGCTTTATCAAGTAGCGCCTTTTTAGTGCTTAACTGCTGGGCTAATTGCGTTTGTTGTTGGGCAATTAGCATTTCAAGTTCTGTAACGCGCGCAAGAAGATTATCTCTGTCATCAGAAACGCTTGTTAAAACGGAAATATTATCGCCAATAGTTTGTTGCATGATAGAAAACAGATTGGCATTTTTAGGGGGTGTTTGGGCATTATTCAAATCAGGAGTGAGGCGTTGTTTTGCAGAGGCAGGAGGCTTATTTTGATTAGCTTCAAGCTTAGCAATATGTGCGAGAAGTCCCTCTCTATCCTCTGAAATGCTTGTCATTACGGTGATATTATCGCTGATGGTTTGCTTCAACGTAGAGATAATATGGTCTTTTTGGGTGTTATTTAAACCATTACTTAATAATTGACTTGTCGAAGGGGGGGAGGCATCAGGAACTAGCATTGGCATATAATAGGGGGTGTAAGGATCCTCATTATGGTTAGAATAACTGCCAACGGCAGATGAAGAAGGTGAATCAGGAACCAGCATTGGCATATAATAATAGGGGGTATTAGAGAGTGTTTCAGAGTGAGTGCTAGCGTCTCCCATTGCTACAGGGGCAGTTTCTGAGGTCTCAGCAATTGCCATTGGCAGATTAAAAAGAGTCAATGCAAGTAATGGGGTGATAACTGTTCTCATTCTCTATTTCTCCACAAGATTAATGCGTTAGAGGAAGGGAGCATCCAGAATCATTGAGGTTAACGCTATCTAAAGAGGGACAAATAGTTTGTATCTCACGCCATAGCAACGTCAACTGTTCAGGATGAAAGTAGGAGGACGTTCATCTACTTAAAAGGAGAGATTAAAGTCTCCTCCCTTAGGCTTTGATTTTCATATAATACATGAAATTAATGCTTTGTTTTTGCTTCAGCTAAAAAATATGACTTCTATGGTTTCATATATATAGACGTTCACGGATTAAATTTCATCTTGATGACTAAAAAGCTGAAGCTTTCACTCCTTTGTCTCAGGACGTTATTTATCTGAAAAACTATAGAAAGAACTTTGACTAAATTAAGAAGGGGTATTTACCCCCCGCCCATAGCTAAATCACGTCGTGCCGTAGAGATGGTTATTGTAAACCCAGCAATAACATCTAAAAAGGCCATAAAAGTAAGAATAAGAAAGATAGAATTTCCAGCCCATTCAAAGACTAACCATGAGGTTAAAAAACCGATAAGAACAAATGTAGACAAGGTATGATCAATAATAGCCATTGTTGAGGTACGTGTCGCTTTAAATAGCTCAATATAAAGCGCAATAATTCCCAGTAAGATCATAATATCACCCCATGTTGGCTTCCACACGACACCTGATGGTAATTGTATATGTGCTGCGACATAGTAAAGTTTGTCATGGGGTATACCCAAAAGATGCATTACCCAGTAGGCAATTAAAAAGAGTGAAAATAGAGGAATGAAATTTAATGATTGCATAGTAATAGACCCGTCCCTAGGTTAGAAAACACTTTAAGTATAGCGCGTTACTATTGATAATTCCTCTATTAATAGCATAGTTTGAATAAAAAACACTCGTTTAATATAAAAACTTATAGCGTTGGATTTGGGGCATAAATACATAATCCAGAAAATTCACTATCATTCAGTAGGTTGGTAAAAAGGATTGGGAGTTTTCTGACTAAACAAAAGATGAAGTAAAAATCAGTCATTATTCTAACTTATTGATTGTAAATAAATAAAATGATGTGCTTAGTGTTTTTAATTCGGGAAAGAATAAAAAAGCCCGCATTAAGCGGGCTTTTTGTGAGATGGGGCAGGATATTTTTAAGCCAACTGACTCATAATATCTTCCGATATTTCTTTAATAGCTTTTGATCCATCAACAGCAATCACTTGAGAGTCTGTATTTTTAAAATAATTAACGGCCGCCATAGTGCCTGTGGTTTCATCATAATAAATATCATGGCGTTTATTGATTGCGTCTTCGTCTTGGTCATCAGCGCGGGCTGATAGCTCTCCGCCACATACGCGACAGACTAGTTCACCGTCTTTTTCAACAGGTTTAATTGCCTCAAATGCAATATGATTAGGATGATTATTATCATTAGCACAGAGTCTGCGTCCCATAATACGCTCTTTGGCGATCTCACGATCTAGTGTGATTTCAAGTATATAATCCAGTGCCATACCTGATTCTTTGAGTGCTTTATCTAATGCTTCTGCTTGTGCTAGTGAGCGTGGGAATCCGTCTAGCAACCAGCCTTTTTCTTTAGATTTAGCTAATGTTTCTAATACCATTGGAATAGTGATTTCATCAGGGACGAGGTCGCCACTTTCAATAAAAGCTTTGGCTTTCATGCCAAGCTCGGTGCCGCCTTTGATATGTTCACGAAAAATTGCGCCTGACTCAATATGATCCATGCCATATTTTTCTTTAACAATAGCGCCTTGTGTTCCTTTGCCGCTTCCATTGGGTCCAAAAGCTAGAATATTCATCTGTTAGTTTCCGTTAAGTGGGGGGTTACTTTTGCAATACAGAATCAATCATCAGATCCTGTTTGGTGCCTAAAGCTATATCTTTCTTCTCTGAGTATAAATCACCTGAGGCACCAATTGCATTGCCACTTTTGGATATACGCGCCCCTATAATGACTTTAGGGAAGCCTGATAATTTCATTGCAGGCATCATGGCTGTGCTATCGTCTAAGGTAATGGTGATGGGTAAGTCTTTGACTTGAAAACGTTTTGCTGCTAATGGCATGGGAGGACCTGACATTGCTTTGGCGTAAATAAAGACGCTGTCATTGGCGTTAGCTTGGTTTTTAAGGTGTTCTGATAGGGTTACGGTTACAACGATACTTTTATCATGGGTTGCTTGGGGTGTTTTGGTTGTAACCTCAGGAGCTACTTTTTGTTTTGTCTTGGTGCTGGCTGTTGGCAGATTAGCGATCGCCTCTGGTGATAATTTCTTTTTAGCATCCGCAATCAGCCCGCGTATCTCGTTAGCTTGCTCTGGTTGTTTGCTTAATAAGGGGATTAAAGCAGTCCAGCGTTCAATCGCTTTAGCATGATTGCCTTGTTGTGATGAAGCCATACCACCTAACCACAGACCTGTTACGCTATTAGGAATAAGCTTTAAGGATTTTTCAATTAACTCAGCAGGCTTACCTGTCACATTGCCATTATTTGCCATTGCGGAGGCATCGGCTAAAAACAGCATAATCTTGGCATCATTAGGCGCTAGTTTGTAGAGTTGTTCATAAGAATAGGTGGCATCTTTAAAGCGATTGAGCGCCATATAGGAGCGTCCTAGCATATACCAGCCTTCAGCATTGTCTGGATTAGCCTCTAGTTTTTTGCGTAAGCCTGTGACCATTGCGTCAATATCAGGTTCACCATTGGCTTTTTTGGGTATATTCCTAGCCGTTTTGGCTACTTCTGGGTCGAGTAATTTGGGGTTGCCGTATTTTGCATACATGCCAAAGGCAATGGCAGGGATCATTAATGCGATGAATATGGTGCTGATAATACTTGGCTTGGCATATTCGGCGGTGGTGATTTCATGACTGCTTGTATCGGAATAAAGTGCTTGCTCTAGCTCATCACGGCGCGCCAAATAATCATCGTGTTGCATTTCATTATTGGCAAATGCGGTCTCAAGCTCAGCCAGTTGTTCTTTGGCAATTTGTATATTTTGATCACGGCGTGCATTGGTTTCTAGCTGTGTTTTTTTAAGTAACGGAGGCAAAATCATCGCCAAGGCTAGAATAATCAGTAGTATTGCGAAAATCCAAAACATTTATTTAGTTCCTGCTAGTGGCATCGACGCTGGAGCGTCTGGTATGTGTTGAGTTTTAAAACAATCTACCACGGGAAACACAGAATACACGGAAGATTAATCAGGCGGCTACCAGTTTAAGGCGGGACAGTTAATAGTTTCTCCTATTCACCCGCACCCTTCGACAAGCTCAGGAAGCTAGTTCCCTGAGCTTGCCGAAGGGTGCGGGTTGTTTGCTATGACTTTACTTGTCCCGCTTTAAGTTGGTAGCCAATCAGGCTTTATTTTCCGTGTGTTGGGTGTATTCCGTGGTAGTCTTTTTATCTTACTTTAATAAATCACGCATTGACTGGCGCTGTTTATCATCGAGTTCTATCTCTGCTTTCTTGGGTCGATTGCGTAGAAATTTTACCAAAAAGAATAGGCTAAGTAATAAAAACAAAGGTGGTCCAACCCAGAGTAATAGGGTTTTTATTTTAAAAGGAGGGCGATATAAAACAAAGTCGCCATAGCGCTGTACCATATACGCTACAACATCATCACGAGACTTGCCTGCGGTGATCATTTCATAGGTCTGACGGCGTAGGTCTTGGGCTAACTCTGCATTGGAGCCTGCTATATCTTGGTTTTGACAGACTAGGCAACGTAGCTCTTTAATTAATCCTTTGTAGAGCGCTTCTTGTTCGGGTGTTTCAAAGGTATAGGTTTCAATACTTCCCGCGTGTAATGCAAATGGCAGGATCAGGAAGAAACAGAGTAGCAAGTGTCTGATTGTGTATTTCATTAAGCTGGCTCCTCACGTAGTTTTAAGATCAGTGGTACAAGTGTTTCAATCACTGCTCTTTGATCAACAGGCCCTGTAAATTTGTAGCGAATAATGCCTTTTTTGTCGATCACAAAGCTTTCAGGCACGCCATAAACACCGTAATCAATGCCTGTGCGTCCTTCAGTGTCCACTGCTATCGCTGAGTAAGGGTTGCCAAGTTGTGCAAGCCAACTGATGACAGCATTACCATACTCTTCCGTGCCATAGTCTTTATAATTTAAACCTACGGTGGGTACTTTATGACTGCGAATAAAATTACTCAAGACCACATGCTCGGCGCGACAAGAAACACACCATGAGGCAAATACATTCATTACCCAGACTTTGCCTTTCATGCTTTCAACACTGATACGTTGGTCTTTTTGATATAAGCGCGGCAAGTCAAAGGCAGGTGCTGGTTTGCCAATAAAGGGGGAGGGAATATTTCTTGAGTTTAGGCTCAAGCCTCGAAACAGCAACAAGGCTAATAAAATAAAAACAACTAGAGGAATTAAATGTGTTTTTTTCATTTCATTGCCTTTCTTATTTCTGCATTTCTATCGGCTTGTTCTTTTAAAAATATTTTGCGGGTACGTCGATAACGTCCATCAAATGCGGCGAGTAAGCCACCCAGTGCAATAATAATCCCGCCTAACCATATCCAGCGTACAAAAGGCTTGTGATAAATGCGGAAGCTCCATGCACCTTTGCCTAACGGCTCTCCTAAGGCAATAAAGAGATCGCGGAAAAAACCAGGATCAATACCTGCCTCGGTCATTGGCATCGTGTCACGACCATAATTACGTTTTTCTGGATACAGAGTAATAAAGTGTTTTCCTTCTTGGCTGATTTCTACTGTTGCGCGTGTTGCGCTGAAGTTTTTACCTTTGCGGTTTTCAATTTTAATAAATTTAAAGGCATAGCCTGCTACTTCATAGCTACTATTGGTTTCTAGGCGTACATCTTTTTCGGTGCTATACATTGAGGTTAGGGTAATGCCTGTAATGGTGACAGCCATGCCAACGTGTGCAAACATTGCACCCCAAGCAGATAGCGGTTTCTTAAATAAAGAGCGTCCTTGAGCGAAGAACCAAAGGAGTGCGGTTAATGCAACCCAGCTTGCTAGTAATAAGCCTAAAGAAACGCGCCAGCTAAATTCTTTGCCAAAAAATAAGGGGGTAAAAATAGCGATAATTAAGGCTAGATTAGCGGGTAAGAGTAGCTTTTTGAAGAGACGTTCAGGGCTGTCTTTTTTCCAGCGTAGGAATAAGCCAATACCCATCATTAAGAATAGAACCGTCCCTAAGGGTAATGAAATAGTATTAAAATAAGGAGGACCTACAGAGATTTTTCCTGATCCCATTGCATCAATAATCAGCGGGTAAAGCGTTCCTAGTAAGACGGTTAGGGTTAAAATGGCTAAAGTAACATTATTAACCAGTAAACCTACTTCGCGTGAGACTAATTCAAAGCGACCTGTTGAGTGTAGTTTAGGTGCTCTCGCGGCATATAAGGCTAATGATCCACCAATCACAACGCCAAGGAAGAGTAGGATAAAGAGACCGCGCTCAGGGTCTGCGGCAAAAGAGTGTACCGAGGTCAATACGCCAGAACGTACTAGGAAGGTACCTAATAAACTCAATGAGAAGACCAGTATTGCCAGTAATACAGTCCATGACTTAAAGGCGGCGCGCTTTTCGGTGACGGCTAGTGAATGTACTAACGCGGTTCCTGCGATCCAAGGGAGTAGGGAGGAGTTTTCAACAGGATCCCAGAACCACCAACCGCCCCAGCCAAGCTCGTAGTATGCCCACCAACTACCTAAAGTAATGCCACCTGTTAGGAATATCCATGCAATATTAGTCCAAGGTCTTGCCCAGCGCGCCCATGCAGCATCTAATTTTCCGCCCAGCATTGCAGCAATGGCAAAAGAAAAGGCAACTGAAAATCCAACATAGCCCATATATAACATGGGGGGATGAACCGCTAAGCCGAAGTCTTGTAGTAAGGGGTTTAGTGTACGACCTTCTGCGGGAGGGAAGGGAAGGCGTTCAAAGGGGTTTGAGGTGACAATCAAGAATAATAAAAAACCGATTGAAATCATCCCCATTACACTCAGAACACGCGCTAACATCACAGGTGGGATGCTACGGCTAAAGATAGAAACAGCGACACCCCATCCTGCTAAAATAAAAACCCATAGTAGCAAAGAGCCTTCATGGTTGCCCCATAATGAGGATACCTTATAGATCATTGGCATTTGTGTATGTGAGTTATTGGCAATTAACTTAACCGAGAAGTCACTGGTTACAAAGGCGTAGAGAAGACAAGCAAAGGAGATGCCAATGAATAAAAATTGCGCTCGTGCGGTGGGTCTTGCTAATGCCATCCACTGTGGTTTATTTAAACTAACCCCTGCAATTGGGATAATTGCCTGCACAATAGCAATGGCGAGAGTAATAATTAAAGCAAAATGCCCAATCTCTGGAATCATTATTTAGCGCCATCCTTTATTGGTGTATGTTCTTTTTCAATAAGATCTTTTACTTCTTCAGGCATATAGTTGGCATCATGCTTTGCGAGTACTTCTTCAGCATAAAAAATACCATCGTCCTTGAGTATGCCGCGTGCTATTTGACTTTTGCCTTCTTTAAATAAATCAGGGAGAATTTTATTGGTGATGACCGTGATTTCGTTTTTATGTTTGTCGAGTACGATAAAGCGCGCTTCTAATTTAGTATCACTACGCTTAAGACTACCTTCCTTAACCAGACCACCAATGCGAATCACTTGCCCTGTTGGCACTTCGCCTGCCAGTACTTCTTGTGGCGTATAGAGTTTATAAAAGTTGCCCTGCATTGCTTTGGAAATTAGAAAGGATGCGCCGATAACAGCCACAACCCCCAATAAAACAAAGATTAATCGTTTTTGTCTTGCTTTCATATTTTATTACTCATCAAATTTTTACCACGGAACACACTGAATACACCGAAAAAGACTAAAATACAGATGAAAACACGAACAATCATACCTTCGTCAAATCTAAACGGCAGGGTGGACTAAGTATAATGAGTTCACCGCAACACATTGATTTTATTGGATTCGCTATCGCTTATCCACCCTGCAAATCTGTTAATTCATAAAGTTAAAAAGAAAACAAATTATCTCGCGAAGATGCAGAGTACGCCAAGAAAAGATAAGAAACATCTTTTGCGTACTTTGCGTCTTTGCGAGAGAAATATGTTTGAGTCTTTTTTCTGTGTATTCCGTGGTTTATTAATCTTTATTCCGACGAATGCGCTTATTACGCTGGATTCGTAACAATAAGGTTTTACGCTGTAGTTTTAAACTAAGGGGTTCAGCCAGCATAATAACCAACGCTAGTAACATAATCCCCCAAACATGGTAGCCGTAGCCACCCATATTAAAAAATTCACTCATAATTTTGACACCCATTTTGTATTTATATCGCGTTGAAGAATAATATTGCGTACCCGCATTAAGATGGTTGCAAAGCTATACATCCAAAAACCGAGTGCTGTTACTAGCATGGCTAATAAAATATTAGACTCTACGCCTTTAAAGGAAGATTCTTGATGCAAGGAGCTACACTCATTTGGATTAGGACAGTTAACCGAGTAATAAATCACAGGAACAATGGCTAACCCCACCAAAGAGAGTACCGCAGCGGCTTTATCGGCTCGACGAGAATTATCAATTGCAGAATGCAAGGCGATATAGCCAATATAAAGAAACATTAAGATCAGTGACATGGTTAAGCGCGGATCCCAATCCCACCATGTTCCCCAGCTGACTTTGCCCCAGACAGCACCTGAAACTAAGGCAATAAAGGCCATTAATGCGCCCGTTACTGAGGTTGCTTGTGCCATCATAAAGGATAAGCGAGTATTAAAGACTAGCCCCACTAATCCCCAGAAAACCATCATACCGTACAGCCACATGCCCATCCAGCTTGCGGCTACGTGGACAAAGATAATGCGGTAATATTGTTTTTGATCACTTAATACGTCAGGGGTTTGAAAGAAGCCCCAATACAGTCCAAAGCCTGTAAAGCCAATCGCTAATATCCAGAATAATGGGATTAATTTACCTGCTAAGGGGTAAAAGTTCATTGGGGCAGCATATTTAAACCAACTAAGGGACATACTAGCTTCCTATTCCAAAGAAATTTTTAAGGCAGAGGCGGTTGCCCACGGGGAGAATATTAGTGACAGTAGCAAAAATGCTGATAATAACAATATATGTGGTTCAATATTGCCAGATTGTAACGTACTTTCTGTAATTGCCCCTGAGCCGTAGACTAGAACGGGGATGTACAAGGGTAAAATTAGTAAAGAAATCAACACGCCACCGCCCCGCAAGCCTAAGGTTAAGGCGGCACCAATTGCGCCAATCATGCTTAATATTGGTGTGCCGAGTAACAACATAAACATCATGGTTACTACGGTTTCTGCTTCTAAATGATAAAGAATGCCAACCACAGGAGCGACTAATACGAGTGGTAAGCCTGTTAATAACCAATGCGCGGTCATTTTGGCAAGAACCAGCATGGAAAGTGGTTGTGGAGTTAGTAACATTTGTTCCAATGTGCCATCGACATAATCATTTGCA
>Ga0256831_1002258_pt1 | contig 10107 bp, 9 predicted proteins | sample 132544metaG_FD_189087 | JGI IMG/M metagenome (GOLD analysis project Ga0256831, IMG submission 189087) | Hydrothermal vent microbial communities from Lau Basin, Pacific Ocean - 132-544 | ecosystem: Environmental > Aquatic > Marine > Hydrothermal vents | place: Pacific Ocean: Lau Basin | collected...
CTTCCAGAAAAGGGAAAGGTAAACTGTGACCTTTGCGAATACAGAGAAGCATGCGAATCGAAGGGTTCGACGTTCTTCGAAAGGTTCGGAAAGAAATTTAAGCTCTGAAAAGCAAATCCCAATATGGAGGAGGTTGAGATCGAGTGTCCAGTTTGCGATGACGGTAAGAAGCACAAAGCGGAGGTTTTGAGGAGAGAAAAAGGTAAACTTGAGAGGGAGGAGCTCAAACCTTTAAAGGGCAACGTCGAAGTTTTGATAGTTAGATGCAAGGACTGCAACAGGATAGGAAAGGTCATAAGGCATCTCGACTTGAACTTCGAGATATACGACTTTCCATCGGATGAGGAATCGATAGAGAAGCTTAAGAAGCTCGCAAACGCTTGAAGTATATGTAAACTGCCAAAACGGATAGGGATAGCAAGAGCAAGGCTGGATAGACGTAGAAGTCTTTTTCCCGATCGAAAAGACCCTTCAGATCTTCAACGACCTTTCCCTCAATCAGAACACCTATCTCTCTGTTCCTGCTCATCCCGTAGTAGTCGAAGTTTGCCGACGTTATTACCGCCCTGTCGTCCGCAATTACCATCTTCCCGTGAACCCTCTTATCGACCCACACCTCCATGTTCAATCCGTTTCTCCTTCCGAAATCCTCCAAGAACTTTGCACAATCCTCTCTTCCAACCACAACCCTTACCTTACAGCTCTTGTTCCTCAGAATTTTGAGAAACTCCGTATCCTTGAATCCGATGTATGGAGCCATTACGTATAGCTCTTTTTTGGCACCTCTCATCAGGTCGTATATCGGATTGTAGTCCGGGAGAACGAATACGGTGATATTCCCCTTAAATTTATAAGTCCTTCCCACACCTCCCAAAGACCTGAAACCCTTCGGTTCACATACCTCACCCGGATTGGAGCTGTAAACTTCATCGTGCCTCAAAACTTCCCTTAGGTATTCCGATATCCTGTGACTTTTGAAGTGGACTATAAAGCCCAAGTTGTCCCACTTCCAGTTTTCCGTAGTTACAACAACGTCGTCACCCTTCAAACCGAACTTCCAGTGGAAGAACTTGTAAGATTTGGAATTTAGGAAGTGGGTTTCATGCCTTTTCGCAATCTCCATTTCGTTTACGGGTATCCCTCCAATAGGTTTTGAATCCAAGTAGAGGGTGTAGTTTCCCCTAACGTATCTGTCGGTAGTGAATGTGTAGGAAACTATCGTGTCGGCGTTAAAGACGAAGTTAGAAGGTGTTAAGATTATCTCGCCTTCAACGTAATCGCTTACGGGCTTGAAGTCCGTCCAACCCTCAAACTTTGTCTTCCACTCTCCGTTCTCCCTAAAGTAGATCAAACCCTTCTTAGGATTCTTGTATCTGAAGGAATCCACCAACTTTCCTCCCTCGTAGAGGTATATCTCGTCATTCTCGTTTGAGAGTGCAAACCTTCCCTTAAACTCCGAATCTGGATGGAATCCGAACTCCTTAAAGAATGCGGTTGCGTTTTTGGATACGTAGTGCGTTCCCCCACTCAGGTTAAACTCACCCTCCCCATCGCTCAAGGTGCAAGTCGAGTTGCACCTCACCTTTACGTATTCCGCCTTGGAGTTGTAGGGATTGGGGCAAACTTCGAGTATCTCCGCTTTAACTGGAAGTATCAGGAGCAAAATCAGAATTATGGGAAGTAGTTTCATGAGTTCACCTGTCTCTTCAAATCTCCAAGAGTCGTGAACAACTCCGCAACGACGTTGTGCGGATGAATACTCTCCTCGTTTTCCTGCCTCAAGTATATCAGCGTGTCGTCTGGGTAATCACCGTAAACCTCCACTATCTTCTTCGCCATGGCCCTAACGCAGTCTTCAACGAACATGGGTCTTTCGTGAAGTCTTTTGACTACCTCCACCTCGTCCTCCCTCTTCAAAAGCTCGTAAGTTTCGCTACTCATCGAACTCTTCGCAACGTTTATCAGATCCTCGAGCCTAACGGGTTTGTCTTTCACTTCGAACTTTATCATCGCCCTGCCCCTCTGGTTGTGAGTGGGGAGAGGTATCTTCTTCAAAACGTCGGACTTGAACTCCTTCAGAAGTTTTGCCCTCATCATTTCCTGAGCACACGGACAGGCGGTGGCACCTAAGACCTCTACTCCCAAGAAAACCCTCCTCTCTTTCTTTCTGCTCATGAAAACTTCACAGCTTATTTTGACGACCTCATCCGTTCTAAGTCTCGTGACGGGAGTCTTCTTCCTAACTATCAGCTCGGAATTCATTCTAACCTCAGCTATCTCCGCATACTCGTGCTTTTTTAAAACCATCTCCGCAAGGCTCAAACACAAGCTTTCGACATCCTTAACGGGTTTTTCAGTTGCCTTTTCAAGGATTTCGTATATGGCTTCGAGATTTCTGCTCAAATTCGCTCCCTTCATTTCGGGAGGTAGGTCTATGAATATGTCGAACGTGGAGATTAGAATTATGGGCCTGCTCTTGGCTTCAACCTCTACGAGCTTTTTAACACCCTTGACACCGACCCTGTTTATCCTCACGGGCACATCTGGTTTTAAGAGTTGAACGTCCGGTAACACGAGTTGAAAGTGTTTCGATTGGTTTTAACGGTTTCGCAATGGATTTGTTTGGGATGGTTACGAAAAATTAGTGGCAAAAAAACTTTTTCAAATCTTTAGGGTGGGATGTCTCACTCGATTTCTCCTTCCTTTAGGATTTTAAGACAATTCTTGATTTCCTTTAGCTCCTCGTTAGTAATTCCGTATAGTTGAGCGACGAACTTATCGATTTCGCCTTCTATCTTTTGTAACCCCGGTTTAAGTTCGTCTTTCTTCTTTTCATAGATTTCTTTGGCTATTTCGTGTGCTTTCTGCGATAGCTCTGAAAGTTTTTGGTGGATTGGGTTGTTAGGGTCGAATTTAGGTATTCTAATATGCTCCACAACACGAGGATCAATCGTGGTCTCAATAGCATGGGCTGATATTGTAAGAGAGATTATGCTCGAATTTAGAATCGCTGATACATAGTAAGCTTCGTCTTTGCTATTTAGCGGTATCAACATTAGCTTGTGGTCAGGTATAACTATTCTGTTACCCAATGCTGGGTGACCAATTGGCTCCAATACACAAGTATGAAACTCAGCTTTTCCAGAAATTTTTCCTGATATTTCTTTCCATACTACTTTATACGGATAAAATGTATAAGCTCCAATATCGTAAACAGAATAAAACGAATTATTCTTGCCCCAAAGCTTGTGGATAGATCTTTTCTCTAATTCATCCTTGAACCTAAAGAAATACTCAAACGCTTTTGGATATTTAATCTTCATTACATTTTCGGGTATTGGTTTCCCAGTCTTTGGATCGTGCGGGACAATTATCCAACCGTAATCACCCTCAACAAACCACTTCTTAACGTCTCTACCCCTAATCAATGGGTAAATCAAATCTTTCTCGACAATAGTTTCTACAACTTCAACCTTCTTCTTCTGTCCCGGAATTTTTGGATTCCTTATAAGCAGTCCTTGTGGAGTTTCATCCAAAATTTCGATCCAATAGACTTGATTTAAACCAGTATAAACACCAGCATAAGCCCTATACTCACTCTTACCCAGCACTTTCTTAATTCCTTCGTAAGCCTTCTCAGTAATCTGCATCCACGGACTATCTGGCTTATTCTCCTCGACTGGCAAAAACACCATTTCAAATCTTCTCGTAATCGCCTTAACATCCTCCAAGCTAAGTTCTGTATCGATTCCCTTACTCCTCGGATTATGCCAGACAATACATGGTACTGGAAATTCCGTCTTTCCATCCCTCCCAACAACTATCATCGCAGTTCTGTTCACAGCACCTTCGAACGGGTAAAGCGTTACCAAATCGTGAATTCTCAAAACTCTACAGGCAACTTTATTAGAAGGCTTACCTCTCGCCAAGAACTCCCTAAATCCTGCACCAGCTTGAGTCTTGAATACTGTAAATGGAATCAAAAATGCTAACTTTCCATTCTCCTTTGTGAACCTATCTAAACTCCTAGCAACAAAAAGTGATGCTATTTCTCTCTTAACCTTACCCATTCCTTTACCCTTACCCTTAAGCAAGCCGTACTGATCCCACAGATCCTTAGATCTTTGTCTATAATCCTCAGGTAGACTCTCCCAGTTGATCCAAGGTGGATTTCCTACAACATAGTCAAACTTACCCTTAAGCAATGGAGCAAACGCATTCCTTATTATCGAAACCCATATCTTGTTCTTTCCTTCCACTTCAAGCCTGTAAAACACTGAATACAGCTTCTTAAGATCTTCAAGCAAGCTTTCATCTTCGATTCCCATTTTGAATCGAATGTAATCTACGAAATCGTCTGGCTCATACTTAAGCCTCAACCTGTCCTCGATGTGAGTAAGCAACTCCCCAAGCAGTCCATCATCAACGACCTTTTTCGGAATCTCAAAGACTCCAGCAGATGTTCTAATTACATACGAAGTTCCCGTAAGAGTAGCTCTTGTCTCCAAAAGTAGTGAGTCCGCCAGATATATCGGTATCTCCACCAACTTGGTATAGCTCAGAAGATCAGCTATCGAAAGCAGATAGTTTGTTCTTGCCGCCAAAACTGCTAATGGATTCAAATCGTATCCTACGATGTTCTTGATAATGTATTCACCCAGAAATTCCCTTAAGTAATGTTCTTCAGCGTATTCTTTAAGCCTCTTTATGGCTAAAACCAAGAATGTCCCCGAACCACATGCTGGATCCAACAGCCTAAGCTGTAGTGGAGCTGTAGAATCATCCTTCTCTTTTGCGATTCTCTCAAAGTTTTCAACGCTCCAGCCAACTTCATCCAAAACCAACTCAGCCAACCAATCTGGAGTGTAGAACTCACCTAAGTCGTGCCTCACCTTTCTTGGCACGAGATGCTGATACAACCTCTTCAGCAAATCTTTAGCATATTCTGGCTCAAGGATTGGAGTTGCTGGCTCGTAATTATCTAACCTTCTTGCAATCTCCGCCACGACTTCAGCAATATCTTCATCAAACTCTTCAAGATACCACGAGAAGTAATCACCCTCAACGAAGTTCGTAATTCCCAATATTCTCTTGAATATTCCTCCGCTCTCTAAATCTTCTAAAGTTTTCTTTAAAGCTTCTAAACCTCTCATATAAGCGTCTTCAATCTCGAAAACGTAAGATTTCAACCATTTACCTGTTCCAAACAGATAAGTTATCTCAGCCGCCAATAACTTCATGAAAAGAGCGTAGTATGTGTGAATTGCAAAAAGCAAAGCGGTATTATCTACATCTTTAAGCCCATATTCCTTCTCTAATCCCTTCAGCTTCTCTGGACTGTAAGCACAGACTTGAGAGAATAACCTCTTCCAATCTTCAAACAGAATCTTAGTTTTACTGCTTCTTGCACTTACGATTTTATTGTAAAATGTCTTAACAGCAAACTTCGTAAGATCACTGTCGGGTCCAAAATCCCTCAATATTTCTTCAACCGTAAGCTTCTTTCTTCTTAAACCTCTGATCGCCTCAATGAGTTTTACTATTGTTTCTCGATTAATCTCGTATGGCCCTCTCAAAATCCAATCCTTTTTCTTGTCGTCGTATCTAACGAACGCAATCCTATCAGAGAATATAACACCCAAAAACAATTTATACCTATCTTCAACTTTTGCCTCACTCGTTATATATCTAATAAGCTGTTCTTTTGCTCTCGCTATGTCTTTTCCAGTTGAAAGCTTACCGGGAGCCTTATACTCAATTATAACGTGACCATACAACGCATCAGCCCTACCACCCGAAATGAACGTGTACTCGTATCTTGTGGTGAAAGACTTTTTCAACTCTTCTTCAAGCTTCGAAATTACCTCGTTTTCTAATACTTCCGAAACCCAGATTCTCAACTCCTCCTCATTCTTAGCGGACTTAACCGCCTTCTTAATCTTCGTAAGAATCCTCTCAATATCTATCTGCAACATCTCTAACCCTCCATCCTATCAACTCTTTCTATAAGCTTTTTGATAACTCTTCAACATTCGCAACTTTGAATAACTTAGTTCGATCTCGAAGGGTATGCTCGGATTTCAACCTGCTATATATCAAAAGCCAAGGGACGCTTTCAAATTTGCAAAGGAACACGGATTCTATCACGTGGAGTTTTTGATGGACAATCCACTTTACTCTCTTGAAAAACTGAGCCCGGCTGAAGTTTTGGAGATGAAGGAATGCTACGAGGTGGATGTAATCTTGCACGCCCCAGCGACTTCAACGAACTTCTTATCTGTGAGCGAGGTGATGAGAAAGGCAAGTTACGAGGAGCTACTGAGGGTTATGAGGTTTGCTGATAAGTGCGACGCGAAGCTTATAACCTTTCACGTTGGATGGAATCCCGGATTCATAACAGCAAAAGGTTTCGTGTTTCCGAAGGAGCTTTACAGAGAACACAACTACGAGGTTCTAACCAAGGAGATGTATAACTTCTTGAAGAGGGTTGATGCGGAAGTTTTGGCATTGGAAAACACGATTCCTTTGGACGAAACCCTGAGTAAGGCTGTCGAGTTTCTGATAGAGAACACGGAACTCAGTCTGACCTTCGACGTCGGTCACTACTTCTGCAAGGGCAATCACGATGTATTTTTAAGGCACTTCGAAAGGGTTAGGAACGTTCACATTCACGACAACGATTTAAAGAGCGACCTCCATCTGGCCTTGGGAGAGGGTAAGGTCGATTTGAACGTCATACCTAAGGACTACAACGGTTATATGACCATAGAGTGCAGGGATGTTGAGGCCATACTCAAGTCGAAGGAGTTCGTCGAGAGGTGGAGGTCATGAGGGGTTTCTTCATAGGAAGGTTTCAACCCTACCACTTGGGACATCACGAGATAGTTAAGGAGATCGTTTACGAGGTTGACGAGCTCGTAATTGGCATAGGAAGTGCTCAGGAAAGCCACACCCTTGAAAACCCATTTACAGCTGGAGAGAGGATTTTGATGGTTTACAGGGCTTTGGATGAGATAGACAAAGATTTAAGAAGGAGAGTTTACGTCATACCACTTGAAGACATATACAGAAACGCTCTATGGGTTTCTCACGTCGTTTCGATGGTTCCACCCTTTGACGTCGTATTTTCCAACAACCCGCTCGTAATCAGACTGTTTAAAGAAGCTGGATTCGAGGTCAGGAGGACGAAGCTATACAACAGAAGCTTTCTTCAGGGTAGAGAGATTAGGAAGTTAATGGTTGAAGGCGGAGATTGGGAGAGATACGTTCCAAATTCCGTCGCTGAAGTTATAAGAGAAGTCGGGGGTGTTGAAAGGATAAGGGAGATTGCGAGAAATGATAGAGTCGTTCAGCGTTAGGTGGAAGGTTTACGTAAACGTTTACGTTAAAGATGGAAGGGTTTTGAAGGTTGAGTTCTCTAACAGACCTACGAGAGATTGCATCAGTTCGGAAACTACCGAGAGATTGAGGCTGGATTTGATAGAATACTTTGAAGGATGTGAGGTGGATTTTAGGAAATACGAAGTTCTGATGAATTCGTCTGAATTCGTTAGGTCCGTTCTGAACGTGGTTAGGGAAATTCCTTACGGGGTAGTTAAGACATACGGAGAGATTGCGAAGATGATGCGAACCTCTCCGAGGGCGGTGGGAAGGGCTCTGAAGCTGAATCCTTCACCCATAATAGTTCCGTGTCACAGAGTCGTTGGTGCCAACGGGATAGGGGGATTCAGTCGGGGCGTTTGGATAAAGATGGAGCTCTTAAAACTCGAACTCAGAGATAGGATAGGATCGTTGGGAGTATGAGGGAACCCATACAGTTCACCCTTCTAACCCTGAAAAAGACCGTTAAGATGCCCACGAGGGTTGAGAGCGAGAAGATGAATAGACCGTAACCGCCGGTCAGCGTGTATATAAGAGCGACGTTGAATGATAGAACCAAAAAGGAGAGCTTTGAAGGCTTAATTCTCTCCGCAAACCTACCGAAAACGATTGCGAAAGCTATCGTCAACAGAACAGATATCAAAGCGACGATCAGTCCAATTTCAACAAGCTTCGTCGGATCGAAAACGGGGGTCAGTTCCTTGAATACGGATACCGCTCCACTCCTAACTTTACCGCTTGAGATGAAAACCGCAAAGCACAGAATTGCGTTCGAAGTGTTTGCGGAACTCACAGCTGAGACTATCCTCTGGTTGTCTTTAAGATGGTTGGAAGATACGAGGCTCGCAACTCCAGAACTGACGCTCGGAAACGTAGAAACGAACGTTCCCGCAAAGACTCCAGATATCAGGTCCCTTAACTTGGGATCGTGAAAAGACACCTCCTGCCTCTTCAAGTTACTGGAGGTAAATATAGAAGTCAACAGAATTGGAGACGCAAACAGACCCGTTAGAAGTGGAAGTAGCATTTCGTAGTTTCCGTAGCAGAGGTAACCGAGCAGACCGGAGAGAACGAAAACGGTTGAAGCCTGCAAAACCTTCTTAACCCTACCTTCAAGGAACTCCCTCTCAGTTCCAATCAGATATACCGAGACTCCGATTAAAACGAAGGGAACAAGTCTGTCCAAACCTCTCAAGTTCACGTTCAAAATCAGGTAGAAGAAGGGAAGGGATAGTAAAAATCCGCCCAAGCTTGAAAAGGCTGAGTTTATGCATGCTGAAATGCCCTTACCTTCAAGAGCGAGCTCGTGCATCGGTAGAATTCCTACCGCGGTATCTTCATCTGGAACGCCCAAGAACACAGTCGGAATAACATCCAAAAAGGTGTGAACTATCGCATTCGTAAAAACGATTAAAGCAAGCTCTTCTCTGCTGAAGTATCTGGACAGGGTTGGTGAGAGGGATAGGATTAGTGTTGCGGAGGTGTTGCTGTGTATTCCGGGAGTTAAACCCGTCAATATTCCGAGCAGTATCCCCAAAGCCAAGGCTTCGATCACGAGTTTTTCAAAAGAAAGCTTATATATAACTTTTGACCTACCCAATTTAAGATGCAATCCGCAATAGTGGAGAGCGTGTTGAGGATACTCTCCAAGGCGGGATACGTCGTAACGGATTTGGTCGAAACAAAGCCGAGATGTTTCGATATAGTTGCGAGGAAGGATGACGTTATCCTCCTTTTGAAGGTACTCTACAATGTGGACTCCCTAAAGCCCGAAATGGCGAGGGAGATGAAGGTCATAGCAAAACTGTTGAAGGCGAGTCCGATAGTTGTTGGTGAAAAGTTCAGAAACGACTACCTTGAGAGGGGTGTTGTTTACAACAGACACGGATTACCGGTTATAAACACCGCCACTTTTTACGACTTCGTTGTTGAGGGTATATGTCCTATTGTCTATTCCGCCCCCGGGGGATACTACGTAAAGATAGACGGTGAAAAGTTGAGGGAGATGAGGGAGAAGCTCGGATTATCTGTCGGTGAACTCGCAAACATGTTGGGGGTTTCGAGGAGGACTGTTAAGAAGTATGAGGAGAACGTCGATACGAGCGTGGAAACCGCCCTGAAACTTGAGGAGATATTCGGTAGCGATGTCATTAAGGCGATAGACCTTTTGAACTTCGTTCAGGGTGAGGACTACAACGTGAAGTGCGAGTTCGCTGGAAGAGAGAGGGAAATTGTCGAGCGTCTCGAATGCATAGGTGTGAAGATATACCCCATAAAACACGCCCCGTTCGATGTCGTGTCCCAAGCCGAGAACGAGAACATTTTGACGGGAGTTAAGCAGGTTAGGGAGATTGACAGGAGGGCTACGATACTGGGAAGGGTTTCTAAGGTCTTAGAAACGAAGGCCGTTTACATAGTGGATAGGAAGGTTAAAAAGGATGTGAACAGCGTTGCCTTCGTAATGAAAGACGAGTTACAGTGCTTGAGTTCGGCAAAGGACTTCATAAGCCTGTTGAAAGAGAAAATAGAGAGCTAATCCGAACTCTCTTTTCGATTTACCTACTTCTGGATTTATTTCCTTTAAATATATATCGATCATAAGCGAAACCTTTATATAGACCTACTATTTCAGTGATTTTGGGGGTGGTGAGGGATGGCGACGTTGCAGGGAGTTCCGGTTTTGATACTGAAGGAGGGGACGCAGAGAACGACTGGTAGGGATGCGTT
>Ga0256831_1002259_pt1 | contig 10106 bp, 10 predicted proteins | sample 132544metaG_FD_189087 | JGI IMG/M metagenome (GOLD analysis project Ga0256831, IMG submission 189087) | Hydrothermal vent microbial communities from Lau Basin, Pacific Ocean - 132-544 | ecosystem: Environmental > Aquatic > Marine > Hydrothermal vents | place: Pacific Ocean: Lau Basin | collected...
CCATCTTTAGAGTGTTTAAATTAAATACTCTAAAGATGGAACAAATTCATATTTCATCAAATTATTATTTAAGTTTATAGGTGGCATTTAATAGAAAATTAATTGTCTTTTTTAGTTTTAAAAATCAGGAGGTATTACGATGCAATCAATCGTAAAAAAATTTTTATCAGTTACAACCATCTTAGCAATGGGTGTCACTTTAAGTAGTGCTGATAATGAACTTGAGAAGGTAATGAAAGATAGACATCTTACCCAACAAGATTTACTAGCAGCTGCTAAAACATACACGCCTAGTGGTGGACGCGATAAATATATTGTATTTAGTTCAGGGGGTCAATCTGGACAAATTATGGTATATGGTGTTCCATCAATGAGGATTTTAAAATATATTGGTGTATTTACACCTGAACCTTGGCAAGGTTGGGGTTATGATGATGACACCAAAAAGATTCTTGCCGAAGGAAATATTCGAGGTAAAAAAATTACTTGGGGAGATACTCACCACCCAGCACTCTCTGAAACAAATGGTAAATATGATGGTAAATGGCTTGTAATCAATGACAAAGCAAACCCAAGACTTGCCGTTATTGATTTAACAGACTTTGTAACAAAACAGATTGTGGTAAACCCAGTATTTAAATCTGACCATGGTGGAGCATTCTTTACACCAAACTCTGAACATATTTTAGAGGCTTGTCAATATGGTGCACCATTTGATAACAACTACCATCCAATAGATGAGTACAAAGAGACTTACCGTGGTGGTGTTACTGTATGGAAATTTGACCCAAAAGTTGGACGAATAGATGCTAACCAATCATTTACGATTGAAATGCCTCCATATATGCAAGATTTATCGGATGCAGGTAAAGAAGCAAGTTATGGTTGGGGCTTTACAAACAGTTTTAACTCAGAGATGTATACAGGTGGTATTGAAAAAGGTCTTCCTCCATTTGAAGCAGGTACAAGTAGAAATGATACAGACTTTTTACATGTATACAACTGGAAAAAATTGGCAGAACTTGCAAAAAACCCTAAAAATGTAAAAGTTATTAATGGTCATAGAGTTGTACCTATTGATGTAGCAGTTAAAAATGATGCTCTATTTTTAATCCCTGAACCAAAGTCTCCACACGGTGTAGATGTATCTCCTGATGGTAAATATATTGTAGTTTGTGGAAAGCTTGATACTCATGCAACTGTATATAGTTGGGATAAAATCAAAGAGTTAATTAAAAATCATACCTATGCAGGGAAAGACCCGTATGGTATTCCTATCTTAGATATGAAAAAAGCAATGCACTGTCAAGCAGAGTTGGGTTTAGGACCATTACATAATCAATTTGGTTCAAAATGGAAAACAGATGGTGAGATATATACTTCACTCTATGTTGATAGTCAAGTTGTAAAATGGGACTATCTAACTTGTAAAGTTGAAGATAGACAAAATGTTAACTATAACATTGGTCACCTCTGTGGTATGGAAGGAAAGTCTGAAGACCCACAAGGTGAATATATTATTGCACTTAATAAGTTAGCAATAGATAGATTTAATGAAATTGGACCACTTCACCCACAAAATCACCAATTAATTGATATTCGTGGTAAAAAAATGCAACTTCTTTATGATATGCCAGTTCCTCTAGGAGAGCCACACCAAGCTGTAGCTATTAGAGCAAGTAAACTACACCCTCATGTACGATATAAAATGGGAACAAGTGCATTTACAGGTAAAACACATGTTGGTAAAACTTTAGCTGGTCAAGAGAAGATTGTTAGAAAAGGTAACCATGTTTATGTTTACGGAACAATGGTTAGAAGCCATATTAACCCAGAGCATGTAACAGTAAACAAAGGTGACACTGTAACATTCTACTTAACTAACCTAGAACGTGCAGAAGATGAGACACATGGATTTACAGTTGACCAATATAATGTGCATACTTCACTAGAACCTGGTAAAACAGTCTCTGTAACATTCAAAGCTGACAGAGAAGGTGTATTTCCTTACTACTGTACAGAGTTCTGTTCTGCACTTCACCTAGAGATGATGGGTTACTTGCTTGTTAAAGACCCTAACAAAAAGTATACATCAGCTGCTAAGTTAAAAATGGCAAAGATGTCACCAGAACAACTAAAAAAAGAGTATGACAAAACTGTAGCTACAAATAAAGCAACCGATGCAGTTATTCAAAGTGTTGTTAAGTTCTTAAAAGATAACCACTACGAAAAGTACCCTGTTGTTAAAAACCTAGTAGAAGATGCTCTTGACCAGTATGGTAAGATTCCAGAACAAAAGAAAAAATCTGATGAGGCTGTAAAAGCTGGTGATTTAAATAAAGCTATTTTGTTTGAAAATATGATTTGGCAATATATGGTTAAGACAGCCGATGTTGGTATTAGAGCAAAAGATTTACTTGTTAAGAAGATTGCTACACCTATGAGTGAAGAGGCTAAAAAAGGTGAAGAGGCATTTAAAGAAGGTGGTTGTGGTGGTTGCCACGTTATTGGTAAAGTATCTTCTGGCCCTGACTTAACAGGTGTTCTACAACGACATGAAAATGGTGAGAAGTGGGTTGCAGACTTTATTAAAGACCCTAAGAGTAAATATGATGATGCTTACGTAAAATCTATGATTAACTACTTTAATCTCAGAATGCCTAACCAAGGTATGAGTGATGAACAGATTAAAGATATTATAGAGTATCTAAAATGGATAGAGAAAAACGCAAATCTATTCTAAGATTTTACTTGTTCCCACCGAGACGGTGGGAACGAGAAATAAGAATAAGAAATTTGATTTCTAGTTTTTAGTTTTAAGAACTAAAAACTAGCAACCAATACCAAACTTAAAGGGGAAACCATAATGAATAGCTCTAAACTAAAATCTAAAATTTTTGCATTTATTGCATTTGCTCTACTAATGTACGCTTATGTAATACCTGCTGTCCTAACACACAATGTTGTAGAATTAACTCAAGAGGGAAAAGCAGATAAAATATCTAGTCTAACTATAGACACTTGGAATTTTTATAATAAAGGTAGATATAAAAGCCCAAATATTCCAAAAGAGGATGCAGGTGACTTAAAAAAGCTTATTGATGATGATATGGAGATAAGTGTAGCTACTATGCCAATTTGGTATGTAGCACTCGAAGCACCTAACTATCCTAAAGATGCTTTTCCAAATGGTATTCCTGTGTATTATCACTTTGATGGATTTAGTGGTGATGTACATGAGATGAATACAATTAACCACTTTATTGGAATGGATCCAATGAAGAGAGGAGCACCATATTTAAGAGCATTAGCACCATATGCACTACTATTTGTTGCTCTACTTCTTGTACTATATATGATATATGACTCTAAGATACTAGACTGGTTAATGCTAATTCCTGTTGCACTGCCTTTTATATTTTTAGGATTTTATACATATTGGCTCTACTGGTTTGGACACCATATGCACAAATGGGGTGCTTTTAGTATAAAACCATTTATGCCAACTGTATTTGGAGATGGAAAGGTAGCTCAATTTACTACACACTCCTACCCAACAACAGGTTTTTGGATACTTATAGCTATTAGTATATTTAGTCTTTTTGCTATAATCTCTAAGAAAAAAGCTAGACGATTAGAGCAAGAAAAGAATAAAGAGTAGAACATACAATGAAAGCCCTACTCTTACTTTTTGCCATAACAGTAGTATCAAATGCAAATATATTGCAAGATGCTATTGACAATGCAAAAAGTGGCTCAAAACTACAACTACCAAATGGAGTCTATAAAGGTAATATTATCATTAATAAGCCACTAATAATAGAGGGGCAGAGTAAAAAGACTTTTATAGAGGGTGACAATAATGGAACAGTTGTGACTATTACAAGTCCTTTTGTAACTATTAAAAACTTAACTATTAGAGGTAGTGGAGCAGAGCATGAAAGAGTAGATGCAGGAGTAGCCATAAAAAAGGCACACCACTGCAATATTATAGATTGTCATTTAGAAGATGTACTTTTTGGTATTGATTTACAAGAGGTTCATGACTCTAACATAAGTAAAAACTTTATAACATCTAAACCATTTGAACTTGGTTTGCGTGGAGATGCCATTAGACTTTGGTATAGTGTAGATAATACTCTAACACATAACTACATAACAAAGTCACGAGATTTTGTAGTTTGGTATTCACATGGAAACTTAATTGCAGATAATTATGGTGAGTATGGAAGATACTCTTTGCACTTTATGTATACAGGTAAAAATATTGTAAAGAACAATACCTTTAAACACAATAGTGTAGGGATATTTTTTATGTACTCTAAAGATACAGTAGCAATAGGTAATACCATAGAAAACTCTATTGGGACTACTGGTTTAGGTATTGGGCTTAAAGACTGCTCAAACTATACTATTAAAAACAATAAAATTCTATACAACGCAAGGGGACTCTACATAGATAGGTCACCCTTTGAACCTGAGACTAAAAATTATATTAGCAATAATCTCATTTTATACAATAGCGAAGGGGTACATTTTCACTCATTGAGTCTACATAATGTCTTTAAAGGTAATACAATTAAAGGAAATATTGAGAGTGTAGTAAATGACTCCTACAATACAAAAGTTACTCAAAATGAGTGGGATGGTAACTACTGGGGTGACTATGAAGGTTTTGACAGAGATAGAGACGGAATAGGAGATACACCCTACCAAGTCTACTACTATGCCGATAAGATTTGGATGTTGAACCCAAATGCCAAGTTTTTTTATGGCTCACCTGTAATTTCAATATTAAACTTTATGGCAAAAGTAGCACCAATCTCTGAACCTATAGTTCTATTGACAGATAGACACCCTAAAATAATAGAAGGAAAAAATAATGGAAGATAAAAAGAGACGAAACTTTTTAAAAAGTGCTGGTGGTTTTAGTATTGTAGCACTAGCTTCAGGAGCTGGGATTTTCTTTGCACCTAAACTAAAAGCTGACAAACTACTACTTAGACCACCAGGTGCTGTAGATGAAGATGACTTTTTAAAACTCTGTATTAAATGTGGGCAGTGTCTACAAGTGTGTCCTTACGACTCTATAAAGCTAGAAGATATAGATGGTAAAGCAAGTATGGGTATGGCTTACATAAATCCTTTTGATAGAGGTTGTTATTTATGCTCTGCTTTTCCTTGTATCTTGGCATGTCCAACAGGAGCATTAGACCATGAAAAAGATGAGTTAAAATATGTCCATATGGGAATGGCAGTTGTGGTCAATGAGAGTGCTTGTTTAGCTCTAACCAATAAAAAAGTACCAAATAGTGCCATAGATAGAATCTATGAGCATACAAAAGTAATATCTTCAAGTGAAAAAGCAAATCATAAAGTCGAAATAACAGGAAACGAAAGCGAAAAGCAAGAGCTACAAAAAAAGGTATTAGAAAATTTAGAGAAGTTTAGAGATAAAGAGTGTACGATATGTGCTGATATGTGTCCATATACTCCAGACCCATCTTTAGCTATTGGTATGGTAAAAAAAGAAGAGGGATTAGTGCCTGAAATTAGAGATGCCTGTGTTGGGTGTGGAGCTTGTGTAGAGCTTTGCCCAACACAAGTATTAAATATAATGCCAAGAGCTACTTATGAGCAAATTTATAAAAAAGGAAAGAGCAATGCGTAGGGTTAAAACTATATCTATAATATGCACTACGCTAATTATTGTAGGTTGTGGTAGTAGTGACAAAGAGAGTGAAAATAACAAAGCAACTCAAGCATCTGAACCTAAAATTGTAGTAACCCAAAATGCAGTCAATACAAAAGTTGATAAAAAGAAATCAGAAGAGAATAGTGGACAGTTTTACTACTCTTATAACAAAGAGAAAAACAGTACCTATAACTCCAATGATACAAAAAGAAGAACAACCATAGATGCCTATTTGAATATTCGCTCACCTTATGAAAAAGTTAGAATAACAATGATGATAAAGAGGCTTAGTAATGACTATATTATTAGATGTTCTCCTTGTCATGATGACTATGCAAATGGTGTAATTGGTCCATCTCTATTGGGTAAAGATAGTGAATTTATCTATAATAGGATAATGGAGTTTAAAAGTGGAAAAAAGAAAAACGTTCTAATGAAAGAGCTTATATCTCAGATAGATGATAAAAAACTTAAATCTATTGCAAATGAGATAGCAAACTTTAACAAAGAGATACTAAAGATGAGGAGAGAAAAATGAAACACATAATTGCAATAATAGCAACACTACTAGTAGTTTGGGCAACAGTCTATATGATTGGTTTAGATAAAGAGGTAAATAAACTCGATAATATATCTAAATTAATTAAATCTACAGCTATGGAAGATAGTAAGATTAAAGTACAAACACATACCAATGGAACAAGCCAAATCACAACTACTAAACAAGAGAGTACAAAAGAGATTAACACTCAACAAGATGATGAAGTAGCAAACAAGATAAAAGCACTTAAAGAGAAAGCTGGAAATATAGGTGCATTTAAAACTAGTACTCTATATAAAAAGAGTTGTGCCTCTTGCCATGGAAATATTGGACAAGGGATTATTGGACCAAAACTAATAGGTCAAGATAAAGAGTATATATTAAAAGCTCTAAAAGATTTTAAGAGTGGAAAACGTAAAAACTATGTAATGTATGGATTACTTGGTAATTTAAATGACTCTCAACTAGAAGAATTAGCAAATGAGATTTCTACATTTAAAACTAAGCTAGACGAAGCTACTAAATAGGGAGTCGATTATGGATAAGTATAGTGCAACTGTTAAAGAGTTACTTAGTAGCTCTTTTTTCTCTACCTTTTTTTATACAAATAAAAAAGGAAAAAAGAGACTTACAATAAGAGCTTGGCGTTGGATTAGTATCATAACCATAAATCTACTCTTTTTTCTATCATTTGCTATAGATTTTCAATTTTTAGAGGGTACACTAAATGGCTCTAGGCTTTTAGGTTTTCACCTAATTGACCCATTTACTGCACTAGAGATTTTTGCAGGAGAACATCACATTCATACCAATGTAATTATTGGTAGTGCTACTCTAATTGTATTTTACTTTTTAGTTGGAGGTAAAGCCTACTGCTCTTGGGTCTGCCCCTATGGATTACTAAGTGAAATTGGTGAATACATTCACATGAAACTTGTGCGTAAAAAGATAATAAAAGAACGTAAATTTAACCCAAATATACGTTTCTTCTTTTGGGCAATCTTTCTAATAGGAGCTGTGATAGATGGTTATTTGGTATTTGAAGTTATAAATCCTATTGGTATTTTAAGTCGTTTTATAACTTATGGTTGGAGTTTGGCTATTGTATGGGTAATAGTTGTTTTACTATTTGAGATTTTCTTTTCACGTCGAATGTGGTGTAAATATATCTGTCCTGTAGGAACTACTTACAATATGTTGGGTTGGGTAAGTATGACTAAAGTAAAGTGGGACATGAACAAGTGTGACCACTGTGGAGCATGTCTAAATGCCTGTTTTGAAGAGCATGTCATAGAGTTTACAAAACCAAAACATGATAAAGAGAGAAAAGAGAAAGGCATTACTACACAGCTTGTTATAAATGGAGACTGTACACTTTGTGGTAGATGTTTTGATGTTTGCCATACAGATGCTTATGAGTATGAGTTTAGATTAAAAGATTTAGTATGATAATAGAAGCTAAAGGTATTGCTAAAAAATTTATGAGGGAGTATGTACTAGACCACATAAATTTAACAATTAATAGTAGTGACAGAGTAGCACTAATGGGACCAAATGGAGCAGGTAAAACAACTCTTGTTCGTGCCATTTTAGGCTTTTATCACCTAGACAAAGGAGATATTAAAGTATTTGGCAATGACCCCATAAAGAGTCGTGTAGAGGTACTTAATAGTATTAGCTTTATACCTCAACTACCACCACCTATAAAGCTAAGTATAGAAGAGCTAATAAAGTATATAAGTAAAAGCTCAAATACTACTCAAGAGAGTATATTTAAAGAGGCTAAAAGAATGGAGTTGGATTTAGAAGCAAATTTATCTAAACCATTCTTTAAACTCTCTGGAGGAATGAAACAGAAGCTTCTAATTGCTATTGCTCTCTCTAAAAAGAGTAACTTACTAATATTTGATGAACCAACAGCAAACCTAGACCCAAAAGGTCGTGAGCAGTTTTATGAACTCTTAAGCGAAATAGACGAGAGTTGTTCGACCATCTATATAACTCACCGTTTAGATGAAATAGAGCCTCTAGTAAACAGAAAAATCTATATGGAACTTGGTAAGATTGTAGAAGATGAGAGATTATAAGATGAGTATATTGAAGATTATATTTATAGCCTTTATATTGACTATACTAAATGGTTGTAACTCCAAACAAAAAGGCTCAGTTGAGAAGATGCACTGGGACAGAGATATGTGTGAACGCTGTAAAATGGCAATTAGTGAACGCAAATTTGCTGTAGAGGCAATAGATATAAAGAGAAATAAAACTTATAAATTTGATGACATTGGTTGTGCTGTACTTTGGCTAAATGAAAAGAAAATTCCAATAGACAACAATATAAAACTTTGGATTACAGATGCCAAAACAGGAAAATGGATAGATGCTAAAAGTGCAATCTATACAGATGACTGCATAACACCTATGGCTTATGGTTTTGCAGCATATACAAAAGAGACTCTACCTAAAAATCACCACACAGTCAATTTTAAAACTCTAAAAAAGAGGGTATTTGAAATAGAAGAACTAAATACAAAAAAGGTTAACACTCAATGAAAAATATATTTTTAATAGCCTACTTAGACATAAAAGAGTCACTTCGCTCAAAATGGTTTTATGTATATAGCCTTGTTTTTGGTGGATTGATGGCTCTTTTTTTTATTACAGGTATCTCAGATGCAGTAGTAATGGGATTTACAGGACTTAGTAGAATGTTACTGATTTTCATACAAGTAACAATTATAATTTTACCAATATTTATACTTATAACAACGGTAAAATCAATCTCAGGAGACAGAGAGAGTAATGTCTTGGAGTATATGCTCTCTTTTCCTATCTCTTTAAAAGAGTACTATTGGGGCAAAATGTTAGGACGTTTTATTACAGTATTTATGCCTGTCTTTTTAGCTCTTATTATGGGAGTAATATTTGGTTTAAGTAAAGGTGGCAGCCTACCTTGGGGTATTATTTTCCTATACTCTATACTACTCTTTTCACTCTGTTTTACCTTTTTAGGAGTAGCTTTTTTTCTCTCCTCTATTGTAAAATCAACCGATATTGCACTTGGTAGCTCATTTGTCGTTTGGATACTTCTTTTAGCCTTTATAGATATAGCACTTATTGGTCTTATGCTTCAAAATAGAGTAGATGACAATGTAATCTTAATCTTTGCAATGTTAAATCCCATAGAGGTATTTAGAATAGGAGCTATTAGCCTATTTGACCCTGAATTAACAGTAATTGGACCTGTTGCCTACTATCTATTAGATACACTAGGTACAACTTTACTTATTGTTTATGCTATAATCTATCCAATAATTATTGGTGGGCTATTTGCACTATTTGGCTATTTGGCATTTAGAAAAAAAGATTTGATTTGATTATCCGTAGGTGTGACCATGTCACACCTACGAAATTTGCATTAAAACCTGAGTTCGACGGAATACCATATCCACAAAAGCCTAAAAATAGGTAAGATTGCCTATTTTTAGGCTTCCCTAGAGGTTTTACAAGGTTTCCCATATGCTTAGACAGATTTTTTTGGTAAAACTCCGCAACGAAGTGAGGACAATTAACTAGTTAGTCCTGCAAAAATCTATCGTTGTCTATGCAGTGCTTTGCACTCTCTTTGAGAAAAACCTCGTAAAATTGTGAATATGGTATTCCGTCGAACTCAGGTTTAAAAGCAATAAAAGCAAAAAAAATTTTTAAAGGAATACAATACAATGAAAAAACTTCTAATACTAGCACTACTAGTACAAGGACTACTAGCAGGAGATATAAAACTAATAGACCAAAACGCAACAGACGCAGTCTATCTGTTACCACTAAAAAAGTACCCAAAATGGCTAACCGAAGCAGAATTAAAAA
>Ga0256831_1002260_pt1 | contig 10103 bp, 15 predicted proteins | sample 132544metaG_FD_189087 | JGI IMG/M metagenome (GOLD analysis project Ga0256831, IMG submission 189087) | Hydrothermal vent microbial communities from Lau Basin, Pacific Ocean - 132-544 | ecosystem: Environmental > Aquatic > Marine > Hydrothermal vents | place: Pacific Ocean: Lau Basin | collected...
TCCCAATTATGAGGTTCGTTGGGTAGTGGATGGAATACTCCAAATAGAGGAAAATGGAGAGATTTTAGAGCTTCATCCAGGTGATAGAATGGAGTCTGATCCCAATACTCCCCATTCCGCTTATGCTAAATCTACAGTGACGTATGTCTGTGGGTCCCGGTAACTCAGCAGGATAGAGCATCGGATTCCTAATCCTTTCTTGCAAAAATCTCATCTAATCTTAAACATTCTATAATCCCCAATTTATAGTAATTTTTGGCAATATATCCATTATAAGCTATAATACATCTTACAGGCAATTTGTTTAAAAGTGTGTCCCGATACTCAAAAATGTGTCCCGCAAAGGTAGCTTGATGGAACTGCTAAAAATTCGAGACTACAAAGGCATCTTTTACATTAAAGATGACCAAGTAAGCGTGGATAAAGATGGCTATGTAGTGCCTCCCAAACGCTTCAAAAGGCCCTACAAGCTCTTTTTTCGAGTGACCAAGCAGATACAGGGCAAAAGGCTCAATCGCAAAAGGACACTTGAGTTTGAGCCCTCTACGAGCCTAAACATAGCGGCGATGGCGGCATTAGAAAAGATGATAGAGCTAAAAAAGCGTATTGGTACGGATGAAGATAGGCGAGCTATAGACAAAGAGCGCAAAAAGCCAATATCGCTCAATCAAGCATTTGATAGATATATGCTTAGCAAGACCAATATAAAAGCCTCTACCAAAAAAGATTACATCAACTTCTACGATGTGCATATACGCAGCCAGATAGGTTACAAATATCTTGGTGAGGTTGATTTATACGATCTTCAAACAATTGTGGACAATATTCGCTTAGATGGGCTTAGCGAGCGTACGGCCCTAAAAGTGAAGCAGGTGCTTAGCCCGGTATTCAAATACTATAAAAAGCTACGCTTAGTCAAAGTGAACCCCGCCGAGCTGCTCAGTTTCAAAAAGCTCAATAACGAGGTGGAGATAACTTTAACGGATGATGAGAAAAAGAGGCTTTTTGAGGCGATTAGAAGCTATCCAGTAGAGCCGTTTAGGGGCGTTTTTATATTCTTATCCACGGGGAGACGTGTCCAAGAGGTGCTAAGCCTTAGATGGAGCGATCTCAATATAGAAGAGGGCTATTATATTGTACGCAAAGAAAACAGCAAAGTGAGCAAAGAGCAGATCTACCCGCTTACCATCGAGCTATTGGAGGCATTACCGGGTGAAAGAGATAGCGGGTGGGTATTTCATGCCGTTAACGATAAATCCAAGCCCCTTAATATCGGCACGTTAAGAAGGCATTGGAATAACTTGCTCAAAATGGCAAAGATAAAGAGGCTCAGGATGCATGACCTTAGGCACATATTGGGCAATACTTTGGTATCACAAGGCTTTACGCTTGAGGACGTTAAGGCATTATTGGGACACACGGACATCAAGACCACGCAAAGATACGCTAAGGCCGAAGTGGAGAGCAAGCGCAAGGCGTTGGAGGCTTATAAAAAGATGTTTGAGTGATGTGGTATAATCTGGGATAAAGGGCTACGATGGATAAGTTGAAGTATCGCATTGATATATTGAAATTCAAAGTTACTATATTTACATCGCTATTTGCTGGTATAGTCTACTTGGTAGTCAATTACGAAAAAATAAGCCAATTTATTTCCCCTTACTGGTTTGCTGTATTGATTTTTGCTCTATTAGCTTATGCGTTAATAGGCTATTTGAAAAATTTGGGAGAGCTATCAAAAATAGATGAAAACATAAAAAAGGAAGTAAAATGAATGATTGGATCATACCTTTGGCAATTTTTGCAGCCATTATAGTGGCGGTAGTTTATACCGTTTGGAGTGAGAAAAAGGGTATTAAGCATAAGTGGATTTAGTATGACGTGGGTAGGTGCTATTGTAATCGCTTCTATTGTGATAGGTGTAATCTACGTAATTTGGAGCGAAAAGAAAGGGATTGAGCATAAATTTTTTTGAGGTATGTAAATGAAAAGAGAGACGTTAAAGGAGGTTGGGAAATCTCTTTTGAGTTTTGGCAATTTGATAGGTGCCTTAAGCATAATTAACGGCTTCTTTGGAGAAGCGACCAATATTCCATCCCTACTTATTGCTGGGATTGCTATATATTTAGTTATTGGTTCTTATATTGCTGGTATTATATTGCTAAATAAAGGGGTTGAAGATGATTGAGATATATATAGCTTTAGCGATATTTGTTACGGCTGCTTTAATTTTCGCTTTGTGGGTTAAGCCAAACGATACCAAGCAAGCCCACAAATAGATGGCTTGACATTTTTGTCAAACGAGGGTTTTCACAAAAATGTGAAATGAGGGAGTAACGATTAGTGATTCCCTTTTATAGGGGAGTGAGGTGCAAAAAATTCACCTCAGTAGCGTAACGAGTGGTTACGGAAAGTATTGAGGTTTTCACCCTTTTGGGTGGAAAGAGGTTTTTGACGTTTTTGGCAAAAACTTCATTTGTTATCTTGCTCTAAGTTTTTGAAATTTTTGGCAAGCTTCTCATCTTTTTTTCTCTTGCTTAGCCTTTTGATAACTTCATCTGTAATGGCTTCGATCATCTCCCGCTTCGTTTCCTCATCAAGGTAGGGAGCTTTTTTGATAGCCTCTTTTGCCCTTGCTTTTGCTCTGTGATTTAAAGCTAATGGGGATTGTGTTGCATTCCCTTCTTCATCCAACCAAGTCGCAGGGTCTATAAAGTAATTGATATAGCCCACAAGCTGTTCTTTTTCTTCTTCGTTATCCGCTACTTTGTCGATCAGGCCCTTTTTATCTATATTGAAAAAGATTTTTTTGGCGAACTCTTTAAACTCTTCACAATTGAGCTTTTCGGATTTTAGCAGCGATTTGGTGAGATTTAGCTCTATATAGTTGTTTAACCAAGATTCTACCCAATAAGGCACCCGCCTATTGCTCCAAGTGTAAACAGAGCCTTGGCTAACCCCTACTATATTAGCAAATCGACTTACTGTCAATCCAGCTTCTTCTATTTTTTTCTTAAATTCCTCCCACGTCATTGGCCCAATCCTTATATCAATTGCATCAAATGCATAATTATACTATTGACATATGATGCAAAAATGAGTTATAATGCTTCTAATCATTTGTATATATACAAATGATGTAATTTAATTCTACCAAAGGAGGCATTATGAACGACTTAAACATCACCGTGGAGGAGATCTACGACATCTCCAAAAAGCAAAACATCCCCCTCAAAGAGCTTGAGGAGCGTGGCATTCTCAATGTGAACACGGCAAGGAAGCTTATTTATACCAAAGAGCTCAAAGCCATCAAAATAGGCGATAAGTGGTTTGTGCCAAGAGCGTGGCTGATTGAGTTTTTGGATAGACAGTTCAAAAGATCCAAAGAGCTGATGCAAACTGAGGAGTGACAATGAGCGATGGCAGATTTTTATCGGTGGCGTTTGAAGCTGCTGCAAAGGGTAGTGATGTATGTATAAAGATGAAGGGCAAGGACTTCAAAAGGTTAGCCATTGCGCTCCTCGACCAGCGCAACGGCTCAAGTAGCTTGATGGAACTACTTAAAAATGTGTCCATCGAGATTATACCACAAAAGAGTGAGCAAAACGACAATCACGGAGGGGTTAATGGGGAAAGATTACGCCATCTACAAATAAAAACAGACATCCCCGCCCTTGAAGAGCTTAAGAAGTTTGCTCATTGGGTAGTGTGGAAAAAAGAGAAGCGAGGCGACAAGCTCACAAAAGTGCCATACAAGCCTAATGGGCAGCTTGCTAAGTCAAATGACCCACAAATGTGGAGTGTTTTTCACGTGGCGGCATCGAGCGCATCGAGGTTTGACGGGATCGGCTTTGTGTTTAGCGACAGCGATCCGTATCTATTCATTGACCTTGATCACGTTTTGGATGAGAACAAAGAGATAAAGAGCGAGTGGGCAAGGAAGCTGGTGGATGCATTGGATAGCTATACGGAAATTAGCCCCAGCGGGGACGGGCTACACATATTCGCAAAGGGTGAAATTCCAAGCGGCTGGAAAAAGCGTAAGCATTTTGACGATGGGACAGGGGTTGAAGTTTATCAAAGCGGGCGATACTCAACGGTCACGCTTAACATCTATGAGGATAGAAAAGAGATTAAGCCGATAAGCCCAAGAGCCAAAAAGCTATTAGAAAAATGGCTCAAAGATGAGCCGCAAAACGGGGGAGAGAGGCAGGGTGAGGAGATAAAAGCCAATCCCCCCAATATTGTGGAATATGGGCAAGTTGGAAATAGTTTAAGCGATGATGAAATTATACAAAAATTAATCAAAGATGGCTACTGGAGAGAGCCAAGAGAGGGAGACGACTGGAGCGCATTGGATCAAGGGCTGTGCAATAAGTTGGCCTTTTGGACCAATAAAAACGCCGAACAGATGGACAGGATTTTTAGGAAAAGTCCACTAATGCGAACCAAATGGGACGAAAAACATAGAAGCGACGGGGCAACATATGGACAGATGACCATAGAGGAAGCGATAAGAAAGACTACAAGCGGATACAACCCGTCATATGGCATTAATAAAAATCCCTTTTTGCCAGTTAAAAGAGGCGATATGCCAAAAGGCAAAAGGATAGATTTTAAGGCTATGAGAGAAGACAGGGCAGAGATAAAGGAGAGAGCGATGGCAAAGCATCTTTACAAAGGCTTAGTGGTAGAGGGACATCACATTATTTTAGTGTCCCCAAGCGGGGGATTTAAGACCACAATAGCGATAAATGTAGCGGTGGAGCTTGCAAAGCGGGGGTACGAAGTGCATTACTGGGCGCTTGATCCGTCCATAGCATACCTCAGGGCGATGGTGGAAATTATTGAAGAGGAAGGTATCGAGGACAATTTTTTTATCTTTACCAAGCTGCATACTTTTAGGGAAGCATACACGCAAGCCATAGAGCTAAACGAGGATATGACGGATAGGGTTATCATCATAGATACCCTAAAAAAAGTCCTCACGGCGGTAATCAATAAAAATACGAACGTTAAAGATATGGCGTTTTTAAGAGAGATTACGAACTTAGGGGCGTCAATTTTGTCTTTGCACCATACCAATAAAGACAAAGAGGGCGAAAGAGGCAAAAAACTTGACAACGCTGGAACGGCTGAGATGGAACAAGATACCGATGGGATTTTGTTTATTGAAAGCGTGGATAGAGGCAACTATTATTTAGCGCAAATATCTAAAAAGCATAGGCGAGTGAGATTTACCGATAGGAAGCTTTGCTTTAAACTAAGAAAATACGAGCCAAGTATCTCAATCGATGATCCTATGTATGAAATTGACAGGGCTTATCACTTTATACGTGGGTGCGAATTATTGCCAGAGTGTAAAGAGGATATATCCACGCTAAGAAAGATTGAGGAGAATAGACCATTTATCGAGACCGTGCAAGCGATTTTGAGGCGAAACGGCGGGGAGATGATACAGAAAGATTTAGTAAGCGAGGTGAAGGATGAGTTGGGAATTGGAAAAGATAGGTGTCTAGAAAAGCTATCAGACAAAGACTTTTTGGGCAAATTTTGGAGGTATGAACATGGCAAAGAAAAAAATAAAAAGGTGTATAGGCTGATTGATACCACAGAGATGACTGCTCAAAGGTTAAATAGAAGGATTAAAGAAAGTTTAATAAGTGAGTGATTGGAATACTAATAAGTATAGAAAACTTAGAAATCTTAGAAAACATAGAAAACTCAGCAAACTCCGTCATTGTGGTAGTTTTCTGAGTTTTCTGAGTTTGCTGACTTTTCTAAAAAATCTGAGTTTTCGGGTTTTTCATTGTATCCAAACGAAAAAGGCAAGATATAAATCTTAACCTAATCTAAATGTGGAAAGGAGATTGATTTTTATGATGATTACTTTTGGGCGAAGAGTGACATTAATAAAAAAATAGAGTATTGAGAGATTAACGAGCGTGACAAGGCGTGACAAAATTAAAAAGTCACGCCTAAAGTCCCTTAATATCGCTACTTTAGAGGTATAGTGACATAGCGTGACATTAAGAAGTTTTAGAGTTTTGTAGCGTGACATACGTGACACACCCCTATAAGGGGTGTCACGGTGTCACGCCCCCACTAAAACCAACCAACTCAACCCATATCGGGAAAGAAAGGAGAGAAGATGAGCACACCAGTTAAACAAAGTGAACAGCTAAAAAAAGAGCAGCCAATCGAGTTCATATTGGGCATATCCAAAGAGGAGCTTGACGAGCTTGCAAAAAGTCACGATGCCCTAACTACTTATCAGTGGACGCTATTTCTTAGAGGCGCTTTATTGAAGGTTATCGAGGCGTTAGAGACGCTTCAGGAGCGTTGCGACTCCCTCAGTGTGGAATTACACCAACTCAAAGGAGGCAAGTGATGGAAGCTAAAAGAGATGTGCTTTATTACGAAGATCACGTTCGCAGGCTGGAAGAGCTGACGGCGATGCTTTACTTTATGTGCACTAATGACGAGCTGGAAGAGTATGAACGCAAAGCGTTAGCGGGCATATACGGACAGCTTGAGGAGGTTAAAGATGGAGTAGAGGAACTTTTTGACTTAGCGTGCGAGCTAAAACAAGAAGTAAAGGCAAGGAAGTGAGGGGGTTTCCCTCACTCACCACCAAGGCAATTATACCATAAAGGGGCTTTGTGAGAAGTTGCGACATGCTTCCAATGGAGTACTTAAAAACGATAGTCGATGAAGATACCTACCTCAAAATCGTGGATTACTGCAAAGGCTACACAATCCACTTCGGCATACGTCAAGCCAAGTATGAACTCATAAAAAGAGACTACAAAAACCTCAAAAAGCAAAAGATAAGCAAGCCCACAATAGTCAAAATCCTTCAAGAAAAACACAATCTATCAAAGAACAGGATTTACGAGTATATCAGAAAATTTGAAGCCGAATAAAGTGGCATTGTGCGGTAGTATGGTGTAAATATCGCACAAATCACCTCTAAAATGAACAAAATTGAACACTTGGGAGGTGATTTTTGGAAATTTTGGACACATTGCTACAAAACGGCAAGATTGACCAAGAGACTTACGAGTTGCTCAGTCAGGAGTTTGAAAAGCTTACGGGACAGATAAAGAGCCTTGAGCAAACTTCCATGACCTTTGAGAACCAAATCAAAGCGTTGGAAGCGCAAATAAGCCAAGCCAAAAAGCAAGGCAACGATGAGCTGCTCAAAGAGCTTGAACAGACCAAAAGAGAGCTTTTGGAGCTCAAAAAAGAGAGCGTTTTGAGCAAGCTTTTAGACGGATACGATCTCATCGCCAAAGATGTAGTTTTCGATGCGTTGATTGCCAAAACCGAAGCGGACGAGACGGGGCTCAAGCTTAACGGCAAGCCGATAGAGGATGGCGTGGCTGAGTATCTGGAGGCGCATTTGGAGCTACAAAAACCCAAAGGCGTGCCGGGCAGCGGTATAGGTATGGGAGGCTCTTCATATAGCCAAAATTTCACACAAAAAATCTTAGCAAGGAGTAAATAATGGTGGATTTGAGCAAAATTTTCATAGCGGACCTTTGGACGAGCGATGACTTCAACGAAGCGCCAGAGCTTAAGAACATACTTGAAAGCGGGCTAATAGCTACCAATGAGAAGCTTAGAAAAATCGTCAATGACAACGAAGCGGGCTTTAAGTTTGAACTCCCTTATGTGGATGAGCCAGACTATGCCGAGCCGAGCGTGATGGATGACAGCTCCAATCTCATTACGGCTGAGGACTTTGAGTGGGCCAATCAGTTTGCAGTATTGGGGCTTTATGCAAAATCTTATAAATACAGTAACTTAGCGGCTGAAATTGGTAGGGATAGCGATCCAGCAAAAGTCATTAGAGACATCATCGGCAACTATTGGGGTAGGGATTTGCAACGAAGGATGGTAGCTATTCTTAGCACCATAGCGCAAAAATCTACCGAACTGCTTCACGATGTGGCAGATGACAGCACGGACGCCACAAAAGATGTCAAGCTATCGCCATCGATAATCTTGGAGGCTATCGCAAAGCAGGGAGACCAGCAAGACAAGTTTGATTTTCTCTTTGTGCACTCAAAAGTCTATAAAGATCTTAAAGAGCAAGACCTTATCGAGATGGTAATCCCAAGCCAAAACCCAGCGCTCAAGCCCGTGCCGTTTTATGGCAAGTTTAGGGTGATTGTCAATGATTTGATGCCTACAATCCAAGGCAGTAATAAAACCAAGTATCTATCCGTTATCGCTCAAAGAGGACTCTTTGCCTATGCCAATAAAGAGCTGGGCGGTAACTTGCCTCCACTTGAGATCTACAAAGACCCACGCACGGGATATGGCAGCGGTGAGACGCAAGTGATCTCGAGACGTGGCTTTGTGTTGCATCCAGTAGGATGGAGTTTTGAGGGAACGCTTGCGCAGCCAAGCCCGACTTTTGCCGATTTGCAAAAAGCGTCCAATTGGGTGATGAAAATGGAGGCTAAAAAGCAAAAATATGTGGCTATTATCACCAATTAAAGGTAAGCCATGAAGCTCAAAGAGTTTGCTCAGCTGGATAAGTATCCTTATGCAAGCGAGAGCATTCGCCAAGAGGTGGCTATCACCTCCGAGGCGCTGGATAGCACGCTAGAGGCCATCCAAAACGATCCTACGCTAAACGATGAGGCAAAAACGCTACTCAAGTATCAAAAAGGCAAAGAATACACCCAGAAACTCACGCAAAGCATTCAAAAGAGCATCCAGCTTAGGGAGATCGAGAGCAAAAAGCTCAAAGAGCAGCTAAAAAGCGCGCAGCTACGCAAAGAGCCGCTCAAAGAGGAGCAAAAAGCGGTGATGGGCATAGTCTATAACGAGCTAAAAAGCGGCAAACTGGATATATTTCAAAAACGTAATGACAACCTCCTCAAAATTGCCCTTGTTTTAGCCGATAGCGGGCTTATTGAGGATATTGCTCCACGCATCGATATGGAATACTCCTCAGATGTGGTAGAGGGTATCATAGCCCAACATGAACTTATGGAGTTTGAGAAGCGCCTCCTTGACGAGATACGAGAGTATGAAGTGCAAGGACTCAATGAAGAGGTAGCGCTACAGATACAGTCCAAGACATTCAAGGGTTAAAGATGACAAAAAAGCAAAAGCTTTTTATAGAGCACTTCAAAAAGAGTGGCAACGTCTCCAAAACGTGTGAAGCCATCGGCATAGGGCGAACCACTTTTTACAACTGGTACAAACTCCGTGAGGACTTCGCCCAAGAGATTGACAATATCAAAGAGGCGGTAATCGACAGCGTGGAAGATAAGCTTTTTGAGAAGATCCAAGCGGGAGACGTGACCGCCATTATCTCTTTTCTCAAAACAAGAGCGAAGCATCGAGGTTATACGGAAAAATATGAAGTGACCCAGCAAAGCGAGCCACAAAAGGTAATAGTGGAGTTTATCGATGAAGAGCAAAGTTAAAGTCAAAATCAAGGCGAACGATCCAATCGATAAGCTCCGTCACAAGTTTGACGAAAAGACTCTTTTTCAAATCCTTTTGGCGAAGCTGAGGCGGAAATTGAACGCCCCGCCTCTTTTTGTGGTGGGTGAAACGGCTATCATCAATCTTACTGGAGTTGATACAATCAAATACCTCAAGAGCAAAAAAGCCATAAGCAAATTTGAAGAGAGGCTTTTAATATCAGCTCATGATTTTGTCATACTTGAAGGCGTTTTTGTGTGATTTGGTATAATATCGACGGAGGTTGCACAAGTGTGTCCTTATGGGTTAAAAGTGTGTCCCATAGGGAATGCTTAAAATCTCTCAAAAATCCCCATAAGTCCCGGTAGCTCAGCAGGATAGAGCATCGGATTCCTAATCCGAAGGTCGTGGGTTCGAATCCCGCCCGGGACAAATTATAAAAAATCCCCCGATATTAATCTTTTTCATAGTTGGCTTTTTAAGCTCTTTGATGGATTTTGCAGCTTCAAAATCGAGTAGATCGCTAATATCCTCTTTTTCAAATCTCTCGTCAAACTCTTTTGCTGTAATGCTCATAATTTGCCTCCTATAGAATATGAAAATTATACCATTGACTTCTATATGAGTTTAGTTTTGTTTAGAAAATTAGAAGC
>Ga0256831_1002261_pt1 | contig 10103 bp, 12 predicted proteins | sample 132544metaG_FD_189087 | JGI IMG/M metagenome (GOLD analysis project Ga0256831, IMG submission 189087) | Hydrothermal vent microbial communities from Lau Basin, Pacific Ocean - 132-544 | ecosystem: Environmental > Aquatic > Marine > Hydrothermal vents | place: Pacific Ocean: Lau Basin | collected...
ATAAATACGGCCACCGGTGAGTTGTTCAAAAAGATCGAGGATATAATCCCTGTCACCAATGGACCACTGTCCCATGGTGTAAAGTCCCAACGAGCCATTTTGTCCTGCATACCACATTAACTGGGTAGCAATACGGGCCATCTCGAGTACCATTACACGAATGTATTTGGCACGTTCGGGTACCTCAATGTTGTCGAGCGATTCAACCGAACGGGCGTAAAGGTTCTCCATAGGGTCGGTTTCGGGTACACAAAAACGGCACATCAGTGTAAAACTGTTCAGCCAGTTTCTTCTTTCCTGCAGCTTTTCAAAAGCTCTGTGTAGGTACCCAACCTCTGTTTGAGCACCAACGATGGTGTCGCCAATTACTTTCAAACGCACCATCATGTTTCCGGTAATACCGGGGTGCTGAGGTCCTAAATATATTGTTGTTGCCTTTTCTCTCATAACTATCTGGAGTATTTTTTTGCAAAATCAGGAATCTCTTCACCCGAACGTTTGGATATGGTTTCACGTACATCCTGCGCATCTTCTCTTCCGGGACGATGCCAAAAGGTGCGGTTAACATATTCTAAGGTGTCGAAGTCTCTGCGGAAAGGAGGAATATCATCCCAGTCTTCCAATATGAACTCATCGGGTGCAACCATATCAGGAAACTCAATGCCCAGCATCTCTTTCATTTCTCTTTGATAGGTATTAGCCTGACGCCAAATCATATCAATGTTTTCCATTACAGGATTTTCGCGGTCGATACGGGTATGGATAAATAGTTTCACTTTATCTTCGGGTGACCAAAGAATATAGACTATTTCAAACTCATTCTCTTCAATCCAGTCAACATAAGCGATATGTGAAAGATGTCTGAACCCAAGTTGATCTTTCATGTGTGAAAGAAAGCCGGGAACAGCATCCTTATGAACGGTGAAATCTATACGATTGCCATCATACTCTTTGTTTACCGCATTGGGAAACGCAGCTTTGATTTTAGCAATCATTGTATCTTTTATCTCTTTCATAACTTTTTATTAATCGTTATTTTACCAGTTATAATCAGGTGCCTTTGCAATCCACTTGGGAGCAATTTTAGCTTGATTTGCTTTATACCATTCAAGGTTGTCAAGGTACTTCTGAGCACCATTGGCTTTACCTTCGGCAATAAGCTGCTGAAGTTTAACAAATCCCTGAATTACTGCTTCAGGACGTGGCATACATCCATTGATGTAAACATCAACCGGAATATATTTGTCCAGCAGGTTAATGGTGTTATACGAATCGTAGTACATGCCACCATTAATAGTACAGGAACCAAAACCGATGATGTATTTAGGGCTTTGCATCTGTTCGTAAACACGAACAACACGCTTAACAGTTTTAACTGTCAGATATCCCGTAACCAATAACACATCAGCCTGGCGTGGTGTAGCAGCGCCCCTGATTCCCAAACGCTCTGCGTCATATCTGGAGGTCATAGTAGGGGCAATTTCAATGGCACCACATCCGGTTCCATAGGCCAGTACCCAGATGGAGTGCTTACGCGCCCAGTTCTGGATAATATCTACTATTTTTTGTGAATTTTTATCGTTATACATTCTTCAATAATTTTTTAAAATATAACAGCGTATAAAATGGCAAGTAAACCAATGAAAGTTGGCCAGCCCCAGAAAAAACGGACAGCTTGTTCCGTACGGTAACGAGGACTAACAATACCATATAATACAGGAATCATATAGAGTGCAAATGTTTTTACTACAAGAATTACCAGGTTCTCAGCTCCACCCATGAAAAGGTCAACAAAAAGTGTCAGTTTTACAAAAGCAAACACTGAACCTGATGACATCATGGTAAACAAGAATTTACCACCATTCTCAGAAACAGGTCCTGAAGCAAGTTCGGTAGGTGCACCTACAATATCAAAGGGAGAATACCTGAACATTCCAAGCATGGCCAATATGGCGGTAATGAATGCCAATGGGTGTGAAAACATAAGCCAGGTTCCTGTCTCTTGCTGAATATTAATAAAATCAACAATAGATGTTGTTTTATAGCTGATCATCAGCGCTACCAAAGCCATTACCCATGGAATTTCAAAGCCAACCATCTGGCTTAACCCACGGGTTACACCAATGGATGAGTTAGGGTTACCGGTTTGTCCTGCCCCCAAGGCAAGACCTAATGAACCAAATACCATAATATAAATAAGAAATATCAAATCACCGGAAGCGTTCATATTAGTAAACCAGCTGTTATACCATGAATCTCCACCGGGTATTAATACCGGTACAATCATCAATGATACAATGGATGAGACCATCAAAAAAGCGGGCCCTAAAAAGTGCATAGCACCATGGTGAATAGCCGATGTTTTTGAATAAAGCTTAAAGGCATCAATAAAATTCTGATAGAAAGGAGGTCCCATACGGTTGTGTACCCTTGCCGTTATTTTTCTAACGATTCCTCCATAGGTCATTCCCACAATAAAAGCGAGAACAAAGGTGGCCATCGCCCCTAAAACCTTTATTAATATATGTTCCATTTATCTATAATTTTTTTATCCGAACAAATTTACTCTGAACAGCAACAGCAGGGCTAAAAACAGAATGGCATAAATAGCATAAGTCTGTCCGTTACCTGTATAAACTCTTCTTGTGAACTCAAACAATGCTTCCAGTCCGTTACCAAATGCGTTGTAATATTTATCAATCTGGCGCTTCAGGAAAGGCTCAATAGCACGTTCAAAAGGTTGAAAGAAATTTACTTTGAAAGTAAGATTTTCCCACTCTTTTGGAATTTCACCCGAAGTACTGATATCTTTTGTGGAAACATAGCGCGTTTTTCCTTTTTTCCCTTTTACAAATAAGAAAATGGCAAAGAATACAAATACTGATATAATTGCATACAGGATTGGCTGTAATGTTACTACATTGCCCCATTGCGAAAATAGAACAGAGTCGGTCCATAACAAACCACCTGTTGCATCGTAACCTACGTATTGTAATGCATTATCAATCGGGTTGAAAAGCAGTTGAGGAAAGGTTCCTAAAACAAAAGTTCCCAGTGCCAGCAGCAACATTGGAATAACCATTCCAACAGGAGCTTCTTTTACATGATCCCACTCAGGCTCTTCCTGTCCGAGGAAATATCCGTGGAGAAATTTGTAACAGTATAGGAAACCTGCAGTAGAAGCAAAGAACAATAATATTACTAAAATGTAATTGTTGTTTTGAATCAATGCTTCATACAACATCCATTTCGAAACAAAACCTGCTAATGGAGGAATACCTGCTAATGCAATGATTGAGAGTAATGCGGAAATAAATGTCCATGGCATTTTCCTGATAAGGCCGTTTATTTCTCTAAAATCGGTAGTGCCGGTTTGTTTTTCAATGGCACCAACTACCATAAACAAGCTGCCTTTAAACATGGCATGAACCACAACCAGGAACAATGCTGCCAGCATAGCCAGTGGGGTACCGATAGCCACGCCAACAATGATGTAACCCATCTGCCCAACCGACGACCATGCAAGTAATTTTTTACCGTCATCCTGTGTAATGGCCCAAAGTGTAGCAGCAGCGGCAGTAAAGCCACCCAACCATGCAATGATGTCTCTGATTAAGGTACCTTCAGGAAGCTGATTGATCATGGTAACCATAACCAGTATCATTCCATAAATTCCCATTTTTGAAAGAGCACCGGAAAATACCGAAGTATAAGCCATGGGCGCATTGCTGTAAGCACCGGGTGCCCAAACATGCAATGGCATCAAAGCACTTTTAACACCAAAGGCAACCAGAAGTAACAACGGAATTAATATCTGATAAGTACCGCTCATCTGCTGGAAGTTGTTAAAAGTGTCGGCAAGCATAAAGCTACCCAGTTGGCTGTTCATAATAACCATGGCCATCAGCATGGCATAAGCGCCAATTGCTGAGAACACAAAGTATTTGATACCAACTTTCTGTACTTCTTTACCATTTAAAATAACCATCAGGTATGATGACCAGGTCATGATTTCCCAGAAAATAAAGAATGAAATCCAGTCTTTACTTACCAGAATACCTAGCATCGACATGATGGAGAGGGTGAAATTAAAATAGAAGGCTCCTTTTTTATCTTTCCCATTCATAAATGGTACGGAATAAATAGCCAGCAGAATAGCCAGCCCTACCACAACCAATGAGAATAAATAACTCAAAGGAGAAAGCCCCCAGGTTAAGGTAAGACCCAAAGCATTTAGTGTAGTTACCGAACCAACTGTTATTCCGGAAATGAACAACCCTGAAGGAACAATTACTGCAGCTAAAAATAACAGGTCTCCCAATACGGAGTTGAGTTTGTTACCTAACCAGGTAACGATGGCTCCGCCTAAAAATATAACTAATATTAATGTTAACATATCCATTTTTTTACTCTCCTATTGTATTGTTGCAGTTAACACACTATGAATGTACTGAGACTTATCGACCAGACTGTTGGCGGCATTCTGCAGATACAGCGAAACACTGTCGGGATAAAAACCGATAATAAGGATGATAGCAGCCAATACGGACATTACGATATAAGCATTAAAAGTAGGACGACGTGCCAGCAGGCCGGTACTGCGTTTAAAGAAGAATATTCTGTTAACCACACGCATGTAGTAAACAATTTCTACCACACTGACCATAAGGATAAGGGCTATAATCAACACCATATTACTGTTGGCAGCAGCTACCAAAAACGACAGCTTACCCCAAAATCCGGCAAAGGGAGGTAAGCCCACAATGGCAAAGGCACCCAGTGTAAAGATAATTGATGTAAACGGTGCAAGTTTTCCCATTCCATCCACGTCAGATATGTTTTTCTTTTTGGAGTGATAAACAAGATAGCTACCACTGAAAAACAGCATAGGTTTGATAATGGCATGGTTCAACATGATAAAGAGTGCTGCAAAAACACCTTCTGTGGTACCAATTCCAAAAGCTACCAAAACGAGTCCCATCTGACCGATGGACGAAAAGGCGAGCATTCTCTTCAGTTTTTCCTGACGGATAGCTGAAACCTCTGCTACTACCAGTGTTATCAAACCAATTATGATAAGAATATTATAAGCACCTGACAGGTCAAAAATTGTGTAAGTATAACGAATTAGTGCATAAACAGCAGCTTTTACTACGATGCCAGAAAATGCAGCACCTACAGGGCCGGGAGCTTCAGCATAAGCATCAGGAGCCCATCCGTTGAGCGGAAATATTTCGGCTTCTATACCCAATGCCACAACAAATAAGATGAATGAAATAATCTTATATTTAGGATCCATCAAATGCATCTTTGAAGCGACATCAGCCATGTTAAGTGTTCCCAACTGAGAATAAATAATCATGATGGCCAGCAACAAAAACACCGATGCAATGGAACCCATGATTAAATACTTAAACGATGCTTCAGCACTATCGCGGCCTGTATAAAAGGCGGTTAATGCGTATCCTGAAATACCAACAATCTCGATAAATACGAACATGTTAAAAATATCACCTGTAAGTACAATACCCACCGAACCGGTGATAAGCATCATAAGCAACAGGAAATATTTTCTGGCAGGTTCGTACTCAACATTGCTTTTAAAGCGATAGCTGTAGAGCCAAACCAGCAGGCCCATAAAAATCATTAAGGTTACCAAAAATCCTGAGAAAGCGTTAAATACCAGGTTAATACCAATGGGAGGTGCCCATCCGGCGATAATCTCCACTATGGGGCCGTTAACTGTAACGTAACTCAAAAGATTGATGGCCAATACCAACAGGTAAGCAAGAACCAGTCCGGGAATAATCCTCACCGACTCTTTCCATACCATCCCAAACAGCGGAATCAAGAAAGCCGCTAAAAGGGGAATTGCAATAAATAAAACCGGAGTTCCTACCATTTTAAATTCTTTATTTCGTCAATGTATAATGTATGATGATGTCTCCAAAGGCGAATAACCAGCGAAAGGGCAACAGCCGTTACACCAAAACCGATAACAATGGCTGTAAGTACTAACGCTTGTGGAACAGGGTCCACCATTTTAATACCGTTTTCTGCCATTTCAATTCCTTTGGCTGAAAAGATTGGAGCAGTTCCGTTTTTCAAATAACCTACAGCTACAAAAAGAAGGTTAACACCGGCTTCCATAATTGATAATCCAATCACTATCTTTAACAGCGATCGTTTAACCAATGCTCCATATAATCCGATTAGTATTACCAAAACAGCGGAACTGTAGATAGCATAATCGAGATACTGATAAAACATATTATCCATGGTTCTCTCCTTTCTCGTTTAATACTGTGTAAATTACACCAGTAAGCTCTGCAGCTACTTTAAAACCGACAGCAATATAGATAATAGGAATTACACCACCGCTAAACAGGTCGTTCAGGGTTCCTGCCGGAAGGAAATTCTGTAAAAAAGTTCCTCCATTCATGTAACCCAATAAACCTACCCCGGCAAATGTAACACCTGCCAACGACTCAACAATGGCAAGGCTGGTATGGCTTACTGAGTAATTCTCGTAAGCAAGTAACATTAACAGGAAACCGGTGGCGATGATAACACCTCCCTGGAATCCTCCACCGGGTGAAAGGTGGCCGTGGATAAATACGTAAGTTCCCAAAAGTACAATGGCAGGAAACAACAGTTTCGATCCGGAAGTAACAATGCTACTTGCCGAAAACAGTACTGAACGTTCACCCACATGGTGTCTTTTCTTATATAAAATACTTCCCAGAGCAGTTACCGAGAGGAAAAGTACAGTAACCTCTCCCAAGGTATCAAATCCTCTAAAGTTTACAACAATACTGGTAACTGTATTGGAAACTTTTAACTCTTGAACTGTTTGTTGTAAATAGGTATCTTTAACAGGTTTTATTGCATCATTTTTAACAAAATGAGAATTTCCGAAACCAATGTCAAAAAAGGTTCCCGCTATATAAAACCCAACAACAGCCAGTAATAATATTACTAGAATTTTTTTCATTTCACTTCAGATTTAATGTTGTTGTCATTTTGAGGCTCGTCTTCCATTCGTTCCGTATTACGGATAGTAATAACAAAAATAATGGTTGTAAGCGCAACCCCAATTGCAGCTTCTGTAAGGGCCACGTCAGGTGCCTGAAGCAGATAGAAAAGTATGGACAAAACCAAACTGATAATTCCTGTTGCAATTACTGCGTATAGTAAGTCCTTTTGGACAACTGCATAAATTGCAGCTGCTATCATTAACAAAAGAAGAACCGCTATTAAAATAAATGCCATCATGCCTTTTCCTCCTTTTCTTTTTCGTTTTCAACAACTTCGCGGTAAGCATCCATCTTTTCTTTGTCTTCACTTAAAATAAGCGGATAATTTCCACGACGATACGTTGCTCTTGCAAGGGCGTGCGAACTAATTGGGTTGGAATAAGCAATAAAGATGATTAAAACCAAACTTTTAAGCATCCATGAAGGCTCCAAAAATCCAACACCAAGTATCAGGCTCATAGCTCCCAGTGTAGTAGCTTTGGTCCCGGCCTGTAAACGGTTAAAAACATCAGGCATACGGTAAATTCCCAATGAACCAAGAAACAGGAATATACTGCCAATGATAATTAAAATGCCTGCGATAATTTCCATGATACTCATAGCGCACCCTCCAAATATCTGGCGATTACAATTACTCCGATAAACCCGAGTACTGCATAAACCAATGCTACGTCAACGTAAATAAAACGCTGAAAAACATAAGCCAGCAATACAAGAGCCGAAACACCAATGGTGGTAAGCGTATCGAGTGCTACAACCCGGTCGGCGGCTGTAGGCCCTTTAGCAAACCGAATGGCCGACATAATCATGCCCAATGCCATTAGTGCTAATGCTATATAAATAATGTATATCATCATTAAAATATTTTTAATAAAACTTTTTCAAACTCTTCTGCTATCTCCGTAAACGCTTTTTCAGGATCGGTAGTTTGTACATCAATCCAATGGATATAAAATGTATCACCTATTACATCAATAGAAAGTGTTCCCGGCGTAAGTGTAATACTGTTGGCCAAAACCATTTTTGAATAATTGGTAGTTAACTTGGTTTTGAACTTAACAATACCCGGATTAATGGGAAGCGAGGGCGAAATAACCCTGCGGGCTACGTCGAGGTTTGCCATGATTAATGCTTTCAGAAAAACACCGAAGTAATATATCATCCAAAAAATCTTTACAGGACTTAATAGTGATAAACCACAACAGGTGAACAAACGAATGCTTAAGAATGATATAACCATGGTTACCAAACCACCGATAATCAATTCATGAGCAGCAAACGTACTGGTAAACATTATCCATAGCAACATGAGGAATACCCAATTGACGATAAACCTCCCCATTTTTTGATTAAATGTTAATGGTTGCATATAACTTGTTTTTAAATTATCCGAGGTTGTATTTTTTGCCTTCGAAATAGCGCATAAACTGAACTCTTTCGTATTCGGCAGGATTGGGGCTGTTTACCTGACTCATTTTTCCTTTAAAGTCGGCAATGGAGTTAAACCCGTGTTTCTCCATCCATGCTTTCATCTCTTCCAGCATGTCTTCGATGGATTCGATACCATGTTTGTATAATGATGAAACCACCTGAACAGCATCGGCACCGGCAAGAATTTCTTTAACAACGGAAGCACCGTCGTGAACACCGGTTGAGGCAATAAGATCACTGTCAACACGGCCTGCCAGAATCGACATCCAGCGTAATGAAATGGCAAGGTCGGATGAGCGGCTCAAAACATTGCTTGGTACCAAAGTGAAATTGTCGATATCAAAATCAGGGTGGAAAAACCTGTTAAACAGAACCACACCACTAACTTTGGTTTCGGATACCTTTTTAACAAAAGCTGCGAGATTTGCCGAGTAGTAACTCAATTTAGCTGCCACCGGAATTTTCACTTCTGCTGTAATCTTATCGATGATGGTAAGATAAGTTTCTTCAACTTTGTTACAGGTTAAATCGAAATCAGAAGGAAGTATGAACATATTCAGCTCGATGGCATCAGCTCCTGCTTCTTCAAGTTTCTTGGCAAAGAAGCTCCATTCCCAGGAACTCTTGCAGTTGATACTGGCAATAACCGGAATACTCAAAGCGCTTTTTGCCTCTTTAATTAAATCCAGATACTTCTTAATGTTGTCCTGCTTGATTTTGTAATCGTAATAATCCAGAAAGCGAACATCAGGAAATTCCAAATCTTTTTCTTTCTCAAGAATGCTTTGGTATTCGTAATAAATCTCTTCTTCAAAAATAGACTTCAGAACTACAGCACCGGCACCGGCGTTTTCCATCTTTTTCAGATTTTCAACAGAGGCAGTAATGCTGGAACTTCCGACTACTATGGGGTTTTTAAGTTTTAAACCCAAGTAACTGACTGACAAGTCCATAATACTATGTTTTTAAATTATCATTAGCTAATTATGTCGGCAAAATTACTCTAATTGGGGTTGTATTAAAACCTTCGTCATATGTAGAATGTTAATTTATTTTCAGTTTAAATAAATATGGTTACCTGTATACTAAAATAAACATGAAAAAGAGCAATATAAAATCATGTATAATAATGACCTAAATATATATAGCTGTTAAGGTAATAACTACAAATTTATTATTTTGAATCTTTAAAAAGTGTAATTGAATGTTGAAATTTAAAAAATACGTGATTCTCTTAAATTTTTTTTATGGATGTTTCCTTGATTTTATACAGAGAGAATAATGGGTGTATTGTCCCCTTTTTAAGATGTAAAAGCGCTACCTTTGCAAAAGAATTTATAAAGCATATACCCATGAATAAAAATCAATTCATACTTTCCGGAAACATTGTGGACATCCATAACGAAATTGTTTATAAAGGTACCGTTTATGTTGAAAACGGTTTTATCAAAGACATTGTTAAAGATGATTCAGTTTTGGAAGAAACCTATATTTTGCCGGGTCTTATCGATTCGCACATACACATTGAAAGTTCCATGCTTATTCCTTCCGAATTTGCCAGGTTGGCTGTAATTCACGGAACCGTAGCAACAGTTTCCGACCCTCACGAAATTGCCAACGTACTTGGTATTGACG
>Ga0256831_1002262_pt1 | contig 10099 bp, 10 predicted proteins | sample 132544metaG_FD_189087 | JGI IMG/M metagenome (GOLD analysis project Ga0256831, IMG submission 189087) | Hydrothermal vent microbial communities from Lau Basin, Pacific Ocean - 132-544 | ecosystem: Environmental > Aquatic > Marine > Hydrothermal vents | place: Pacific Ocean: Lau Basin | collected...
CGGCAATGAGCAGTATGAGACCTGCGATCTCAAACGGCAGGATATAGCTTGTATACATTTCCATGCCCAATGCCTTGGTATGGGTGGCTTTTATTACCGCTGCCATTGGCCAGTGTCCCTTTTGCCCCAAGACAAAGGTGGGAAGCATGGCAATCAGGGCAACGCCAAGGCCGACGGAAATAATTCGTCCGAGCCAGGCTGACGTTACAAAACAATCCATTTTCACCTCATCCCGCAGGCTGACGAGAAACAGGACAAACAGGTAAAGAACTAGAATTGCCCCGGCGTAGACAATAATCTGAACCGCAGCGAGAAACTCGGCGCCGAGAATAAGGTAGAGGCCGGCCATATGGAAAAAGAGAACCAGCACCATGAGAACGGCATGGACAGGATTACGCATGGTAATGGCAAGTAACCCGGTACCAACGATCATTACAGCGCAGTAGAGAAAAAATAGATAAGTAAACATAAGGTTCGGCTCCCAGATCGGAACGTTATACGGTTATTGATCTTGTTTAACCAGATTACCTACCACCTGGCCTTCTATTGTCCATTCTTCCGGTACATCCAGTCTCTTGGCCGCAGTCAAAACGCTCTCCGGAATACCTCGAGGCCGCCAGAACGGATTGATATAACTGTTAATAGCAACCCCTTTCATTGCTGCAAAGGCATCCCAATTGGCAAGTAGCCGTTCCTGATCAAAGAAGATGGATTCACGGTCATAGGCTGCATATTCAAAAATTTCTGTCAAAATCAGTGCATTAACCGGGCAGACCTCTTCACAAAATCCGCAGTAAACACATCGCAAGGCTTCAATGTCATACGAGTCTACCACCCTGCTGCCCTTGTCTTCATCCTCGTGGAAACGAATATGTATACAACGTGAGGGACAAACAGTCACACAACGCATACAGGCGACACATTTCGACTGCCCAGTTTCCTGGTCACGCACCAGAGCATGCTGTCCACGGAACCCAAGCTTGATCTCAGGTTTTTCCTGCGGATACTGACGGGTAATCGGTTTTGCAAACAGTTGTTTCAGGGTAAAGGCCATACCCTGCATGATTTCACTGTGCAAGATGGTCTGCAACAGATTCCTTTTGGGCTTATATTGAATTTGCATAGAAGTTATCCTTTTAGCCGGTAAAAGCTTTGATAAAACCGGTGAGAACAATATTACCAAGTGCAAGAGGAATAAGCACTTTCCAGCCGATCGACATTAATTGGTCATACCTATACCTGGGAAGTGTGGCCCGAATCCAGATAAAAACAAACATAAACAGATAGACTTTAACGACGAACCAGAAGGGTGGAAAGACAGCTACCTCAAACGGTCCGTTCCAGCCGCCCAGGAAACAGATGGTCCCTATGGAGGACATCACCATCATTCCGATATACTCAGCCATGAAGAAAATGGCGTACCGCATGCCGGAATATTCTGTGCAATAGCCGGAAACGAGCTCGGTTTCTGCCTCAGGAAGATCGAAAGGCACCCGATTTGTTTCGGCCAGCATTGAAATAAAGAATACGAAAAAGGCGATAATCTGTGGGAAAACATACATTCCAGCAAACGATCCCCCCTGGGCCTCGACGATCTTGGTCAGGTTGAGCGTTCCCGACAACATCATCACCCCGACAAGACTGAGCCCCATGGCGACTTCATAGCTGATGACCTGGGCCATGGACCGCAAGCCACCAAGAAAGGTATATTTTGAATTTGATGCCCAGCCAGCCAGGATTACCCCGTAACTTGCCAAGGAACTCATGGCGAAAATAAAGAGGAGACCAATATTGATATCCGCCAGTACCCAGCCCTTGGCAAAGGGCAACACAGCCAGCGAGGTAAGCATTGCGGTCAGGCAAATGATTGGCGCGGCCCGAAATGTCACAACATCAGCCTGTTCCGGGACGATATCTTCTTTGAAAAAACTCTTTATACCATCAGCTATAGGTTGCAACAATCCATGCCAGCCGACCCGCATCGGTCCCATCCGAACCTGCATATGACCGATAATTTTACGCTCGAAATATGTGGCATAGGCAACATGCAACATAATGATCGCAAAGAGAATGAGAATTTCTATGAGTAATATTAGTACGTGCATAATGTTCCTTTAGCTTAGTTACAAGCCGATCCCATACTTTTTCTATCGATCACACTCACCAAGGACAACATCAAGAGTTCCGATATTTGCGATTAGGTCCGCAATCATGCTTCCCTCGGCCAGTGCTGGCAAGGCACCGATATGAATAAATGAAGGTGACCGCACATGCATACGATACGGACGTCCGGATCCGTCACTGATAAAATAAAAACCTAGCTCGCCCTTGGGAACTTCAGTAGAAACATAAATATCACCCACCGGATATTGTCCATGTTCCTCAAGCAAACGAATCAGGCCGGTGCCATAGGTGGACGATCCCGCCTCAACCTTACGCTGTCCCTGCAGGGGCATTACAAGATCAGGAGCATCCTCGGAAATGATAGGTCCAGGAGGGAGCTGATCAATACACTGTTGGATGATACGCGCCGATTGATGAAGTTCTTCCATACGGCACCGATAACGGGCGTAAATGTCACCATCATTACTGAGGGGCACCTCAAAATCAACAAGATCATAGGCATCATAGGGTCGATGCTTCCTGATATCATAATCAACGCCGGAACCTCGCAGACAGGCGCCAGTGAGACCAAGTTCCAAAGCTTCCGCGGCCGACAGCACCCCGATACCAACAGTACGTTTCAACCAGATGCGGTTGGTGTCGATCAAGGTCTCGTATTCTCCGATATGAACGGGGAATTCGGCTACAAACTGTTGCAGGACATCAATAAAGCTCCGAGTCACGTCCTGACGAACACCACCTATGCGGGGATAGGAGAAGGTCAGCCTGGCTCCGCAGAGTTCTTCAAAAAGGTCAAGCATTACCTCCCGTTCACGGAAACAATACAGAAAAACCGTCATGGCGCCGATGTCAAGGGCGTGGGTTGCCAGCCAGAGCAAATGGGAGGCAATTCTTGACATCTCACAGACAATGGTCCGAATATATTTGGCACGTAGCGGCACTGAAATACCTAGCAGCTTTTCGACCGCGACGCAGTAGCCGACGTTGTTGGCCATGGCAGCGATGTAGTCAAGCCTGTCAGTCAAAATCAGCGACTGGGCATAGGTTCGATTTTCAGCTATTTTATCAAAGCCACGATGCAGATACCCAACCTGGGGCGAACATTTAATGATGGTTTCGCCATCAAGCTCTAGGTCAACGCGTAAAACGCCATGAGTCGCTGGATGCTGTGGACCCATTTTCAGGGTATAGCGCTCTCCATCACCGTCTGCGACCGGAACATTCACTGTTTTACTAATGGGCCGTGTCATGATTTCTCGTTCCCCTCGGTTTGTGACTGTTCTGCCTCGGTCCTGAGAGTTCCATCGCTCAGGCCGAATTCCTGCAACTCAACTACCTTATGCTTCAACTCTACCAAGCCGGACCATTCCTCTCTACCCTTGAGCGGATACTCCTTACGTAACGGATGGCCGACCCAGTCATCAGGCAACAGAATCCGGCGCATGTCCGGATGACCATTGAAGGAAATCCCCATCAGGTCGTAACACTCACGTTCATGCCAGTTGGCACCGCACCAAAGCCCGGTCGCTGTATCAATACAGGCATCATTTTCAGGTACCTGGGCACGGATACGAATGGAATGCCGAAGAGGTATCGAGTACAGGTTGTAGACGACTTCAAATCGCAACAGGTTCCCACCAAGTCTCTTTTTATTATCAACCCCGCACAGATCCATAAAATGGTCCATTTTTATTTCAGGGGTATCACGCAACCATCGAAGGATATCAACAATCCGGTCCCGTTTGACAATCACCCCGACCTGACCATGAAAATCGCAGATTTCGAGAACTTCACCGGGAAAGTGATCCTGTAATTTTTCCGCTATCTCCATAGACTCCATCTGTACTGCTCCTGTAATATTTTTTCCTGCAACTTGATGAGTCCCTGCATAAGAGCTGCAGGACGGGGAGGACAACCAGGCACATAGACATCGACCGGCACGATGGTATCAACACCCTGGGTTACGGAATAGGAATTAAATACACCGCCGCTGCAGGCACAGGATCCCATGGCCAGCACATATCTTGGTTCGGGCATCTGATCGTAAACCCGGCGCAACACCGGTGACATCTTCTTGGTCAGTGTTCCGGCCACGATCATGCAATCGGCCTGGCGGGGACTGGCCCGGAAAATAATACCGAAGCGGTCCAGATCATTGGTTGATGCGCCGGCATCCATCATTTCAATTGCACAACAGGCAAGGCCAAAGGTCATGGGCCATATCGATCCGGCCCTTCCCCAGTTGACAAGCATATTAAGCGGCCCAAGAACCGCATTTATGCCCGGTATCTTTTTGACTCCGTCGGCAATTTCAATCAATGCCGGTTCCTGTACACCGGACTCTTTTACTTCTCCCATTGGAGAACCTCCTTTTTCCAGGCGTAGACGTAGCCCGCCAGCAGCAGGAAGATAAAGATAAACATCTCGACCAGGGCAAAAAGCCCCAGTCGATCATAGGTGACGGCCCATGGATAGAGATAGATCGACTCAACATCAAAAACGACAAACAGGATGGCGATCAGATAAAACTTGATCGAGAAACGCATCCTCGGCGCCTCTGTCGGGTCATTTCCGGACTCATAGGCAATCAGTTTTTCATGATAGGGGCGGCTCAGTCGAAAAAACCGCCCCACATAGAGAGTAACCACACCAAACAAGACCCCGAAAATCAGCAGGATCAATATGGCCAGATACTCCTTGGGAATGTACATTGCTTCCATGGGCTCTTTCCGTTATTTCCGATTTTGCAAGAGTTGCTCGGCAAAGTCCTGACGCCTGGCATCCGACACCTCGGCAGGTGATGAAAACGTCAGGCAGCCTGTGGTACACTTGGTGACACAAGCCGGTTCCAGTCCCTGGTCGATCCGGTCCTTACAGAGATCACATTTATCGACCTTACCGGTATGTTCCTGCCACTGGGGTACACCCCAGGGACAGGCGGTTATACAAGCCTTGCAACCGACACAGAGACTTTCCTGAACAAAGACAATTCCATCTTTGTCGCGCCGCTGCATGGCGCCGGTCGGACATGCATCCACACACCAGGGTTTTTCACAGTGAAAACAGGCCATGTACACAAAATCAATCTTGGGGATCGGTCCCTGGTGGGACTCCACCTCGATCATTTTGCAGAAAAATGATCCCTCCCCATTATCGTTCTTGTCCTTACAATGCACTTCACAGGCCTTGCAACCAATACAATCCGCTACATTCTGGGTTACGATATATTTGCTCATCGGTATTCCTCCGGCTTATGAAAGCGCTTTAACAGTCACAAAACTTTCCATGAGACTTATACCACCACCGGCTTTATCCCATTTCTTTAACTGACCCTTCATAAAGACCTGATCAGCAAGTCCCTTGCCAAAAGCACGTTCCTGGGCAGGAATATCCTTCCCAAAACCATGCAGCATGAACACAGCCTGCGGGTGGATAAAATCCGTCACCTTGGCCTCAATGGTGCCCTTGGTATCACCGGCAACGACCTCGACCTCATCGCCGTCACCGATACCCAGCCTGGCAGCCTCATCGGCATTGATCCACAACTTGTTGCTGCCAAGTAGCTGGGAAAGGATAGGATTGTTATGGTGCATACCATGCGCCTGAAATCCGCAACGGCCAAATATCAGTCGATACTCACCGTTACCGGCCGGTTCAGCCGGTGGTTCATAAGGCTGCAGGCAGGGAATACCCATATCTTCCCATTTTTTGTTAACTATTTCAATTTTACCGGAGTCGGTACCGAATTTCAGTTTACTGCGATCATACCAGATAGGATCTTTTGCAAGTTTGACAAACCCTTTCTCGTCAAAATCCTCGATCTTGACCTTGGTATCCTGCAACTGGTAATTCCAGATATCCTCAATGCTTTCATAGGGGAAATACTCGCCCTTGCCCATCCTCTTGGCCAACTCTACATATATCTCCCAGCCGGCCTTGGTATCGTTAATCGGTTCCACACATTTCTGCCGACGACCAAAACCAGGTTTCAGCCCTTTCTCTGTTCGCAGGATGGAATCACGTTCGATATAGGTGGATTCAGGAAGAATCACATCTGCAAACCAGGCGATCTCACTGAAATAGACATCGGTGGCAACGATTAAATCGAGTTTATTGAGAATACGCTTCTGCTCATCGCTGTCGGGCAGGGCGATAAGAGGATTATGGCGATGTACGAAGTATGCCTTTATCGGATAGGGCTTACCGGTCTCAATGGCCTCGTAAACCAACTGAAACATACCCGGACCCTTATCAAAGTGCGGATACCTTGTGCCGCAACCATCGGCCCGCTCCTTTTCCTCAGGAGCCGGGATATCGGCACCCAGGCTTTTCAATCCGGCTGAACCGGCATCTTTTGGTGTCTTGGGATAAAACAGCCCCCCCGGAATTTCAATACTTCCCATCAGCGCATTCAGGATATGAATCATACGCGAGGCGTAAAAGGAATCTGAATAACGGGCAAGCATCCAACCGGGATGAAAAATAACCTTGGGCCGATCCTCGTTGATCTCCTCGCAGAACGCCTTGATCTCATCTGCCGGAATACCTGTTTCCTTTTCCGCCCATTCAGGGGTATATGGTTTCAAAAAGGTTTTCAGCTTGGGCAGCCCGGTCACCCATTTTTTGACAAAGGCCTTGTCGTAATACTCCTTTTTCAAAATGTAATGGGTAATGCCAAGTAGCAGGGCATAGTCGGTTCCCGGCTTGATCTGCCAGTATCGGGTAGCCTTGCCAGTTGTATTGGTAACCCTGGGATCAATATAGGTCACATGGGCGCCGTTATTTACTCCCTTGAGAAACCCCTTGGCCTCTTTGACCTTGATCGATTCCGTAATATTACGGCCAAACAACACTATGTGATTGGCGTTTTTATAATCGTAGGCAAAACCCTTTCGCCCAAGACCATAAACAGATTTGGAGGCATGGTGTGTATTGCGCCCACAGGTACAGTCATGATTATGGTAGTTTGGTGAGCCAATGGCCTTCATAAACGCCTTGCGCAGATCGGCAAAAGGACCGCCGCGATCACTGAAGATAACTGACCTGGCCCCATCTTTGGCTATTATCCCCTTGAGCTTATCGGTAATGTAATCAAAGGCCTCGTCCCAGCTTACATGCTTCCACTGGCCCTCACCCCGCTCACCGGTCCGAATCATAGGGCTGGTCGGCCGTTGCGAATCAAGCCGTTGCGAAAGCGTTGCACCACCCTTGGCGCACAGGCTTTTTCCCATGCCGCCGTCATTGGAATTACCCTCGATCCATACGGGCTCTTTCCCTTCCACGGTAACGCTTACCGGGCAACGAACAGCACACATACCACAAATACTGTACACAGTTTTTTTCATGATCTTCCTCTTGTTGTTCTACGCAAAGAGCTCACTGCTTTCTACGTGTCAGGGTTACTTTAACCGGTTTTCTTGCCAAGTCCCTCTACGACATTTTGTTTTGTGTTAAATTTCACATAGTTACCAACAACCGCAACTATTAGCATTTCCAATAAAATCAGCTCGGTATGTTTTCTTACCCCTGTTGTTTAAAACCTGTCAAGGATTTCTTTTCCATGAAAACCGACATCGCACTTTTAGATACCACAACGTGCAACACTTAACCCGTTGAATCAATGGTACTCCTTACGGGGAAGGAAAACTACAAAACAATGATGGGAAAAAAAAATCTATTTTTATCTTTTTTTCCTTCAAAATAATTGATGCCTTGACAGAAACAACGGGGAAATAGTATGTTCCAATACATTATTTCCGGTGTGTCGGCATGGAAAATAATGTAAAATCCTTAAAAATGAATGTACATTCATTCATTGACCATGGCAAAACCGCCGATACGCCATTTTCACCATGGCGCTCACGAAATGGGATCATGCACAATTTTTCTCTGCAAAAAAGGAAAAACGGTGGGGTGCCTTGAAAATTAGAATTTTCGTTCGAGGTCAAGAAACAGGAAAATTACAAAGCGCAGCAGATTAAACACATGTGAGCATTTTTCATTTTTTTTGTGACGCAGAGATAAGACGAAAAGACAATTTTCCAAGGTGGCCGGTAAAGAGTGTACCTATTTTGACTGGGTGTTACCAACCCTGGGCCAAAACCTTTTCCAAATCCAGATAGAGTTCATCCACGGTTTCGTAAAACACGTCCGTCCCAAGGGAAAAATGGAGAAAGATATTGTTGAGAGCGGTGGGAATATAAGGATAAATTTTCTTGAGATTGGCGATCCGGTTTTTGGAAAGCAGAGAATAGTCGCCGGCTTCAATCGCCCCTGCCACTGATTCCCCGAGGTCGGGATCGGACACGATATCACGTGGGTAGATATTTCTTCGGGCAGTTAGATACATAAGGGCATTTCCCAACTCGTAAAGATCAAGGGCGAACGGCTTTTCAGGAAGATAAAAGTCATAATCAAAATCAATCCAGCGATAGAGACCGGTGTGACGTTCGACAAATATGTGGTCGCGGCGCACATCTCCATGGCGGAGCCCGTGGGAATGGAGAAAACCTATCGCCTTAACGCAGGGGAGATAGTGTGCCAGAATATCGGGAAATTCATTCTTGAAATAGTCTTTATGACCTGATTTGCTGCGATGGATAACCTTGTCCACCCGGCTGCCATTGATAATATCCAGAATACGCACCAGGTTCCCGGCCTCATCCAGGACCGCCTCACCCTGCATAAAATGGGGATGCCCCTTGACCAGCTCAAGGACACGGGCCTCTTTTTCCGGATTTCGATAGCAGGGAATGGTAAACGGACCAAGGGTGATGTCAAAGGTCTCGTGGAAAACAAGTTTCAGGATTTTATGTTCACCGGTATTCAGGTCTTCCACCCTCGGCACCCAGGGCTTGACCTGATCATCAACCCCGAAGCGCCCCTCGCGGGTAAAGGCGGTAACCAGAAAATAGCGGTCGTCGACCAGGATAATATCGCCATAATCAATTGCGGTAAAATTGGTTGTATCGACAAAGACACGGGATTTCCGGCGCAGGCTGCGGGTAACCCTATGATGCCGCAATTTTTCCCTGATCTCCCCTGGCAGGTCCGCAAGCTCGACCATCAACCCACCACCCAGACTGTGCAGTCACGGCTGTGATGCACCAGTGCGTTTGAAATGGAACCGAATAAAAATTCCTCGGCCTTTGAGACCCCGCGCCTGCCGACAACAATGGTGCCGTATTCTCCCTGCTGCTGAACTTCGAGGATCGTTTCACTGATGGTCTTCTCTTCTGCCATCCGTACATCTCCCGATATTGATTCCAGCTCAATTCCAGCCTCGGCAAGCATCTGCCGGCATCGTTGCACCAGGATATTGGCTTCCGCCTCCTGCTGGCTGGTATAATCGGCAAGCGATTTACCGGAGTTATAATAATCAGGCGGTGGCTCCGGATAGACATGGAGCAGACAAACATCGACCCCGGGCAGCTTTCCTATGATTTTACCGGCATACCGCAGTCCCTTGTCGGAAGTCGGTGTATCGTCAATGGCGATAAGAACCTTTTTCCAGTCATTCATCGCTCCCCTCCCCGGCCCAGCGCCCCTGCCGCTTTCTTCTCCAGAAGATGGACCAGTTCCTCCATGGTTTCCTGGGTCGGTGTTGCCACTCCCGCCTGCCTGCCGTAATGAGCCAGGGCACCACACTGGGCCTCTATCTCAGTACGCTGACCACTGAGAATATCCTGAAACATGGAGGAAATATTGCCGCTGGTTCGCCGGCAGGCATCAATGAGCAGTCCATACAGATCATGGAAAACCAGATCAACGGCACGGACACGGGCCACCTCTTTCCCCTCGTCCACAAGACGTTTCATCAGGGTAATGCCTTCCACGGTTTCCGGAAGCTCGCCGTTCTGCACCTGGAGAACGGCTGACAGGGCATTGATGGCCGAATAGACGATCACCTTGCACCATAGACGCCCAATCAGACGATGGACCGGAGTGCAGATAAGGCCGGCACCTGTCAACATCC
>Ga0256831_1002263_pt1 | contig 10098 bp, 3 predicted proteins | sample 132544metaG_FD_189087 | JGI IMG/M metagenome (GOLD analysis project Ga0256831, IMG submission 189087) | Hydrothermal vent microbial communities from Lau Basin, Pacific Ocean - 132-544 | ecosystem: Environmental > Aquatic > Marine > Hydrothermal vents | place: Pacific Ocean: Lau Basin | collected...
CTCCTGCCATGGCCCTGGACATGGAGTATTACACCTATGGCGGTTTCAACCCCATAGTACAGGCCTTCACCAAGATTGCCCTGATCTTCAGTGACTCTGGTTACCAGGGGCTACTTTTTGTTATCATGGTACTGGGGCTCATTGCCGGGGTGACCGCCTGGCTGGCAAGGGCTGCCACCGGCGCACGGGTTATTCCCATGGTCTGGGCCGTGCCCGTCTTTTTCGGGGCTGTCCTCTACCTGGCCCTGTTTATGCCCAAGGGAAATATCACGGTATACGATCCGGTGCTGAACCGGTTTCAAACCATCGGCCAGGTGCCGGATGCAGTGGTTTTTACCGCCGGGTTCCTGAATAAGATCGAGCGGGGCATGGTCGATATTATCGATACCGCTGCCGCCCCGGGAGCCGAATACCAGACAACTGCCGGCGGCATAGGATTCAAGGCCCTGGAATCGATCAAGGGTTCCTCTCCCAAGAATAACTATGCCCGGACCAGCATGATCCGCTACGTCAAGGATTGCATTACCTTTGAGCTGGTCCGGCCCGGCACCACCCTGTCCCTTGATGATCTGCGCAACAACACCACGGACTTTCTGACCGACCTCAGCCAGGCGGTCAACCCTGCAGTGTACACCGTGTACTATGATGCTGCCCATCCGGAAGGAACAAACGTCACCTGCACCGATGCCTGGAACAGTCTCCGGCCCATCTATGCCAATCCCGTCAATTACGATGAGGCCATAAAAAAAGTCTGCAGCAAAGCATATTTTGATCCTGCCAATATGGCGGAACTCAACACCTGCAAATCTCTGCTCACCAGCACCCTTAACTTTACCACCGGAACCGCCGTCACCCCGGAAAAGATCATCCAGCAGCGTCAGATCGCTGAGATCCTCTACAATTTCTATTTCCAGGACGATTACGAAACATCCATGCTCATGGAGAGCAACCGCAAGATCACTTCCACCGGCCTTGGGATCGGCCTGACCATGAACGAGTGGATCCCCATCATCCGGGCCGTGATGACTGCTATTGCCATCGGTGTTATTCCCTTTCTGGTTCTCTTTTTGTTTACACCGGTTGTGGGTAAGGCCGTATCGGTGATGTTCGGCTTTTTTGTCTTCCTCACCACTTGGGGAATCACCGATGCAGTGATCCACGGAGCGGCAATGGATTATGCCACCTATGCCTTTGAGGATATGCGGCAATCCAATCTCGGGGTGTATGCCATGGCTGCATTCCCGATCATTTCCATCAAACTGCTGGCAATGTTCGGGGTGATCCGTTCTGCCGGCATCATGCTGGCAAGTTTTTTCTCCATGATGCTGATCCGCTTCGGCGGCCATGCCCTGGCCATGCTGGCCGGGAATCTGAGCAGGGTTGTTCAATCCGCAGGAGCACAGGCAGGGCAACTGCTCACCCCGGAAGGAACATCCGCCGCTATGAACCAACAGGTGCGGGCGGCAGGCCTGCTTGCCGGTATGCCGGAGCATCGATTTTCCAACATGGCCGCAGCCGGTGCATTTTCCCTGCATAAAAATGTGGGCGGTTACAAGGCAGCCATGAATGCCAAAAACTCTCTGCAACAATCTGGGAAAATCGACCAGGGCACAACAGATAGTGACATGGCCACCATGATGGCCTCTGCCAGAATGAGCGTGGGGACCAACTCCGGCCCGGTGGAAGTCTCAACCGCACCAGACGGACATGGAACCAGAACAAAATCAGAAACCGTCAATGCAGACGGCTCCACCACCGTCACCACAATCGGATCCAGTGGTACCGGTGTGGCTGTTGACACCATGGCGGAAGGGAGGGCAAGTTATTCTGTTGATGGTTCCGGCAATTATCAGACTACTCAAGCTGTCGTCAATGGACTCAATCCGGTTACGGTCGGGGCTATGGCCCAGCATCAAAAGATTGTCTCCGCATCAAACAGCCTTGGAAGCAGCAAAACATGGCAACAGGTAATGGACACAGCCAAAAGAGCCAGCCTCACCAGCAGCGAGGCCCATGGCTTCACCAGTCGCCTGGACAATGCTATGCGTGAAAACTGGAGACGGGCAATCAATGATAAATCCAGTTTTGCTCATTCCATGAGCGAAGAAACTCGAACACAGTTTTCAGCCACTGTTGGAGCTGGCGGAATACCTATCCTAAATAAAATCGGCCCCAATGCTCAACTCCTTGTAATCGGACAAAATGGAGAGCAAGTAAGTTTCAACGTGTCCGAAGATACCGCCAGGGCATTTGAAAATACAGCTTCAAAGGTTCGATCTGAATCATTGCAACAGACATTACAAGACTCTAAAAGTCTGGATTACATGACCAAACTTGCAAAACAAATAGGAGCAACAGAGGCGTATTCTTTTCTCAATGATGCAAGAGAATTGAGAACGTCCACAGAGTCTTACGGAGTGGATCTAACTACCGCCCTGGTTAGAAATTACGCTACGGAACGTTATGGCAGTGAATCACCCAAAAACATCCGGCGCACTATCAGTGATTTCAACCATTACCTTACTGAGCAGGGAAGCCAGGGTGTCAATAATATGCATGACATTATAAGTGGTTTTGTCAGTGGCAAGGGGTATGGGTGGGGGAATACAACAGCTGCCGTTCATGAGGCCATGAATGCGACAAATAATCGGGTTCAGGGATCAAACGGATTTAAGCACAGCGTTGGCATGGCTGCAATGGATGCAGGCGCAAAGACATTTAGTGCCAAAGAGGGCAATTTGTCTCCGCCTTCACCTGATGTACCGATGAATGCTCCAAACCCGAAAACAGTAACCAACCCAGCAGATGATATTCGTCTCAGAAATCGTACAGAAGAATCAGGCAATGGACGTATTCATACGACTGCCGGAAAAATGGTCAAAGACATGGCAGGTAAGAATAAAACTGATCCACCAAGATCGACGCATGATTTTTATCATAATCAGTCATTCTATGAAGGGAATTTGGTAGAACCTCCGAGGCAGGAAAAAGGTATTGTGCTTCCTTCCGGTATGGTCATTCGGGGTGATGCCGATTATACACCGCCTGAAAATGATAAAGATTTTCTTGAAGGGAGCGTGTTTGAGAAGAAATAAAAAATCCGATGCAAATCAATCCTCGCCGTAGTCTATATCAAGATCCTTAGTGCTCATTCCCACCACCCCGGAAAACCCATCCAGACCTTTGGCAGGATCATCAGTAACAGGATATTGATGGTCTTTCTTGGCCAAGTCCTTTTTGAAGAGCATCCCCAAAAAAATAAGCAGAACGGCACACACAATCATTATGATGGTTCCAGTAGTCACGATGCTTCTCTCCATTGCAAACAAAAGAACTTTAAGCCAACGATAGAACCTTACAATCCTATTTAACGCTTAGCATGTTTCCCATATATGTCAAGTAGGTAGAATTGTCGCGTCCAACTATCATTTGCGAAACGGCAAAGTTGGTGCCCTAACAGCATGAGAGAACGATGTTTATACAGCTTGTTTTCCGGTCGCTTTCCCATGTAATCAATTTAAATGCATTGCCTATGAAGCGTTTTGCTTTTATAATCGATTCATATTTTGAACTAATTAGAGGCGGTAATGGTCAAATATATTTGGCAGGAAAAAAATTGGCCGAATTTTACATGGGATAACAGTTCGTTAATTAATGCACTGAGTCGGTGCAATTTTAAACGAGGCCAACTTCTTGGTCGAATGGCTTCTCTTGGCATGGAGCTTAGCCTTGAAGCCCGGGCAGAGGTGTTGGTCGCAGAGGTATTACATACATCTGCCATTGAAGGCCAGTTGCTCAACCCTGACTCCGTTCGTTCTTCCGTTGCCAGGCGAATCGGCCTATCCGAAGGAGTGCTGGCTGGTCATGACCGCTATGCCGATGGTCTTGTTGATGTTTTGCTTGATGCCACCACCAACTATGACAAGCCATTGACCAGAGAGAGACTCCATGGTTGGCAGGCGGCCCTTTTTCCAGGTGGGTTTTCAGGGTTGCGCCGAATTACGGTTGGCGACTTCCGTGGCAATACTCCCCTGCAGGTTATCTCCGGCCCGATCAGAGAGGAGCAGGTTCATTTCGAGGCCCCACCCGACAAACAGGTTAATCACGAAATCAACCAATTCCTCCAGTGGTGGGATGAAAAAGAATCGAGGCTGGACGGTATCCTGAAGGCTGCCATAGCCGGTTTTTGGTTTGTAACCATCCAGCCCTACGAAGATGGTAATGATTGCTTGGCCAGAGTGATTACCGATATGGCCTTGGCTCGTGATGAAAAACTTACTACCCGTTGTTACAGTTTATCGGCTCAGATTATTGAAGAGAGGCAGAGTTACTACGAGGTCTTGGAAAAAACACAAAAAAGCGGGCTTGATATTACCCCGTGGCTCAAATGGTTTCTCGGTTGTTTTGAGCGGGCAATCGACAGATCAGATGAACTTGTCGGCAAGGTTCTGCTTAAAGCACGTTTCTGGGAATTGCATCGCAACAAGCCCCTGACCAAGCGGCAGCAAAAAGTGATCATTCGTTTGCTTGACGCCGGCCCCGAGGGATTCGTGGGTGGGCTTACCACGAGAAAATATGTCGAAATGACAAAAGCAAGCCGTGCTACTTGTTATCGTGAGATCACCGATCTCTTGAACAAGGGCATGCTCAGGAAAAATCCCGGTAAAGGGAGAAGCGTCAGTTACACTTTGAATTGGCCGGAAGAAAAGCAACAGAAATAATTGGCCGCCATGAGGTTTGAAAAGAATGTCCGTAAATAATAAAAACTTTGCTCCAGGATCACGAGTAGTTATCCGTGATGCCGAATGGCTTGTCCGTAGAATCGACAGGACATCGAGTGGTGGTTACGCCCTGAGTGTTGTCGGTATTTCCGAACTGGTCAAAGATAAGGAATCCATCTTTCTCGATGAGATTGATACGGATATCGAACTCCTTGATCCTGCAGACACAAAACTGGTTCCGGATTCTTCCAGTTCCTTTCAAACCTCTTTGCTTTACATGGAGAGCCTTCTGCGCCGAACCCCGCCCACTGATGAAAATCTGTATATAGGCCACAAGGCCGCCATGGACCCGGTACCCTATCAACTTGATCCGGCAATTCAGGCTTTACAACAACCACGGCAACGCATCCTGATAGCCGATGCCGTCGGCCTCGGGAAAACCCTGGCCTGTGGTATTCTGCTCAGCGAGCTTATCCAGCGTGGCAGGGGCAAACGCATTCTGGTTCTTGCCGTCAAATCCATGCTTACCCAGTTTCAAAAGGAGATGTGGAGCCGTTTTACCATCCCCCTTGTCAGGCTTGATTCCGCAGGTATACAAAGGGTTCGTTCCCGTATTCCAACCAACCACAATCCGTTTTATTACTATGATAAGGCCATTGTTTCCATCGATACCCTGAAGCAGAATATTGAGTATCGGAGCTACCTGGAAAATGCTTACTGGGACATTATTGTGATTGATGAGGCCCACAATGTGGCCCAGCGCGGCAAAGGTTCATCCCAGCGGGCACGTCTGGCCGAGCTGCTTTCCGGCCGCTCTGATACTCTTATAATGCTTTCCGCCACCCCCCATGACGGACGGGCAAAGAGTTTTGCCAGCCTTATGAATATGCTCGATCCTACAGCTATCGCTAATCCAGAAGAGTACGGACCTGAAGACATTAAGGGGTTATTCATCCGGCGTTTTAAAAAGGATATCCAGGATCAGGTAGAGCATGCTTTTAAAGAACGGGAAATAAGCAAGGCAGGCTGCATGGCCACAGCCGTTGAAGAAGATGCGTATGATGTTCTGACCAGTCTGAAGTTTACCCGTATGGATCAAAAAACCGGTCAACAGCTTTTCAAAACCACCCTGGAAAAAGCCCTGTTCTCTTCCCCTGCCGCCTGCCTGCAGACCATCCATAATCGTATCAATCGCATTAAAGACAATGTTGATGCGGACACAGCCGCGGATATCAGAAAGCTGGAAGCCTTTGCCGACGCCGTTTCAGCTATTACTCCGGAACATTTTTCCAAATACCGGAAGCTCGTAACCATTCTGAATGATAAAAAAAGCGCTTTTGGCTGGCCGGGAAAAAAAGCAAAGGATGATCGGCTGGTTATCTTTACCGAACGTATAGAAACGCTCCGTTTCCTGGAAAAACATCTGCCGAAGGATTTGAATTTAGACAGTAAGCATGTCGCCATCCTCTATGGCACCATGTCCGATGTTGACCAACAGCAGGTTGTGGAGGATTTCGGCAAGGAAAAATCGCCCATTCGGTTGCTCATTGCCTCGGATGTTGCCTCGGAAGGTATTAATCTTCATTACCTCAGTCATCGGTTGATCCATTTTGATATTCCCTGGTCTCTTATGGTCTTTCAGCAACGCAATGGCCGCATTGACCGTTACGGGCAACGTAATACACCGTATATCCTCTATCTGGTCAGCCAGAGTTCCAATCCAAAAATAAAGGGGGATATGCGCATCCTGGAGCTGCTCATTGAAAAGGATGAAGAGGCGATAAAAAACATCGGTGATCCTTCCACCATCATGGGCGTGTATGATATTGACCTGGAAGAACGGATAACAGCCGAAGCCATTGAACAGGGAACAAGTGCTTCTGAATTTGAAAAGAAATTTGCCGGTGAAGCCATTGATCCCCTTGCCCTGATGCTCGGCGAAACAGCTCCTCCCGTCGGCAACCTGGCCGAGGGCAGAACAAGAGAGATAATTTCTCTCTACCCTGACGATTACCACTATCTCAAGGCTGCCATAGAATCTCTTAAACAGACCCAGACCCTGCAAACCGAGTTTGATGACGACGCCCGGCAGGTCACCTTAACGGCCACCAAAGAACTTAAATCACGACTCCGCTACTCTCTGCCCCGTGAAGTATGGCCCGAAGACGATATTTTTATTCTTTCTGCCGACACTGACACAATCCAGGATGAAATAAGACGCAGTCGAAAAGATGAAAAGGCCTGGCCCCGTATTCACTATCTTTGGCCCCATAATCCGGTTATAGAGTGGATCAACGACAAGGTCATCGCCGGGTTCGGCCGCCATGAAGCCCCTGTTCTTTCCCTGCCGGGCGCTCTTGAGCCGGAAGAAACAGTCTTCATCCTTTCCGGCCTGATTCCCAACCGTAAAGGTCATCCTCTTGTCTTTCGATGGTTTGGCGTCACCTTTCTGGAGAACGAATTTCTGGAGATTGAATCTTTTGATGATTTGCTTGAGCGCACCGGCCTTGGCAGAATCAGTTTTCCAAACAGTGGTGATGGTATCGATATTAACCCTATCAAAAAACTCCTGCCGGACGTCGTCAAACAGGCAAAAGAGTTTATGAGCCGGGAGCGGGCTCGTTTTGAAGATGAAATCAACGACAAGCTGCAGAAGCAGTTAGATGCCCTGGAACTCCTCAAGGGAAAGCAGTACCGGCAGCTGGAACTTTTTTACATGGAGAAAAGGAACCTCAGTAAAAAAGAGCGGAGAAAAAGAGAAATTGACCAGAAATTTGATGAGTTCATCGACTGGGTGGAAGATACCATGACAACGGAGGACAACCCCTATATTCAGATCGTGGCAGTTCTTAAGGGGGGCGCATAATGGCAATAGATCTAACCGGCATTCAGAACAAAAATGAATTCTACACCCACCACTACCTGTCCGCCATTCTTGAAAACGACCTCAAGGATGTCTTTAAAAAATGGAAACAACAGGAGGGTAAATCTCCGGATTTTCGCCAGCCTTGGAAACAGCTTGCCTCCCTGCGCAAGCAATATTTCACCATGCAGGATCGACTGGAGCGGGAACGAAAAATTTCAAACAGACTGTCGCTTCAGAACGATTTTCTCGCAAATCTGCTTGACGCCCTTGGCTACCAGTATCAGTCACAATACATAGAACTCGATACCGGCGCATCTCTGCCCCTGATAGCTGCCGTCAACAGACCCGATGGCGCGCCTGAACTCTGGGTCATTGCCGCCGTGAATGAATTCGGTGAACAGGCCGATCTTCTGGAACTGCAGCTCCATGATGCACAGTATCTGCAAGACGAAGAAAGAGAAAAAATACTGGATCTTCCCCTGGAAGAGCTTGTTACAAAACAAATCTTCTCTCTCACCGAACCGCCTCGCTGGGTTATCCTGGTCAGTCATAACCAGCTGCAGCTCCTGGACCGAACCAAGTGGAATGAAAAGCGTCTTCTTCACTTCGATATCCAGGAAATTCTGAACCGTAAAGAACAGTCCACCCTCCAGGCCATGGCTGCCCTTTTACACCGGGATTCCATCTGTCCTGTGGATGGGTTGCCTCTGCTGGATACCCTGGATGAAATCTCACATAAACACGCATTCTCTGTTTCCGAAGATTTAAAATATTCCCTGCGGGCGGCAATTGAACTGCTCGGCAATGAGGCGGTCTGGTATCTGCGCAATAAAACCAAGGACAAGGTTTTTCGTGATGACATGGCCGGCAGGCTCAGCCGGGAGTGTCTGCGCTATATGTATCGCCTGCTCTTTCTCTTTTATATTGAGGCTCGGCCCGAACTTGGTTACCTGCCGGAAAAATCGGAAGAGTACCGCAAAGGATACAGTCTGGAGACCTTGCGTGATCTGGAACTGGTGCAGTTGACCACTGAGGAGTCAAAAAACGGCTATTTTATCCATGCATCCATTAAACTTCTCTTTGATCTGCTCTATAACGGGTTTCAACCAAAGAACACGGCCCGTCAGCTGGACATGTTCGGCAATCCCGATCACCACACTTTTCGTATTTCTCCACTGCGCAGCCATCTCTTTGATCCCCGGCAGACCCCGATCCTGAACCGGGTACGTCTCCGCAATGTTGTCATGCAGGAGATCATTGAGCTGATGTCACTTTCCCGTCCCAAAGGGGGCAGGAACAACCGGCGGGGCCGTATTTCCTATTCTCAGCTTGGCATAAACCAGTTGGGAGCGGTCTATGAAGCCCTGCTCTCCTACCAGGGATTCTTTGCCAAAACCGATCTTTATGAGGTCAAAAAAGCCAAGGATAAACATAATGTTCTGGAAACCGCTTATTTTGTCAGCGCCGACAACATCGAAGATTATAAGGAGGAGGAACGGGTCTATAACGAAGACGGCACCCTTGCCAAATACCCCAAGGGAACCTTCATCTATCGGCTGGCAGGCCGGAACCGGGAAAAATCAGCCTCGTACTATACCCCGGAAGTGCTCACTAAATGTCTGGTAAAGTATGGACTCAAAGAACTCTTAAAAGGCAAAAGCGCGGATGAGATTCTTGCCCTCACCGTTTGCGAGCCGGCAATGGGAAGCGCCGCCTTTCTGAATGAAGCTGTCAACCAGCTTGCCGAGGCCTATCTGCGGAAGAAACAGCAGGAGATCGGGGAAAGCATCTCCCATGAGAACTACGCAAAAGAGTTGCAGAAGGTAAAGATGTATCTTGCCGACAATAACGTGTTTGGCGTGGATCTGAACCCAGTGGCAGTGGAACTGGCCGAAATTTCCCTCTGGCTCAACACTATTTACGAAGGGGCCTTTGTCCCCTGGTTCGGCATGCAGCTCACCTGCGGCAATTCACTGGTTGGGGCACGGCGACAGTTTGGTTCACCGCAAAGACGCAAAGAGCGCAAAGAAAAAAATAAAAAATCTTTGCGTCCTTTGCGCCTTCGGAGTCTGCCGCTTACCTGCGGTGAGAATGAAATTTATCATTTCCTCCTGCCCGACAAGTCCATGGCCGACTATCGCGACAAGGTCATAAAAAAACTTGCCGCAGAGAAAATCGAAACAATCAAGGAGTGGCGCAAGGATTTCATCAAGCCCTTTTCAGATTCTGAAATTGAGCAGTTAAAAAAGCTTTCCCGGGCAGTGGATAAACTCTGGCAGCGCCATACAGCAATGCAGCAGAATATCCGCTCCCGCACCACAGACACCCTGGCAGTATTCGGGCAACCGGAGCCAAAAGAAATCAGGCGCACCACCACGGCGGATAAGGACCGCATCTATCATCAGGAAATGTTTTCCAAAGATGTGCGTAATTCAAGCCCATACCGAAGGTTGAAGCTGGTCATGGATTACTGGTGCGCCCACTGGTTCTGGCCCATTGACAAGGCAGATC
>Ga0256831_1002264_pt1 | contig 10097 bp, 7 predicted proteins | sample 132544metaG_FD_189087 | JGI IMG/M metagenome (GOLD analysis project Ga0256831, IMG submission 189087) | Hydrothermal vent microbial communities from Lau Basin, Pacific Ocean - 132-544 | ecosystem: Environmental > Aquatic > Marine > Hydrothermal vents | place: Pacific Ocean: Lau Basin | collected...
CTGTAAAAGTTTTTGAGTATAAAAATGTAAATGTAAATAATAAAAGTATTAAAAGTTTTTTCATAGATAATATTTTAGCATAGTAATGTGAAAAAAGTAATTTTTTTAGAGTAATAAAAAATGGTGATCACGATTGGACTTGAACCAACGACTTCTTCCATGTCAAGGAAGTACTCTACCAACTGAGTTACGCGATCACTTTTGTGAGCGTGAGATTCTATTACTTTTTGACTTAAAAAAAGATTATCTAATTCAATTCTATGCTCTACTATTGCCCCAATCGTTTATGTTTTAATCGTTGAGCATGTGTTATTGCAACTGCCATTGCATCTGTAATATCTAGTGGTTTTATCTCCTTTTTAATATTTAAAAGACGCTTCACCATAAACGCAACTTGCTCTTTTGTAGCTTTTCCATTGCCTGTAATGGCTTTTTTCACCTGTAAAGGAGTATACTCTGCATAATCACCAATAGATAAAAGTACTTTTAAACTTAAAGCTCCTCTAAACTGTGCTAATTTAAGAACAGTTTTAGGGTTGTGAGCATAAAAAATATCTTCAATCGCCACTTCTTCGGGATTATGAGCCTCAAAAAGCATATCTAACCCATCTATCAATTCTCTAATTTGAGCCTTTAACTCTCTCTCTTTAAACTTTAAAACTCCTGCCTCAATTAGGGTAAACTTTTCACATGTAAAATCTAAAAAGCAAAAACCCATATTTCGGGTTCCAGGGTCAATTCCAAGTATAACCATTCACATCCTTTCAAATATGTGAATAACTTTATTCACATCCTTTTTATTCCCTAATTTTAGCCACTTTTAGCTAATATGCAAAAAAGTTATTCACATAGTTATTCACATAATAAAAAGGGTTCGCATGAATGTAGGAAACAAAGTATTAAAAAAATTTAAGGAAGAAATAAGCAGTAAGGACTGGAATCGTTATATTAAGAACCTTACTTACTCAGAAAAGGAGTCTAAAGAGACTTTTAGACAATTCTATGCACCTAATATTTTATTAGCAAGATGGATTAAGACTAAATATGAATTTCAACTAGTTCACCTTTTTGAACTAGAGACAAAAATAAAACCTCACATATCTATTTCAATAGATAAAAGTGCCACACTAGAAAACAAAAATAACAAATCACATATCAAAAAAGAGTCAGGTACGAGTGCAAAAAGTACTATTTTAAACCCCTCCTTTACCTTTGAGAGTTTTATTGTTGGAAACTCTAATCAATTCGCCTATACAACAGCCAAATCCGTCTCTGAGAAACCAGGAACTATCTATAACCCTCTATTTCTATATGGTGGAGTTGGATTAGGAAAGACCCATCTTATTCAAGCCATAGGAAACCATCAAATATCGTTAGGGAAAAAGGTCATATATACAACATTTGAGCAGTTTATGAATAAGTTTACAACTCACCTACGTAGCCAAACAATGGATAGATTTCGTCAACATTTCAGGGAGTGTGATGTTCTAATTATTGATGATATTCAGTTCCTTTCAGGCAAAGAGCAGACCCAAGAGGAGTTCTTTCATACTTTTAATGAACTACATCAAGCAAAAAAACAAATTATCATCACTTCAGATAGACAACCTCACAAAATTAAAGGCTTAGTAGACAGACTTAAAAGTAGGTTTGAATGGGGATTAATGGCAGATATTCAACCTCCTGAACTAGAGACCAAAATTGCAATTATTCAAAAAAAATGTGAAATAGATGGGATTAAACTAAACCCTGATATAGTTAATTTCTTAGCCTCAAATATGGGAAATAATATCCGAGAAATAGAGGGTGCGATTATTAAACTAAACGCCTATGCTGGACTAATGAATCAAGAGTTAACTTTAGAGTTTGCACATAATGTAATAAAAGACCAGCTCATAGAAAAAGAGAAAAATATCTCTATTAAAGATGTTGTTACTGTTATATCTAAAGAGCTAAATATTAAACTATCTGATATTACTTCAAAAAAGAGAACTCGTATTGTTGTACGTGCTAGAAGAATCTCTATATATCTTATTAGAAAATTAACCTCTGCTTCAATGCCACAGATAGCTGTTTATTTTAATATGAAAGACCATACAGCAGTAAGTCATGCCATAAAAAAAGTAACAGAGATGTTAAAAGAGGACGAAAATCTTAAAGTTTTATTAAATGAATTATCTACTAAGATAAATCGCCTATAAAAAAAACAGATAAGAAGCTTTTTTGCAAGGTAAAGATATAAAAAAAAAAGATATAATTCAATATGTGAAAAGATGTGAATAACTTTCACATATTTTATACTTTTTAAAACCCAAGATTATGGTCTTTAGAAAGGTTATTCACATATTCACATAGACCTACTACTACTACTACTTATTAAAAAAAAATAGGAGGGAAAAATGAAAATTCATGTTGGAAAACAATTAATAGAGTCAATGCTTATTAATCTTCAACCTTTTTTAGAAAAAAAAGATGCTACTCAAATAACATCACATGTCTACTTTGAAGCAATAAATGATTTAGTTACTCTAAAAGCGAGTGATGGAGAGATTGGATTAGTTATTAACAGTAGCAATATGATAATTGAAGAGGAGGGAAGTTTTACAGTAAATGGGAAAAAACTCCTAGATATTATACGTACTTTTAAAGAGGAAGAGATTACTCTTGAAAAAAACGAAGATAATATTATAATTAAACAAAACAGCTCAAAATTTAAACTACCAACTTTTAATCCTAAAAACTATCCATCTTTCCCTCTTATCGAAAATAAACCTCAAATCACTTTAGACTCCCTCAATCTAATTAAAGGTCTAAAAAAAATTTCACCTGCTATAGATAATAACAATCCAAAGTATGAACTAAATGGAGCATTACTAGATATAAAAGAGAGTGAAACTAAAGTTGTAGGTACAGATACAAGGAGATTAGCTATTAACACTCTAACTAACACATCAACACAAGCTTTCTCTTTGATTATTCCTAAAAAAGCAATTTTAGAGATACAAAAACTTTTTATAGATAATATTAATATCTATTATGATGATACCAATCTTATTATTCAAAATGAACAATACTATCTCTTTACACGTTTAATAAATGGAAATTTTCCTGACTATGAGCGTATTATTCCAAATCAGGGTAGATTAGAGGTTACTCTACCTAAAAAAGAGATGTTAGATGCAATTAAGATGATTACACCTATATCTGAAGAGATTAAAATAAACTTCTTATCAGATAGATTAGTTTTTAACTCTTTAACAGCTGACAATGTTGAAGCAAAAACTGAACTTCTTATACCTACAGGATTAAATGAGACTTTTGAACTTAATGTCAACAGTAGATATCTTTTAGATTTTATTTCACAAGTAGATGATTCTACTTTTAAAATTATACTAAATGAACCAACCTTACCTTTCATCTTAAAAGAGAAAGAGTTTATTACAGTTATTATGCCGATTATTGCATAAATTAAGGAAATTTATTGATGTCAACCAAATACATTTTTATTACAGGGGGAGTCTTGAGCTCTCTTGGTAAAGGAATTGCTGCTGCGAGTATTGGTACTCTTTTAAAACATTCAGGATTTAGAGTAGGTATCTTAAAACTTGACCCCTATATCAACGTTGACCCTGGAACTATGTCTCCTCTAGAGCATGGTGAGGTCTTTGTAACTAAAGATGGAGCAGAGACAGACTTAGACTTAGGTCACTATGAGCGTTTTTTAGATACTGCATTAACCCAAGATAACAACTTTACTACAGGTCGAATCTATAAAGCTGTTATTGAGAATGAGCGTTTAGGAAAGTACCTTGGAAAAACCATTCAGATTGTCCCTCATATTACCAATGAGATAAAAGAACGAATTATAAAAGCAGGTGAACCTAAAGATATTTTGATTGTTGAGCTTGGTGGAACTACAGGAGATATGGAGGGAATGCCATTTTTAGAGACTATTCGTCAGATGAAACATGAGTTAGGACGTGAACATGTGATGAACATTCATGTTACCCTACTCCCTTACATTCGTACAGCAGGAGAGATTAAAACAAAACCTACCCAACACTCTGTTCAAGAGCTAAGACGAATAGGAATTACCCCTCAGATGCTTATTTTAAGAAGTGAGACACGTATTCCTAACGATATTCGTCGTAAGGTTGCTTACTCTTGTGATGTCGATGAAAAATCTGTTATCGAGGCTATTGACGCACCTACTATCTACGAAGTTCCTCTAAACTTCTTAGCACAAGATATTTTAGAACCTATTTCTAAAGAGTTAAATCTAGGCGAACTAAAACCTGATATGCATCGTTGGAGTGATTTGGTCTCTAAGATTATTAGACCAACACATAAAACTACTATTGCATTTGTAGGAAAATATTTAGATTTAAAAGAGTCATATAAGTCACTTACAGAAGCACTTATTCACGCAGGAGCAAATCTTGATACAGATGTCCAAATAAATTGGGTTGACTCTGAAAAGATAGAGAATAATGGAGCTAAAAAGTATCTTATAGACTGTGATGGTATTTTAGTTGCAGGTGGATTTGGTGAACGTGGTATTGAGGGTAAAATTCAAGCAATTCAATATGCAAGAGAGAACAAAATCCCATTTTTAGGTATCTGTCTAGGAATGCAACTTGCTATGATAGAGTTTGCACGTAATGTTTTAGGTATAAAAGATGCAACCTCTGTTGAGTTTGACTCAAATACAAAAAATCCTCTTATCTTCTTAATTGATGAATTTATTGATTCCTCTGGTTCAAGACAAGTTCGTACATCTACCTCTCCAATGGGAGGAACTATGCGTCTAGGTGAGTATGAGTGTAACACTAAAGAGGGTTCAAAATTAAGAGAGGCGTATGGTGGTGCTTCAACTATCTTTGAGAGACATAGACACCGATACGAAGCAAATCCTAAGTATCGTAAAGCACTAGAGGAGAAAGGAATGATAATAACAGGTGAATCCAATGGACTTATTGAGGCTGTAGAGATTGCAGAGCACCCTTGGTTTTTAGGGGTTCAATTTCACCCTGAGTTTACATCACGACTACAAAATCCAAATCCATCTATTTTGGCGTTTGTGAAAAATGCATTAGATAAATAAAAACTTTTAGTAATCGCCAATTGTAAACCTCACTCTCCCATAATCTTTAATTTGGGGGAGGGGGTTTATTAATTTAGAGAAGAAGAAGTTATTTATGCTTCTTCTTCCACTCTTTTTCAAACTTTTTACGCTTTAAAATAGAGAGTTTTTCGATAAAAACCTTGCCATCTAAATGGTCATTTTCATGTTGTAATGCAACAGCTAAAAACTCATCTGTATTTATAGTATGTTTATTGCCATATCGGTCTTGATACTCAACAATAACATGTTTAGCACGTTCAATATCTTCATAAAAACCTGGAATACTTAGACACCCCTCTTGGTTTTTCCAAGAACCATTTTTTTCAATAAAAATAGGGTTAATAACCTCTAAAGTATCCTCTTTTTTTATCTCTTCATCTTTGGAGTCATCTTCGGGAAGATTAATAATAAGCACACGCTTAGGAACTCCAATTTGAATGGCTGCTAAACCTACCCCTTTTTTACTTACCATAGTGTCGTACATATCTTCTAAAAGCTCATGAAGCTCTTCATTAAACTCAGTAACCTCTTTTGAGACCTGTTTTAGACGTTTGTCAGGGTAAATAACTATATCTTTAACCATTGATGACCTTAACTAAAGCTCTTTGTTAATACTTTGTCAATAAGTCCATACTCCATTGCCTCTTTTGAAGACATAAAGTTATCTCTCTCGGTATCTTTTTCAAGCTCTTTAGCTGTTTTACCACAATTCTCAGCCATAATCTCATTGAGTGTATCTTTAAGGCGTTGAATCTCTTCTGCTTGAATCTGAATATCTGTCGATTGACCTTGTGCTCCACCTGATGGTTGGTGAATCATAATTCTTGCATTTGGAAGTGCATAACGTTTACCTTTAGCTCCAGAAGAGAGGAGAAAAGCACCCATAGAAGCAGCCTGACCAATACATATAGTCACAATATCAGGTTTAATATAGTTCATAGTATCGAACATCGCTAACCCAGATGTAATAACCCCTCCTGGAGAGTTGATATAGAAGTAAATATCTTTATCAGGGTCTTGTGCCTCTAAAAAGAGAAGCTGTGCTACAACAGTTGAAGCAACTTGGTCATTAACCTCGCCACTCAACATAATAATTCTGTCTTTTAATAGTCTGGAGTAGATGTCATAGCTTCTTTCACCACGACCTGTTTGCTCTACAACATAAGGAATATAACTCATAAATGTTACCTTTTAATAATTTTTTAGTGGTTAGGAGAATACACTTTTTTTGCTTAGAAGTAGGGTGTGATTGCTATCACACCACACAATATGCATAAAATTTATAAGATTATTTTTTATTGATTTAATTGGTGCGATGACAATCGCACCCTACCCAAAAATTGGATATATAGAAAAAAGGGCTATTGGTCAATTCCAATAATTTTAGCAAAGAGTTTATCTTCAATCATTCCCATCTTAACAGCAGGAAGTAAGTTGTTCTCTTGGTAGTATTTGATTACTTGTTGAGGGTCTTGTTGGCTCATTAGTGCTTCATAGTATATAGTTTGAGTAACCTCTTGGTCACTAACTTCTATTCCCTCTTTTCTTGCTAGGTAGTCAACAAGGAAAGTTGCTTTTACAGAGTTTTCAGCTGACTCTCTTACCTCTTCTCTAAGCTCATTAATCTTCTCTTCATTATCTTTATATTGCTCTAGCTCCTCTTGACTCATCTCTCTTGCTTTAGCATTAATTTGAGCATCTATCTCTTGCTCTACAATATTTTGAGGAAGTGCAAAATCATACTTCTCAACTAAAGCTTCAATAAGTTTAGGTTTTAGCTCTTCATTATAGAGTTTTGACATTTTTTCAGATTTTATCTGCTCTGAAATCTTCTCTCTTACTGTTTGGGCTGTAGCATTTTCATCATTTGGAATAAGCTTTTTAACCATCTCATCATCAAGTGTAGCTTCTGCTTTCTCTTTAATATCATTTAGAGTAATTGTAAATACAGCCTCTTTTCCTGCAAGATCGTCTGATTGGTAATCTTCAGGGAAAGTTACAGTAATATCCTTTGTCTCTTCTATCTCCATTCCTACCATTTGGTCTTCAAATCCAGGAATAAATTGACCAGAACCAATAACAAGTTCAAACCCTTCTGCTTTTCCACCATCAAACTCTACACCATCAATTTTACCAACAAAGTCAAAGTTAGCTTGGTCACCATCTTTTAAAGCTCTTTTCTCTTCAAGTGGAGCAAATGAAGCATTTGATTCTAAAATATCTTTTAATCTCTCGTCAATCTCTGAATCGTCTACTGTTGGCTCTTCATACTTTGGAGCTAACTCTTTATAATCTTCTGCCTCAATAGTAGGTCGAAGAGAGATTAGCAACTCAATATCAATCTTATCATCTTGTTTATCATACTTTTTAAAGATAGGGTCAGCAATAATATCAGCAGAGTTAATCTCTAGCTCTTTTTTTGCCTCTTCAAGAATTTTCTGTACGGCTTCATTTTCAGCATCTTGTTGAAGTTGCTCTTTATACATCTTTTTAACTACGGCTACAGGCACTTTACCTTTTCTAAAACCATCTACCTTAGCACTCTTTGCTACTTGCTTTGCTGCTTTGTCAAGGTTCTTTTCAATGTCTGATGCATCAATAGTCGCTACTACAGAAGCATTAGCTGCATCTGTCTTTGTCGCTGTAATATTCATTACAATCCTTTTTTCCAAAATAATTTCAGGATTTTAGCAAAATTAGGCTAAAAGGCTATAGGAAAAGTTAAGCTTTCTTAATGTTTTTTATTGTTTAGGGTAAATTGTTATGGAAGTAAAAAAGTGGTGCGGATGAGAGGACTCGAACCTCCACGCCGTGAAGCACTAGATCCTAAGTCTAGCGTGTATACCAATTTCACCACATCCGCATAGGTGGTACACCCGTCAGGATTCGAACCTGAGACCGCTCGCTTAGAAGGCGAGTGCTCTATCCAGCTGAGCTACGAGTGCTTATAAATATAATACTTAAATCAATCTTATTATGGTACGCTAGAGAGGACTTGAACCCCTAACCCTCAGATCCGAAGTCTGATGCTCTATCCAGTTGAGCCACTAGCGCTTCTTCTTTTGGGCTATTACTCAATGCTACCAATGGGGTAGGCGACGGGGCTCGAACCCGCGACAACCTGTGCCACAAACAGGTGCTCTACCAACTGAACTACGCCTACCATCAATCTTACGCTCTTTGATTTAACTATTATATTGAAAATTTAAATATCTAAATGGTCGGAGTGAAAGGACTCGAACCTTCGACCCCCTGGTCCCAAACCAGGTGCGCTACCAGACTGCGCTACACTCCGAAAAAACACTTTATAAAGATAGAGTCTATCTGAAAAAGGAATGCAATTATAGACAAAAACTTTTAGTATGTCAAGGGATTGTTTGAAATTCTCTTAAAAAACTTTCAAACGCCCTTTTTAAAGCTCAAGCTTCTTCTTTCTTTAATTTAAATATTTTGGTAAAGTTATATTATCTTCTTCTATAAGATAGTGCCTCTAATAGATGTCTTTTTTCTATATTGACAGAGCCTTCTAAATCTGCAATAGTTCTAGCTACCTTTTTTATAGAGGCAATACTTCTATGAGAGAGGGAGAAACGCTCTATGGCTGAAAAGAGAACTTTTTGACTCTCTTGATTTAAAACACAAAACTCTTCAACTTCATTCTCTTTTAGTTTTCCATTTAGATTTTTCTGTCCTCTTATTTTTTGTTGAATAAAGGCTTGGTTGACCATCTCTTTTAACTCTTTAGAGGAGTAACCTTTTTTATCATTCATACTAATCTCTTGCATAACAACAAATAGGTCAATTCTATCTAAAAATGGGTCAGAGAGTCGGTTTTTGTAGCGTTTTATCTCTTGCTCAGAACATCTACAACTTTTTGTTTTACTCAAAGCATTACCACAAGGGCAAGGGTTCATAGCACCTACAAACATAATGTCTGCTTCATACTCTACTTTTGAATTTACTCTTGATATATTAACCTTTTTATCTTGTAGAGGTTCTCTTAGAGCTTCTAAAATATTTTTATTGAAGTGTGGAAGTTCATCAAAAAACAAAATACCATTGTGGGCTAAAGCAACCTCTCCAATCTTAGCTTGGTGTGAACCTCCACCGAAAATAGAAGCAGATGTAGCTGTATGGTGAGGAGAACGCATAGGTCGTTTTGCTTTAAAATCAGGCACTGTTCCATCTAAAAACTGATGTTTAGCAATCGAGAGCATCTCCTGTTCAAGTAGAGGGGGTAAAATATCTTTAAGACGTTTGGCTATCATACTCTTTCCACAACCTGGGTTGCCCTCCATTAGAAAGTTATGCATACCTGCTGCTGCAATAAGGGCTGCTCTTTTAGCGATACTCTGCCCTTTCACATCAGCAAAGTCAGTAGTTATCTCAATATGGTCATAAAAGGTTTCATTATTAATCTCTATCTTAGTTGCCTCATACTCAAATTGTGTAGTAGATGCTTGAAAGTTTTTCTCTTTTAGCAGTTCAATTGCCTCACTAAGTGTTTCTACTGCAATAAACTCTACTCCTGCAATATGACTTAAGTGTTTCATAGCACTCTTAGGAACAATAGCACGTTGAAGTAAGCCTTGCTCTTTGAGTGAAAGAATAATAGGAAAGAGGGTTGAGCTTGACTTAACCCTACCATCAAGTCCCAACTCTCCAAAGACAAATAGATTCTCCTCTTCTATAGACTCTTTATGTAGAGCATTAAGCAGAGCAATAGAGAGGTCAAAGTGAGTTCCATGCTTTTTAAGGTCAGAAGGACTAAGATTAATAGTAATTTTTAAAGGTGGAAAGATAAAATCATTGGTCAAAAGAGCAGACTTTACACGCTCTTTAGACTCTTGAATATCTGAACTTGCAAGTCCTACTACCGAAAAGCCAGGGAGTCCTTTGGTAAAAGTTGCTTCTACCTCAATACTTTTTGCAACAAGTCCATCAAGTGTTGCACAGGTTAAGTGGTTAACAA
>Ga0256831_1002265_pt1 | contig 10095 bp, 4 predicted proteins | sample 132544metaG_FD_189087 | JGI IMG/M metagenome (GOLD analysis project Ga0256831, IMG submission 189087) | Hydrothermal vent microbial communities from Lau Basin, Pacific Ocean - 132-544 | ecosystem: Environmental > Aquatic > Marine > Hydrothermal vents | place: Pacific Ocean: Lau Basin | collected...
GAGTACGACCTGCTCTACCTGAGGTTCGATCCGGTGAGGTTCGACGCCCTCTCCTGGGCGGAGACGGCCCGCCGGGCGGGCATGAAATACCTGGTGCTCGTCACCAAGCACCACGACGGATTCTGCCTCTGGCCGACCAAGTATACCGACTACAATATTTCCAAGACCCCCTTCGAGCGGGACATCGTGGGAGAACTCGCCAAGGCCTGCAAAAAGAAGGGGATCCTTTTTTGCGCCTACTACTCCCTCCTGGACTGGTATCACCCGGACTACCCCACAGACAGCCCCGGGGGGAGGGGAAAGAAGCCCCATCCGGACATGAAGAGATACTTCCGGTTCGTGGAAGACCAGACGGCCGAACTGGTCCGGAACTACGGGCCTTTGGGGGTCATGTGGTTCGACGGAGACTGGGAGAAGCCCTGGAACCCGGACCTGGGAAAGAAACTCTACCTCTTCCTGAAGGGCCTCCAGCCGGACCTGCTCGTCAACAACCGCCTGGGCAAGGCCAGGGGGGGCCGGCGCCTGGGGGACTTCGCCACGCCCGAGCAGAAGATCGGCTCCTTCGACAGGGAGCATCCATGGGAGACCTGCATGACCATCTGCAGGCAATGGGCCTGGAAACCGGGGGACAAACTGAAGTCCCTGAAGGAGTGCCTCTCCATCCTGGTCCGCACCGCCGGGGGGGACGGCAACCTGCTCCTCAACGTGGGCCCCATGCCCGACGGCAGGATCGAACCCCGCCAGGTGAAGCGCCTGGAGGAGATCGGGGCCTGGATGGATCGCTACGGAGATTGCATCTACAGCACCCGGGGCGGCCCCTTCGAACCAGGACCCTGGGGGGCCTCCACCTGCAAAGCAAAAAAGATCTACCTCTTCGTCCTGGACTGGCCCGCCCGAGGTCCCCTGGTGCTCCCCCCCATCCCGGCCAAGGTGGTCTCGGCCCGGGCCCTTTCGGGAGGGAAACTCAGCCTCTCCCAGGACTCCAAGGGGATCACATTGGACCTTCCGGCCAGGGACCGCTCGCCCCTTGTGACGGTCCTCCAGCTCCAGGTGGAAGGGAAGGCCTGCGACATTCCTCCCGTCAAGGTGCCCTGGAAGAGCGGCTCCCTGGCTTTCGGCCGCCCCGCCCGGGCTTCCAATGTCTTCAAGGGCATGAAGGCCAAGTTCGGGCCGGCCCGGGCCCTGGACGACGACCCGAAGACCCGCTGGGCCACCGACGCCGGGGTCCACAGCGCCTGGCTCGAGGTGGACCTGGGAACTCCAAAGAAGATCGGCCGGGCGCGAGTCTCCGAGTGCGTCCAATACGGAAGGAGGATTCGAAGCTTCGCCGTCCAGGCCCGCCTCTCGAAGGAAGACGAGTGGAAGACCATCTTCAAAGCCGGCCGGGCGGGGAAGGATTTTTCCCGGACCTTTCCGCCCGTGAAGGCCCGCTACGTCAGGCTCCACATCCTGGACGCCTCCGACGGTCCCACCATCTGGGAGTTCCAGGTCTTTCCTCCCGGTTAGAGGCCCCCTTGCGCGCGCCCGGGAAGGTGGAATGATGGAGACCCGGAAAGGAGGGCCGGACCATGGTCCCCAGGATTTCCGTCCTTTCGTTCCTTCTGCTTCTCCCTGCCGCCTGCGACCACGGCCGCTGCCATTGGTGGGCCCAGAGCGGCGACGGGGACACCCAGGTGGTTATCTACTGTTCCGACAAGGATCCTTCGGGACGATGCCGCCGGCGGGGCCCTGGAAGCGCATCCTTCCTGTGCCACAACGAAACACGCGCCCAGCCTCCATCCTCGCACGAAAGACCCCGCCCCTTGCCAAAAGGAAAGAGGAGGAATAGTTTCCCTTACGCCCCTTTCCATCCTATTTCCCAAGGAGGAATATCCATGCGCATTTCTTCCCTTCCCTCTCTTCCCCGCTTGAAAGGGGCGGCCCGGACCGCGGCGGCCCTCCTTCTCGGGACGGCCGTCTTGACCGCCCAGGACGCTCTCATCAAGCAGGCCGGAATCAACGGCACCACCAAGGCGCCCGAGACGGTCCGGACCGCCCTCAACATGCAGAAAGGCCTGGCCGTCACGGCCGACGGACGCTGGTGGTCGCCGGTCTACTGGAACGACGGCTCGTATACCACCGGCGCATCCTTTTCCGTCTTCGACAAGGCCCGCCACCTGCTCTTGATGGTCTCCAACGACGGAGGCGCCTCCTGGAGCAAGGCGGCGGAGGTCCGCACCACGGGAGCGGTTTACGGCTCCATCTTCCCGGACCGGGACGGCCACACCCTCCACCTGACCTGGTATGCCATGAACGGGAAGGGGAAAATCTCGAGCGGGAAGATCTTCGGCTATTACAGCATCTTCTATTCCACCTACGACACGCGCACCGGCAAGTGGGCCGGGACCAAGGACGAGGAGGTCGTCCCCGCCTGGGACGCCAACCATAGATGGGGAACGCCGGACATCGCCGTGGCGGACAACGGCGTGGTGGGAATCACTTTCGGTTGCGGCCGGGGAGTTCCCAAGGGCTGGGTCGGATCCACCCGGAGCTGGGCCGGCGGCCTCGTCTGGAAGAAGAACGGCAAGTGGAGCGCCCCTCACCAGGTCAACAAAGACTACACGGGCGTGAAGTTGAACATCATGGCCTTGGGCAACACCTTCCACATGGTCTATCGGACGATGACGGGCGGCTACGGAATCTGCTACCGCAAGTTCGACACGACGACGGATAAATTCAGTCCCGTATACCCCATCGTCCCCGATCCCATGAACCCTTCCAAGAACATCCGCACCCTTCACGCCAACAACGTGCCCGTCCTGGGCGTCCTCCCCGGCGGAGACGTCTACATCCTCTACGGGACGGGCACGAGCCACCTCGGCGGCGGCAAGCTCTGGTACGTCATCTCCAAGGGCGCCACGGGCAAGTTCACCAAGCCCATGCAGATCGACGACGACCCCAAGATGGGGTGGGGAAACAACACATACTATTCCTACACCCTCGCCCGAAACGGCAATGCCTTCTCCGTGGTCTACAGCAAGGTAGCGGAGCAAAGAAAGAACCTCTACATGCGGGCCCTCACCCCCGCCGGGCCCATCCCCCCCTACGGCAAGCCGGCCATTCCCTTGCGGAAGGGCAAAGGCGTGGACCAGTTCCGCCTCCTCTCGGGCTTCCGCCTTCCCGGGTATCACGCGGGGATGCGCCTCACCTATTCGGACCTCCACCCCATCGGCCCCCTCACCGGCGGCCGGGCCATGTTCCTGGGCACGCCCACGGGCGTGGCCTTCCCCAAGGGCCCGGGCTGCTCGGGCTCCCTCTCCAAGGCCCCGGCCCTGGGCGCCGGCGGGATCCCGGCCCTCAACTCCACTCTGGTCCTAAATTTCTCCGACCACCCGGCTTCCACGGCGGGCATCCTGGTCCTGGGGCGCAACGACGCGAATTTCATGGGGATTCCCCTCCCCTTCGACCTGGGCGTCCTGGGAATGACCGGGTGCTCCCTCTACCAGGATATCAAGCTCAGCTTGAACTACACCACCAATGCTCAGGGCACGGGGAGCCTCCAGCTTCCCGTCCCCAACGTGCCTTCCATGGCGGGCGTGCCTTTGTTCTGGCAGGGCGTCGTGATCGCCCCGGGCGCCAATACGCCCGGGCTCCTTCTCACCAACGGAATCGGGACGATCTTCATGTAGAGCGTCCCTCCCGAACCTCTCCTTTCCCGCCGAGGCCCGGGGCGCCGCCCCCGGGCCTCGTTTTTTCCCCCGGCCCTGGAGCCGGGTCCTCTCCTTTCCTATCCTCCTATCCTCCTCCCCGCCCCCGACTCCCGGACTCGAGAGGAAACACCCGGACATGAAACCCTTCTTCCGAAACAAGGAATCCCTGGCGAGGACCCTGGTCCCGGTCCTTCTGCTTCTTTCCGCCGGTTGCGTCACGGAAAAGAGACCGGAAAAAGCCAAGGCACGAAACCTGACGATCTCCAATGCCTCCCTCTCCGTAACCTGGAGCCCGGAAGAGGGCGCCCTCCAGGTTCGGGCGGGTGGAGCCCGAATCCTCCTGGAGGCCCCTCCCGGGCCGGGACCTTGCCGCAAGATCGACCTGGCCCACCCCGTCTTCGGGCGGGGGAAGGCCCTGGAGGTCTCCCGCGGCCCGGAAAGAACCGACAGGCTGGCCCTCTACGGGGACCTTCCCTTCCTCTTCCTCCAGCCCATCCTCCGCAATCCCTCCGGGAGCCCCCGGACCCTCCGGGAGGTGACTCTCCTGGAGAAGGCCCGGGTCCTCCCCGGTGTTCCCGCCGGAAGGCTCCGGGCCCTGGGCACGGCGGGGCTCACGAAGGTAGACGGGCACCCCGGGAGCTACACCTTCCTGGCCCTGGCCGGGCCGAAGACCCGGCGCGGCCTGGTCGGGGCCTGGCTCACCTGCGACAAAGGCGACGGAGTGGTCTTCTCGGGGAGAGGCCCGGACGGCGCGGCCCGGATCACGCCCAGGATCGATTACGGTAGACTGATCCTCCAGCCCGGCGCCGCCGAGGAGGGCGAGACATTCCTCCTCGGCTGGTTCGCCGACGCCCGGCTCGGCCTGGAGAAATACGCCGATCTCGCGGCCCGCAACTACCGGATCCGGCTCCGGCCCCAGCCCGACGGCTACTGCACCTGGTACAGCAAGCCCTATGGGAAAGCCTGCGACGAGAAACACATCGTCGAACTCGCCCGGTTCGCCCGCCGGACCCTCCGGCCCTTCGGCTTCCGGTTCATCCAGATCGACGACTACTGGCAGGAAGGCAAACGCCGCAACGGCCCGGCCAAGGTCTTTTGCCGCCACAGCCCCAAGGGGCCCTATCCCCACGGCATGAAACAGACGGCGGAAAGACTCCGCTCCCTGGGATTCACCCCTGGGCTCTGGTGGATGCCCTTCGCCGCGGACCGGCGGGATCCCTTCTTCGCCGGCAAGCGGGACTGGCTCGTCCGCACTCACGGGGGCGAACCCTACGTCACCGCCTGGGGCGGGGTCCCCCTGGACGTGACCTTTCCCCCCGTGCGGGACTACATCGCGCTCTTGGCCCGGACCATCGCCAAGGACTGGGGCTACGAATACTTCAAGATGGACGGGCTCTGGCTCGGAACCGCCACGAAACAGATCTACGTCAACGACGCCTACCGGCCCGGCGACGACCTGGGGAGACCAGTGGTCCACGACCCCGCCATCACCCCCATCCAGGCCTACCGGATGGGGCTGAAGCTCATCCGAAAGGCTGCGGGACCCAAAGTCTTCTTCCTGGGCTGCAACGTGAGCCAGAACATGCGCACCCTGGGGGCCTCCTTCGGCCTGGTGGACGCCATGCGCATCGGCCCCGACAACGGCCCGGGGTGGAAGGCCCTCCAGCGCGGCCCCTGGCATGGATCCAACCGCTACTTTCTGCACCGCCGGGTCTGGTACAACGACCCCGACCCGGTCTACCTGCGCCCTTCCATGCCCCTGAACCACTGCCGCCTCCTGGCCTCCTGGGTGGCGATCTCGGGCCAGCTCACGGTCTTCAGCGACTGGCTCCCCGATCTTCCCCCTGAGCGCCTGGAGATCGCCAGGCGCATCCTGCCCAACCACGGGGCCCTGGCCAGGCCGGCGGACCTCTTCGAGAGCAAGATCCCAAGAATCTGGGTCCTCCAGGATTCCCGTTCGGGGGTGGAGCGGATCGTCCTTGGTCTTTTCAACTGGCAGGAGAAGAAGAAGGCCCGCATCCGCTCTCCCATGGGAAGGCTGGGCCTGGACCCGAAGAAGAGCTACGCGGGCTTCGATTTCTGGGGCGACCGCTTCCTCCCCCCCATGACGGGGACCCTTTCGGCGGAACTTCCCCCGGGATCCTGCAAGGTCCTGGCCCTGCGGGAAGCCTCCTCCCATCCCCAGGTCCTCTCCACCTCCCGCCACGTCACCCAGGGGGTGGTGGACATCCTGGAGGAGCGCTGGGACGCAAGGGCGGCCGTCCTCTCCGGGGTGAGCCGGCTCGTGGCGGGGGACCCTTACGAACTCCGCATGGTCGTCCCCCAAGGGAAGTCCTCCTGGCGGCTCCTCTCGGTTACCACCCACCGGAACCCGGCCCGGGTGGTCCGGACCTCCCAGGAAGGCACCCGGATCCGGATCCTCCTTTTGGCCCCCCGGTCGGGAGAGACGGCCTGGACGGCCCGGTTCGGAAGGGCCTCCATCGAGGAACTCTGAGGGCCCGGACCGCCCGGAAGGGGAGGAGGAAAGGGCCACGCCCTTGCCGGGAACCCCTTTCAGGGCGATGATTCATTCATCGTTCCTGGCAACAGCCGGCTTCCCGCCGTAGGAAAGGGGAAGCTCCCCGCAGTCGCGATCCCTTTGCAGGAGGCAGACCATCATGGCCGACGAGAGAGGCTCCAACCCGGGCCGGGAGGACCTGGAGGCCGTCGAGAAGCTCAAGAAGGCCTACGAGACCATGCGCAAGGAAATGGCCCAGGTCATCGTGGGCCAGGACGAAGTGATCGAGGAGATCTTCATCTCCCTGTTCTCCCGGGGCCACTGCCTCCTCCAGGGCGTCCCGGGGCTGGCCAAGACCCTGATGATCTCCACCCTGGCCCGGATCCTGGACCTCTCCTTCCACAGGATCCAGTTCACCCCCGACCTGATGCCCTCGGACATCACCGGGACCGACGTGATCCAGGAGGACAAGGCCACGGGGACCAGGGAACTCCGGTTCATCAAGGGGCCGATCTTCGCCAACGTGATCCTGGCCGACGAGATCAACCGGACCCCCCCCAAGACCCAGGCCGCCCTGCTGGAGGCCATGCAGGAGAACCAGGTCACCGCCGGGGGCAAGCGCTACCCCCTGGACCAGCCCTTCTTCGTCCTGGCCACCCAGAACCCGATCGAGCAGGAAGGCACCTACCCCCTCCCGGAGGCCCAGCTGGACCGGTTCATGTTCATGATCAAGGTCAACTACCCCAGCTTCGACGAGGAGAAGGCCATCCTCCGGCTCACCACCGAGGCCCAGGAGGCCGAGGTGAAGCCCGTGCTCACGGGACAGGAGATCCTGGACCTCCAAAAGGTCGTCCGCCGGGTTCCCATCGCCGACCAGGTCCTGGAATACATCCTCCGGATCACCAGGGCCACCAGGGTGAACGAACCCGACGCCCTTCCCGAGGTGAAGGAGTGGGTCTCCTGGGGGGCCGGCCCCAGGGCTTCCCAATACCTGGTGCTCGGCGGCAAGGCCCGGGCCCTCCTCAAGGGCCGGTTCTACGTCTCAGCCGAGGACGTCCAGGCCGTGGCCCACCCCGTCCTCCGGCACCGGATCATCAACAATTTCACCGCCGAGGCGGAAGGGATTACTCCCGACGTGATCGTGGACAAGCTCCTCCAAGCCATCGACCCCAACGCCAGCGGGGCCCTCTCGGACGGAACGGTCCGGGAGGTCCTGAAGGAGTAGAAGCCCTTTGGCCAAGGCCTATCGCTACCTGGAACCCCGGATCCTCGACAAGATCACCCGCCTGGAGCTTCGGGCCAAGCTGGTGGTGGAGGGATTCGTCGCGGGCATGCACCGCTCCCCCTACCGGGGCGCCTCGGTGGAATTCGCCCAGCACCGGGAATACGCCCCGGGCGACGACCTCCGGTTCCTGGACTGGAAGGTCTTCGCCCGAACGGACCGGTTCTACGTCAAGGAATTCGAGGAAGAGACCAACCTCAGGGCCCTCCTCTTCCTGGACCAGAGCCGCTCCATGGAATACGGATCCCCGGGCAGAGTGTCCAAGTTCGACTACTCCGCCACTCTTGCCGCGTCTTTGGCCTACCTCCTCCAGAGGCAGGCCGACGCCGTGGGACTGGAACTCTTCTCGGAAAGGCTCGAGACATCCCTTCCCGCACAGAACTCCCGGGCCCACCTGGGGGACATCTTCAAGGCCCTGGAGGAGGCCTCCCCCACGGGGGGCACGGCCCTGGGCAAGGCCCTGGCCGCCGTGGGGGACCGGCTCTACCGGAAGGGAGTCTTCATCCTGGTCTCCGACCTCTTCGACGACGTGGAGAGCGTTCTCAAGGGCCTCAAGCTCCTGCGCCACCGGAACCAGGACGTGCTGGTCTTCCACGTGATGGACCCGGATGAAGTGGAATTTCCCTTTGACCGGATGACACTCTTCGAGGGCCTGGAGGGAATGGACAAGCTGCTCGTGGATCCCCGGGCCCTGCGGGAGGCCTACCTGGCCGAGGTCCGGTCCTTCCAGGAAAAGGTCAGGCGCGGCTGCCTCGGGCTCGGGATCGACTACCAGAGGATCCTCACCAATCAACCCCTGGACGTGGCCCTTTCCGCCTGGCTGGCGGCCCGGGCGGACCGCCTTCGCCGGAGGAAATAGCCCGTGGCCCTCCAGTTCCTCCAACCAGGCCTTCTCTGGGGCGCCGCCCTCCTGCTGGTTCCCCTGGTCATCCACCTCCTCAACCGGAGGCGCTACTTGAGGAAGTCCTGGGCGGCCATGGAATTCCTCCTGGCCGCGTTCAAGAGGGTGCGACGCCGGGTCCGCATGGAGAACCTCCTTCTGCTGCTTCTCCGGTGCGCCATCCCCGTGCTCCTGGCCCTGGCCCTGGCCCGCCCCATCGTGGGAGGAGGAAGCCCCCTGGCAGGGCTCGCCCAGGCGGCCCGCCACCACGTGATCGTCGTGGACGCCACATTGAGCACGACCCAAAAACCCAAGGCCGGGCCCCGGCCCATCACCCGCTCGAAGGTTTTGGTGGAAAAGTATCTCCGCCGCCTTGCCTCCAAGGGAGACTTCCACAAGGTGACCCTCATCCGGGTCGACGCTTCGGCCCGCCTCGTCCTGGAAGGGGAGACCCGCATGGACCGGGCCCTGGAGGCGGTCTCACGCCTCTGCCGGCCCGGGTTCGGCGCCGCTTCCCTGGTCAAGGGACTGGAGCTGGCCCGGGAGGTGGGGAACGATCCGGCCGCCCGGCCCCTCTTCACGGTCTTCACCGACCTCCAGCGCAACGCCCTGGGCCTGGAGCCCAAGGAAGCCGCCGCCACGGACCCTTTCGCCCTGGCCATGGCGGACCTGGCCAAGCTCTCGGGGGACCCGGTGGTGCTTGTGGACACTGGTCCCGATGTTCCGCCCCCCAACGCGGGGATCCTCTCCCTGGAAGTCTCCGACCCGGTGGCGGTCAAGGGCCTCACCCTGGAAGTGCGGGCCCGGATCAAGAACTGGTCCGGCAAGGAGTTGCCCGCCCTCCAGGTGGTCTTCAGCCTGGACGGCCAGAGGCGGCCTTCCGACGTGGTGGACGTCCCCCCCGGGGGCACGGCGGAAGCGGTCTCCCGTTTTTCCATCCTGAAAAAGGGCCCACACTGGATCCGGGCCTCCCTTCCGGGGGACGCCCTTCCCGGGGACGACAGGAGGTGGCTCGCCCTGGTGGCCCGCGACCGGGTGAAGGTCCTCTTCGCCGACGGAAGGCCCAACAAGGACTTCCTCCTTTCCGCCGCCGGGTACATGGCCCGCGTCCTGGACCCCACGGGGGAGGAGGAGATCCCCGGGGTCTCCCTCTTCCGCTCCACCGTAGTGGACAGCCTGGACTTCGCCGCCGGCAGGGTGAACCTGAACGCCTACGACGTCATCGCCCTGGTGGACGTGGACCGCCTTCCTCCCGGCACGGCGGACCGGCTGGCCGATTTCGTCCGTTCCGGCGGGGGACTCCTGGCCGTCCCGGGGGAAAAGAGCGAGCCCGCCGCCTGGAACCTGCGGCTCACGAGACCCGGCGCCCAGGGCCCCCTCCCGGTCCGGCTCCTCGAGGTGAAGGGCTTCGGCTCCCGCGGGAAGGACTGGTACACCCCCGTCCTCCCCAAGGCGATCACCCATCCGGCCCTCCGGGATTTCAACGGCCCCCTCGGCATCCTGCTGGGGGAAACCCCGGTCTACCGTTTCATGGGGGCGTTGGTGGCCCGCCCCTCGGCGAAGGTCCTTCTCAGTCTTTCGGACCCGGACCGGTCCCCCCTTCTGGTGGCCGACCGCTACGGCAAGGGGAAGGTCCTGGTCCTCACCTCCCCCATCACCGAGGGTGACAACCGGTGGAACGAATTGAACGCCCCAATCCTGGCCTTCCCCCTCCTCTACCAGTCCGCCCTATGGCTCACCTACAGCC
>Ga0256831_1002266_pt1 | contig 10094 bp, 7 predicted proteins | sample 132544metaG_FD_189087 | JGI IMG/M metagenome (GOLD analysis project Ga0256831, IMG submission 189087) | Hydrothermal vent microbial communities from Lau Basin, Pacific Ocean - 132-544 | ecosystem: Environmental > Aquatic > Marine > Hydrothermal vents | place: Pacific Ocean: Lau Basin | collected...
GTCGATGCGGCGGGCTACGTCGAGGCGGTACGGGCCTTGCTGCTGGCGCTTCGGCCCTCGCTGCTGGTGGTGATGAACGATCTGCGTGTGCTGGGACGGGCGGCGGTGCTCACGGCGCGGGGGCAGGGCGTGCCGACGCTGCATCTCCAGCATGGCATTATGGCCGACTGGCTCCTCTGGCAGAAGGTGCACAGCGACCGCATCGCCGTCTGGGGCGAGGAGAACCGGCGGGCGCTGGTCGAGGCGGGGGTGTCGCCGGGGCGGATTGCGGTTACGGGCAATCCCGCCTTCGACCGGCTGGCGCAGGGCGTCGAGCCGGAGCGGATGGAGCGGGTGCGGCGCTCGCTGAGGCTGGAGGCGGGGCGTCCGCTCCTGCTGGTGACGACGCAGAACGACAGCTTCGCGGCCAGCCGACGCCAGATCGAGGCGGTGGTGGCGGCGGCGCGGGAATTCCCCGCCTTGCAGATCGTGGTAAAATTGCATCCGGCGGATGCGTTCGCGCCCTATCAGCGCCTGCAGCGCGAACTGGCGGGCGTCGATCTCCACCTGACGCAGCACAGCGACCTGGCCGCTCTGCTGGCGCTGAGCGACCTCCTGGTAACCCGCTTTTCCACCACGGCGCTGGAGGCGATGCTGCAGGGCAAACCGGTGATCGTCCTCAATTTCAGCGGTCAGCCCGATCCCTTGCCCTACGTGGAGCGCGGCGCGGCGTTGGGTGTGCGCGATCCCTCGGCGCTGCCGGGGGCGATCCGCGCCGTGCTGGAGGACGAGCCGACGCGCCGTCGGCTGCGGGAGGGGATGGCCCGCTTCGTCCGCGATTACGCCTATCGGCTCGATGGCCGCGCCGGGGAGCGCGTCCTGGCGCTGATGGAGGAGATGATGGAGGCGCGATGAGCAAGGTGCTGGTCGTCATTCCGGCCCGAGGCGGTTCGAAGGGCATTCCGCGCAAGAATGTGCGTTTGTTGGCCGGGCGTCCGCTGATCGCTTACGCCATCGAGGCGGCGAAACGGGCGCGGCGCGTCGATCGCATCGTCGTGACGACGGACGATGAGGAGATCGCAGCCGTGGCGCGCCGCTACGGGGCCGAGGTGGTGATGCGTCCGCCGGAGTTAGCCGGAGATGAGGTTACGCTCGACCCCGTCATCTTCCACGCCGTCCAAACCGTGGAGGCGATGGGCGATGCCCCGGCCTTCGTGGTTACCGTGCAGCCGACTTCGCCGCTCATCAAGCCGTGGCGGCTGGATGAGGCGGTGGCCCTGCTGGAAGAGGGCTTCGACACGGTGATCTCGGTGATCAACGATACGCATCTGACGTGGACGAAGGAGGCCGATGGGCGCTACGTGCCGCTCTATGCCGCACGGGTCAACCGGCAATACTTGCCGCCCGTTTATCGCGAGACGGGAGCTATTCTGGCCTCGCGTCGGGAGGTGGTCAGGGCGGAAAGCCGCATCGGGGAGCGGATTACCTTGCTGGAACTGCCGCCGGAGGAGGCGGTGGATATCGATACCTATTTCGACTGGTGGCTGGCGGAAAAGTCGCTCATGCGGCGGCACTTGCTCCTCCGCGTGGATGGGAGTCAGGCGATTGGACTGGGGCACGTCTATCGTGCGCTCTCGCTGGCCGGGCGGCTGATCGATCATCGGCTGACCTTCGTGATGGATGCTGCCCAGCCGATGGGCGTTGAATTGGTGCGTCATTACCATTACCCCGTCGTGACTTTCGAAGGGGATCCGCTGCCGACCATTGCCGCGCTGAAAGGCGACATCATCATCAACGATATCCTCGACACGCAAGCCGACTACATCCGCGCGTTGAAGGCGATGGGGCTTTTCGTCGTTAACCTGGAGGATGTGGGGGATGGGGCGCGGGAGGCCCATTTGGTCATCAACGCCCTCTACGACAGTCCGATTCCTCTTCCCAATCATCTGTGGGGGCCGACCTACGACTGTTTGCGCGATGAATTTTACTCGGTGCCGATCAAGCCTTTTACGGAGCGCGTGGAGCGCATCCTTCTGACCTTCGGCGGGGTGGACGAGAGCGATTTGACGGCGCGGGTGCTGCGTGCGCTCGACCGCGTGGAGGGCACTTTCGAGGTGGAGGTTGTGTTGGGATTGGGCTATGCCTACGCTGCCTCCCTGGAACGGCTCATACCGACCTTGCGCCGTCGTCCGGTCATCCATCGTCACGTCCGTCGGATGAGCGAGTTGATCGAGCGTGCCGACCTGGCGGTAACCTCGGCGGGGCGCACGGTTTTGGAGGTGGCCTCGATGGGGGTGCCCTGCGTTGTCCTGGCGCAGAACGAGCGTGAGATGCGCCATCTGCATGCCCGGTCGGAGTACGGCATCGTCAACCTGGGGCTGGGGCGCAGTCTCTCGCCGCAATTCATCGCCGAGAGGCTGCAGCAGGTGATCGACGATGTGGCGTTGCGCCGTGCGATGCACGAAAGGATGCTGGCCGTGGATATCCGCGGCGGCTGTGAGCGGATGTTAGGTGCAATCTTCGAACGCTATCGCGCTTTTGAGGAGGGACGAGATGAAGACGATAACCATCGGGAACCGGCCGATCGGTGAGGGCCATCCGACCTACATCGTTGCAGAGGCGGGGGTCAATCACAAGGGGAGCTTGGCGTTGGCCAAGCAGATGATCTGGGAGGCGGCGGGGGCGGGAGCCGATGCCATCAAGTTCCAGAGCTACAAGGCGGAGACGCTGGTTACGCGCTGGGCACCGCGCTACTGGGATGACGATGAGCCGACGGGAACGCAGTATGCCATCTTCAAGCGTTCCGATGCCTTCGGGGAGCGCGAGTACGCCATCCTCTATGATGAGTGTCAGCGCGCCGGCATTACCTTCCTCTCCACCCCGTTCGATCTGCACTTCGTCGATTTCCTCGATGAGCTGGGCATGCCCGCTTTCAAGGTGGCCTCGGCGGACTTGACCAATCTCCCGCTGCTGCGCCACATCGCCCGCAAGGGCAAGCCGATCATTATGTCCACCGGCGCTTCGACGTTGGCCGAGATTCACGCTTCGGTCGAGGCCATCCGGGCGGAGGGCAACGATCAGATCATCCTGCTGCATTGCGTGCTGAGCTACCCCACGCCGGACGAGAAGGCCAACCTGTTGCGCATTCCGGCGCTGGCGAAGGAGTTCCCGGACATTCCCATCGGCTTTTCCGATCACACCGTGCCGGAGGATTGCGTTATCGTGCCCACGGCGGCGGTCGCCGTGGGGGCGCAGGTTATCGAGAAGCATTACACGCTGCGTCGGACGTGGCCCGGCGATGACCATTACCTCTCCGTCGATCCTCAGCAGTTGGCAACTTTCGTCAAGAATGTGCGCATCGTCGAGAAAGCGCTGGGATCACCCGATCTGGGGGTGCTGGATGTCGAGGCCGCGGCTCGGCAGTACGCGCGGAGAAGCATCATCGCGCGCGTGGATATCCCCGCCGGGGCCGTCATCACCGAGGAGATGCTCATTATGAAGCGCCCCGGCACCGGCATTTCGCCGATGGAGATCGACCGTGTGGTGGGGCGACGGGCCAAGGTGCCCATTGCGGAGGATACGGCGCTGACGTGGGAGATGCTGGAGTAGCGATGGAGTACACGCTACTACACGGTGCGCTCAAGAACGTCGGTGATTTCCTCATCTACGAGCGGGCCAAGGCTCTGCTCAGGTGGGCCAAACCCGACGTTACGTTTCTGGAGCTTTCCCGCTACGAATCCCTCGAACCGTACCTCGATCAGGTGAACCGGACAGAGGCCGTTATCCTCTGTGGCGGCCCCGGATATCGGGAAAATTTCTATCCCGGTGTCTTCGCTCTGACGGAGGACTTGAGGAAGATCAAACCTCCGATCGTTCCTTTCGGCTTGGGCTGGTCGGGTTATCCGGCGGGACATCCGGAAAGGTTCCATTTTTCTGAGAGTTCTTTGCAGGCATTGCGGTTCATCCATCGACGTATCCCCGCCTCTTCTTGTCGAGATGTGTTGACGGAGGAGGTGTTGCATCGGCACGAGGTAACCAATGTTACGATGACAGGGTGCCCCGCCTGGTATCACCTTCCCCACGTAGGTATGGAGTTTGTCCCACCTGAACAAATTCGCCGGGTGGTTGTCACAACGCCTCGGAGGCTGAGGCTTCTGCCGCAGGCTATGGTGTTGCTCAAAGAGGTGCGTCGATTGTTCCCCAAGGCAGAACGTTACTGTGTTTTCCATCGGGGACTGCGCAAGGATCGCTATACGACGCTGAAGAAATCGGTGGGCATGCATATGTTGTGGATGGTGGCGAAAGGGTTGGGGTTCAGCACGATCAATGCAGCTTACGATCTGTCGAAGATCGACTTCTATCAGAATTGTGATCTGCACATCGGCTATCGTGTCCACGCCCAGATCGATTTCCTGAGCTACCGCAAGCCTTCCCTCTTGCTCTGTGAGGATGGTCGAGGGGAGGGACTGTCGCGCACATTGGGGATGGGCGATATCCGAGCGTGGGATAACCCTCGCGCGATTGAGCAGACGATAGCGCGTCTACAGGGTGATATGGAGCGCGGCTTCTCCCGCTTCCACGGGATTATTCGGCGGATGAACGAGACATTCGAGCGGGCTATGGTCCCTTTCTTGGAGCGGTTGCCGTAGGCGGCGCATATGGCCCGTGATGAGCAGCGGTCGTTAGCGAGGTCTGTCTTGCATTTGGGCAAGCAGACCTCGCTGTACGTCCTCGGCGATCTGCTGATTCAGGCCCTGGGCGTGCTCCTCATTCCCATCTACAGCCACGTCCTGACGACGGCGGAATACGGCGTGCTGGGCATCGTCGGTACGATGCAAAAGGTGCTCGTCCCGCTCTTTGGGCTGGGTATCTCCGGCGCGATCGCGCGTTTCTACTTCGACTATCGCCACGAGGAGGAGCGCCGTCGCCTGGTGGGCAGCATCTGGCTGGGATGGCTGCTGCTTTTGGGCGGTTTGGTCGCCTCTGTCTATCTGCTCGGCCTCTGCTGTTTCGACCGTCTCTTCGTTAACATCCCTTTCCATCCCTACCTGCAACTGGCCATCGGGATTGCCGCGCTCAATGCGCTGGCGATGACGCCCCGTTCGCTCTTGCGTGTGCGGGAAAAGGCGGGGTGGTTTAGTCTGCTTTCGGTCTTGGGCTTCCTGCTCAATGCGTTGTTCATCATCTACTTCGTCGTCCTTCGTCGGCGCGGTGTGGTAGGGAGCTTGTTGGGGCAGTTTAGCGGCGCTCTGGTCATCAATCTGATCTATCTCGGCCTGATGCTTCACTATATCCGTTGGCATTGGGATTGGAAGGCCGTGCGCCGTGCGTTGGGCTTTGGCCTGCCGCTGGTACCCCATCTGCTGGCTAAATGGGCCTTGAATTTCGCCGACCGGCTCATCTTGGAACGCTACGTATCGCTGGCCGCTATCGGCCTCTACACATTGGCCTATCAGTTGGGTTTGAGCATCAACATGGTTATGACCTCTCTCAATCGCGCGTGGACACCTTTCTTCTATCGCAAGATGGCGCTGGAGGACGGTGAGCCGATTGTTGCGCGCTTGGCTACCTATTACGCTTGGGTATTGATATGGTTGAGCCTGGGCATCATTGTCTTGGCCGAGCCTGTGATCGCTCTCATCGCTTCGCCCGCTTATCGGGCGGCTTATCGCCTGGTGCCCTGGATTGCTGTGGCTTTCTTGTTCCAGGGGTTCTATTTCTTGGAGAGCAGCGTGATTCTCTTCACCCGCCGGACGGTCTACCTGCCACGATTGACGGCGGTCGCCGCGCTCTTCAATATCGGCCTCAATATGGCCCTCGTGCCACGTTTTGGTGTGATGGCCTCGGCCGTGATTACGGCCGGAAGTTACCTGTTCCTGGCGTTTTCCACAATCGTTCTTTCCCATCGTCTGCATCCTCTGCGCTACGAATGGCGTCGGATTGCTCTGGGGGGCGTGGCCGCTCTTGTCCTGGCCGTCATCGGATGGCAGATGCATCTGGGAACGTCATGGTTGACATTGCTCGCCCGCGCCGCTCTCGTGATGTTGTGGCCGGGCTTTCTGTTGATCGTGGCTACGCCGGAAGAGCGAGGGGTATATCGGCTGCTGGGATATCGGTTGTGGCAATGGATCCGAGGGGCATAGTATGAGCAGCCCGCGCAAAGGTGTGTCAAGGTGGCTACTCGTGGGGAGTGGGCTGTCCCTCTTCCTCCTGTACCTCTTGGGTGTCAACGGCTACTGGGATACCGGCGGAGATAGTGCCCGCTATTTCATTTTGGGGGAGGCTTTGGCTGAAGGGAAGGGATTTCGGCTCATCAATATGCCGACCGCCCCAGTTTTTGTCAAACTCCCTCCGCTTTTTCCCTTGATCCTCGCCATGGGTATCCAGGGACTGCGGCAATTTGGGAACCTTGCACGGATGTGGCCTCTCTTGAAGACGATCTCGCTGCTTTCTTTCTGGGGCGCGATGGTGCCTTTGTACATCCTCGCGCGGCGGTACGAGGGGAGGGGGCGGGCCGTTCTGGCCGTGGTGCTGACGTTGACCAATCCCTGGGTCTATCGCTACGCGACGATGCTCCGTCCCGAGGGGCTGTACGTCCTCTTTACGCTCTCTGCCATCCTCCTCGTTGTCCGCTCGGAAGCATTAGAGGGGCGCTTGGCGAGATGGGCGCTCGTCTTCGGCGTGGTATCTGCTGCCTTGGCTTGGCTGACGAGGACCGTGGGCATCGTCTTGCTGCTCGCCCTCGTCGTCTATTTCGCGATGAGGCGTCGCTGGAAACGAGTGTTGCTTACGGTTGCTGTGTCCGGCTTCATAAGTATGCCATGGGCTTTTTACCTCATTCGGGTTCGTGGGGAGAGAGTTCCCGATAATTATCTTGCGGAATTGTTCGGTCAGGGATACCAAGGCGCGCGAATGCTCATCGCGCGTATGGGGAGCTATGGGACAAGTTGGGCGGGATTGTTGTTCTATGCGCCTTCGCGTGTCCTTGCGATGGCGGGTCATCGCGGTTGGTCCGCGCTGCTGTTGAGCGGCCTTGGCTGGCTGAGCCTTGGCGTCGTCGGGTACTTTGGCTGGACGGTGGGGAGAGGTGGAACTCGTCGGCTTCTTGCGCTCTATCTCGCAGGCTACGTGATCGTGACTCTGCTATGGCCGTGGCAAGGCGAGAAGTTCCTCGTGCCCCTTCTGCCTGTGGTTATGCTCTTCCTCGTGGCATTCCTGCCCGCGCCGATAGGGCGAGGACGGCGGTGGCTTGCCCTGCTGCTGGCCCTCTACGTGGGGGCTAACCTGGTCGGCGTTGCGGTGGTATGTGAGCAGCAGGTATTCGAGCGTTATCCGGGGCCTTGGCAGGATTACCAGGCGGTTGCCGACTGGATCGAAAGGGAGATTCCCGCGGAAGCCGTCGTGATGGCCCGCAAGCCCTACCTGCTCTACCTCTGGTCTGCACACCGAACTGTGCCTTATCCATCCCGCTGGGATGATGAGAGCCTCGAACGTTACCTGCAGACGAGTTCGGCGGACTACTTGGTCGTTGCCGAGGTTCGCCCTGCTGATGAGATGAAGATGGCCTCTTTCGTGCGCAGGCATCCGGCCCTCTTCGAGCCGGTACATCTTTTTTCAACGGCAACACTTTACCGTGTCGTGAAGCCATGAGCGGCCATCAGAACGCCGGTGTCGATTCCCTGTTGGCCCGCTTGGCGGTCTCTATCCGCCGAGCTGCGCCTGCGCAGGCGATCTTCCTCCTCGGCTCCGCTGCCCGCAACGAGCTGAGCTACCGGCTCCGTCTCGATGGATCGGTGGAGTTCTTCAGCGACCTCGAGTTCCTCCTCGTCGTCCATCGCCGTCTGAGTGGCGAGGCGCGGCGACGTTTGCGGCACATCATCGCCGAGGAGGAGCGGCGCATCGCCAATCCCAACCCCCTTTTCCACATCGACGTGGCCGTGCGGGAGCGACGCCGTCTTGCCACGCTGCCGCCGACGATCTTCACCTTCGAACTGAGGGCGAACGGCAAGCTGCTCTACGGCGAGGACCTGCTGCAGGAAGTGCCACTCGTGACGACGGCGAATTTGGACTATGCCAACACGCGGGAGATCCTCTTCAAGCGGCTGTGGGCCGTTCTGCTCCATCTGCCGAGGGCTTTGCTGCGACGCCCCTTGCGTGAGCGGGAACGACGGGTGATGGGCTACGTCCTCTGTCGCAATGTGCTGGACATCCCTACCGTCCTCTTGCCCCACGAGGGGGTGCTGCTTCCCACCTACCGCGCTCGCGTTGCCTACCTCCTGCGCGAGGGGGAGCGATTGCGGATGAGCACCGCCTTTGCCCCGACCTTCCCGCGCTTTCTTGCGCGCTGCCTGGAGCGCCGTCTGGCTCCCGACTTCACCGCAGCGGCGCTTGTGCCGCTCTACGGGGAGGTCATCGCGGCGCTCGAACAGGCGCTGACCTTCCTCTTGCCGCAGGGAATGTCGCTGGGTGCGCTGGCCTCGCGGTCTCACCATCTCTTCAACGAGTCTCCTCGGTCGCGGGGTGAGCTTTACGGGTGGGGACGGTTGGCCCTCCGCCTGGGACGACGTTACGGCACGCGGCGGCTCTGGCAATGGCTGCGGCTGCGTCGCAAGAGCGAATTGACGCTGGGGCTGCTGGCCATGCATCGCGCGGCTTTGAGCTATCTGGGAGGTGAGCACGCGGAGGCGGAAGCCTCTTTGCAGGTCGCGGCGCGCACGTTGCACCGCCTCTGGCCGCCTTTCGAGGAGGAAGCAGCGGGAGATTTTGCCACACGCTGGCTTGCGCTGCGTTCGAGGTGGGGAGACTTCTGGCGGGCCTTCATCCGGTTAGGCGATCCGGCGTACGCGGCGCGTTTTCACGATGTGATGGAGTGGGAAGATGAATCCTGAGCTTCTGATTCTCTTTGTGGACAGTATGCCCTTTGCCCTGCTGCCCCGCACGGAATGGATGCGGCAGGCTCCTGAGGCGTGGTCGATCCGCCCCGGTTTCGGCTACAGCGTCAACATCCACGCCGAGATGTTCGCCGGTCTCCTGCCTGATGACGTCGGCTACTTCGGCGAATGGACTTACGATCCGCCGCGCTCGCCGGGATGGCGTTACCGCCGCCTTCTCCCGTTGCTCGATGCGCTCTTCCGCCCCTACCTCCTGAACCGTGGTCTCCAGACCCTGCTGACGCGCAACTACCATCCCGGCACCATCGTCCCCAATATCCCCCTGCGCCATCTGGACAAGTTCGCTCTGACAGGGCGGCATCTCCTGGATGATCCGACCGCCTTCCCTCACCCCTCGATCTTCACCACCTACGAGGCGCTGACCTTCCTGCCCATCCCCGCCCTGCCCAAAGGCGAGCGCGACAAGGCGGTCTTCGAGGAGGTGATGCGGCGGCTGCGTGCCGGGGAAGCCACCTTGTTCGCTCCTTTCCCCGACTTGGACGGCTTTGGGCATCGCTACGGCATCGAGGCAGCCCCCTACCTCGACTACCTGCGTCGTCTGGATGCCTGGCTGGGTGCGATCATCGAGCGTTTCACCGCCGAGCATCCGCGAGGGCATCTGTTCATCGTCTCCGACCACGGCATGGTCACGGTCAAGGAGGGGGTCAGCCTGGCGTTAGAGCGGGAGATAGGGCCGTCCTCTTCCGCGACCTACGTCGCTTTCAGCGATGCCAATCTCCTCCGCGTCTGGGTGATGGACGAGCGGCTGCGAGCGCCGATCGCCGCTTACCTGCGCGCCTTTGCGGGTGGACGGCTGGTCACGGAGGTGGAGCGGCGCGAGTACGGCATCACCGATCCGCGCTTTGGCGACTTCATCTTCGTGCTGGAGGAGGGATTGGCCTTCGAGCCGAGCACCTTTGCCCGGCACAAGCCCAAGGGGATGCACGGCTACCACCCGGAAGCGCCGGGACAGCAAGCCGTCTGCCTGCACTGGGGGCCTGCCTGGCAGGGCGCGCCGCTTAGGCGGATGCGCGACCTCTACCGGATGTTCGTGCAGGTGCTGGAGGGGCGCTGGTGAGTCCGACGGTGCTCCTCTTCCTCGACCACGCCGCCGCCCTCGGCGGAGCGGAGCGCAGCCTGCTCCTCCTCCTGCGCCATCTGGATCGTCGGCGATGGGAACCGCAT
>Ga0256831_1002267_pt1 | contig 10092 bp, 8 predicted proteins | sample 132544metaG_FD_189087 | JGI IMG/M metagenome (GOLD analysis project Ga0256831, IMG submission 189087) | Hydrothermal vent microbial communities from Lau Basin, Pacific Ocean - 132-544 | ecosystem: Environmental > Aquatic > Marine > Hydrothermal vents | place: Pacific Ocean: Lau Basin | collected...
ACCAAAGGATTTGTAGCGGAGAGAAAGGTATGAAATATTCTGCTTTATCTCCTGTTCCATAAAATTTGATGTTACCTTCTGAATTACTGCTATTTATAACCAAATGTCATTGGGGCTAATTAAAAAATCAATTGCCAACTTCCTTTTTTTCTAATATCATAATATTTTATCAGATGGTCTTCGGCATTCCGGATAAGTTGCTTCCGGCTCCATGGCGCAAGGGTATTACTTAGTATTAGCTCTGTTTTTTGATTATTAGTAAAATATACTTTGCTCTTACTCGTATTAAAAATCAAATAATCAACATCAAATTCATCGAAAGAAGTATTTATCCTTGTATTATCGATAAATTTAAGCTTTCTATTCCCTATTTTCAAATAAGGATACCGAAAGCTAAAGTATGACGTAGTATAGTCTGAGAGTGTATCTTGCAATATTAATATTCTCTTTTTTATTCCTTTATGCATCTCATGATTTTCTACAAAATAGTTTAGTGCATTAGGATGCTTTATTAAATTGCTATCGCCTATTATCCAAGCCTTTCTATTGGCATAAATGGCAATATATTTTGTTCTACCCGGATAGATAATAAGTTCATTACTCAAATCATAATTGTTTTGCCATGCAATTAATAGAAAAATTAGTAACACCATATTTACATAAATAAACTTCTTTACTTTAACCACCAACCATACACTAATCGATAGGATTAAGGCTATTAATAGGACAAAAACAGAGGTGCTGAGATATAAATTATGAATTACGGCAAAAGGAAGATGCTCGATACCGGTAACTGCATTATTAAGTAGAAAAAGTATGATGCTCAACGCTTTTCCTATCACACTCGAAATCCACGTTATGGGAGATGTAATAATTACCAGGATACCAAGAATAATAACTAGGTAGGCCGATGGGATAACAATTAGGTTAGTAAGAATAAAGAAACTTGGAAATTGATGAAAATAATATACTGTCAATGGGGCTGTTCCAATTTGCGCTGCAATGGAAATACCTATAAGTTGCCATATTAAATCTATAATCTTCAAGGAGGGTTTCCATAAATTAGCAATGGGTTTCTGGAGTAATACAATACTTAATACGGCAGAATAGGACAATTGAAATCCCAAATTAAAAATTAGGGCCGGATTTAATACCAGCAGCATCAGTGCCGATCCCGACAATGAGCCAATAATACTCACCGGCCTTCGAAAATTCTGACCTATAATAATAAAACTAAACATAGCAGCCGCACGCACAACGGAGGGTGAAAGCCCTGTTAGCAATGCATAAAACCAAATAATTAAAACTATGCTCGTTGCTTTAATTAGTTTACCATGCCGATGTCTTTGCAAGGGTTTTAACAAAAAATTGAAAATCAGAAATATAATACCCACATGAAGCCCCGAAACACAAAGGATATGCATTGCCCCGGCCCCGGCGTAAGCCCTTGATAACTCAGGCGAGAGCATATCTCGCATTCCCAATAACATCCCTGCGGCCACAGAAAGCTCATCGTCATTGAGCTTATTCTTTCGGAGTATCATTAACAGTTTTAAACGGAGTTTCTGAGCCAATAAAAATATATTGACACCGGAAACCGACTCAATTTTACTCCAATTATACGATCTTAAAAAAGCTTGATAGTGAATATCTTGCAACGATAAGTATTTTCTGTAATCAAATACATCCGGTGCCTTTGCCGGGGGGATTCTTTCCAATGGTTTAGTGATAATTAGTTTGTCACCATAACTTAATTGTTGTGCTGCACTGTCCTTCTGCAAATATAGAATAGCCTTCCCTTGACATTGTTTTGATTGTCCATGGACATAGCACGATTTTATCTTTACAAATAACTTTATACTCTTGGCTCTATCCAAAGGCAATTGATTAATCTGGACCTCATATTGTTGCGTTTTACCCCTATACCTACCAAAATACATGGCCTTATTCCTATCAAAATGATATTGATAATTGGCCATACCCAGAAAAACAAACCCAATATAAATAACTGAGCCCGACAAAAAGCGATAGCGATAGGTAAAAAGATATTGATGTGGAAAAGCCAAAAAGGCAGATATAGCCAAAAATGGTATTAGCCAATACCATGCAATGGTAAATTTCAGAACATAAAATGCCAACAAAATGCCTAAAATATACCAGATTAACAAACGTAATATGGGATACGATCGAAGTCTCAATTTTATCTTTTTTTATTGACACTAAAGATAAAAAAAATAGTTGAAGGCAGCGATACTTAACTGAAAATATATATTTAAAGCAAAATGCTGACCTCATCCTGAGGCCAGCACTTGCTATTCTTTCTATCTATTCTCTCGAAAAAGCACAATTATAATCAAGGCATATTATTGCTACAATCTATAAAATAACTTCTTCTACTTCAACAATTTTATAGAGTTTATCATTGCGGCGAATTATCCCATCAGTTTTAATGGAGAACACATCCCCTTTCACCACTTTGGTTACGGGCTCCAGATTTAAACGCATTTCTTCCATTTTGCCTTCGTAAACCCCGGTAGTTTCCCCTTGAATATAGAACTTGTCTCCCAGCTCTATTTCATGACTTTCAAGTTTTATTTCTGCTACTCCCAACTTGCTAAAGAAATTAGTAACCTTACCCACATATATTTTACGCTGTGTTGCTTGTGAACCATAAATCTTTGTCCATTCTCCCATCTTGCGTCCCAAATAATAGCCATCCCAGAAGCCTCTATTATATACACTGGCAAGGCGAGCATTCCATTTGGCTATATTCTCTTGGCTAAATTCTCCGGCAAAATAAGCATTCACTGCCTCTCGATACACTTGGGTTACTACTTTTACATATTCCGGATTTCTCCCACGTCCTTCAATCTTCAAAACGCGCACTCCGGCGTAAAGCATCTTGTCAACAAAGTCAACGGTTTTAAGGTCTTCGGGCGACATAATATACTCTTGATCTATCTCAAATTTAATATCACTTTCCTTATCTTTAAGCTCATATTTTCTACGGCAAGGTTGTAAACATGCTCCTCTATTAGCCGATGAATTCATTGTGTCAAGACTCATATAGCATTTTCCCGATACAGCCATACACAATGCCCCGTGAGCAAAGATTTCTATCTCCACAAGTTTACCGCCGGGACCCTTAATTTGCTCTTTCTCAATGGTATCAACAATCGCTTTTACTTGAGTTAGATTAAGCTCTCTGGCCGTTACCATTACATCTGCAAAATGGGCATAAAATTTTACCGCCTCTATATTAGTAACATTGCTCTGTGTAGAGATATGTACTTCAACACCTTGAGAATAAGCATATTGTATTACCGATACATCGGAAGCTATTATTGCAGTGACCCCATATTTTTTAGCAGCATCTACAATATCACGCATCTTGCTCAACTCTTTATCATAGATAATGGTATTGAGGGTAATATAAGTTCGCACATTGTGTTCATTGGCAATGGCTACAATTTTTTTTAAGTCTTCAATGGTAAAATTTTTGGAAGACTTAGAACGCATATTCAAATTCTCTATTCCAAAATATACGGAGTTAGCACCTCCTTGAATTGCTCCCATTAGCATCTCGTAGGAGCCAACCGGTGACATTATTTCAATATCTTCTGCTGTAATCATAAATAATATATTATAAATTTAGGGCTGCAAAAATACACTTTTATCAGTCTTATCAAGGATAGAACTATTTTCTAAAATATGATACTAAGCAGTATATTTATTTTGGCAGCACTCTATTCTACTACTATTCTTCCCAAGCTTAAGTCGATTTTATTTTTTATTGCCAGAAGATTTCTATATTCCAACATAATATTTATTTTCTCCCCTTCTTCACTATTTTCATCTTGTATTTCTTGCTGAAGTTTTATTAATTTGTTTTTTATTATTCTCGACTTTAATGAATATACTGCTTCTATACATGCTCGTGCTATTACCTCAAAGTTCGTTTCTTCACTAATAGATATTTTATGTTTCTCAAGCCAATTGGGACTCAACATATAGGGCTGGGTAAGTAAATCGACTGAATATTTCCGAACATTCTCCTCCGAATAGTTTACAAAAAATTTCTCTGAAGGAATGGTTTCGTTTTCATAAGCGCTAACAAACTCATTGTAAATCTTTTGGGCCAAAACATCACTAAATTCTATCTTCTCATCATCAAATTCTTCAAGTTCTTCAATAATAAAATCGGCTACAGTAGAAATCGCTTCTTCATCGTCCTGTTTTTCCTCCAATATTTCCAATATTTTGGCGTCATCCGGATTAAATTCCATGCTGCCATAATTAAGGAGTAATCGCACTATCTCCCTTTCCTGATGTACATTGCCCTCCTCTGTCTTTATTATTTGTCGCTCACTGGGAGGAGGTGATGGCGTCGGACTATACTCTTGTTTATTGCTGTCTTTATAATATTGCTTCCTGCGTACTTTAATTACCTCATTGGTAAGAATTTCTTCTTTAACATTGAGCAACTCAGAAGTCTCTCTGATAAAATATATTCTGTTAAGTTGTTCGGGAACAAGTGCTATTGTCTCAATAATTTCCCTAACAACACCTGCTTTCTTCACCGGGTCATCACCGGCCTCCTTACTAAGTAAGTCGGCTTTAAAATGAATAAAATCTTGAGCGTTTTCTTTCAAAAAGGTTTCCAGTTGTTCCGAATTGTGACTGCGGGCAAACGAATCAGGATCTTCCCCTGTGGGAAATAATACCACCCTTACATTAAGGCCCTCCTCGACAATCATATTTATTCCTCTAAAGGAAGCCTTTATTCCGGCTGCATCTCCATCGTACAGTATTGTAATATTCTGAGTATAACGTTTTATAAGCTTTATCTGTCCGGTAGTTAAGGAGGTTCCGGAAGAACTAACCACATTTTCTATCCCCGACTGAAAAAGGGAAATGACATCAGTATAGCCTTCAACCAATAAACAATTGTCTTGCTTTATTATGGCGTTTTTAGCTGTAAACAGCCCAAAAAGCACATTGCTTTTATTGTAAATAAGGGTTTCCGGTGAATTAACATACTTGGCTTGCTTTTTGTCGGTGATAAGAATTCTACCGCCAAAACCGAGTACTCTTCCTGATGCATTATGAATGGGAAAAATTACCCTATTGCGAAAGCGGTCAAAGACATTGCCATTATCTTTTTGAATAGCCAAGCCTGCTTTTACAAGATATTCTTTGGTATAGCCTGCTTCAATAGCAGCCTTTGACAGACCATCCCATGTTTCAGGGGAATAGCCCAACTGAAATTTCTTTATGGTTTGTTCGCTAAAGCCGCGTTCATTGAAGTAACTTAAGCCAATGGCTTTCCCCTTTTCTGTTTCGTATAAGGTCTTCTCGAAAAATTTTGCCGCAAAATTAGTGATGTTAAAAAGACCTTCTCGCTCATTCTCAGCTTCAATTTGTTCCGGACTTTGTTCTTCTTCTTGTATTTCAATATGGTACTTCTGAGCAAGCCATTTAATTGCTTGAGGAAAAGTATAATGCTCATGCTTCATAATAAAATCCACAGAAGAACCGGCTTCTCCACAGCCAAAACACTTAAAAATTCCTTTGGCGGGCGAAACAATAAAAGAAGGTGTTTTCTCATTATGAAAGGGACATAATCCTATCTGGTTTACTCCTCTCTTTTTAAGATGAACAAATTCTCCTACTACCTCCTCAACCCTTGCTGTGTCGATAACTTCCTGAACTTTTTCCTTTGGAATCATAGTATGCTCTTTTGCCTGACAAAGGTATGTTTTTTTGCGCTTTATTTTTCTTTAGATTTGTAATCTTATTGCAAAGCTAGTTTGCATTATTAATGAGATTAATACAAATAACAGTTTCTTTTATTCAGCGATAAGTATTATCGCCATAAAACGAACTATGGAATTATTAGTCTATCAATGGAATATTAACAATGAAATCAAGCACCAACAGGGGTTTTATGGGATTACTAAAAAGCTTTGTTTATGCCTTTAGAGGTCTTGCATTAATGCGTCATTCTCAACGCAATTTCAAAATTCATCTTTTGGCAATGCTTATTAGTATATCTGCCGCATTCTATTGGCCCCTCAGTGGGACAGAAAGGGCCATAATTATTATTATGGTTGCTCTTGTATTGTCTGCTGAAATTTTCAATACAGCCATTGAAAAACTCTGTGACCTTATTGACACAGAATACAATCCTGCCATTGGACAGATTAAAGATCTTGCTGCCGCTGCTGTTCTGATCTTAGCAATGGCATCATTAGTAGTTGCCTTTATTATTTTTTGGCCTTATTTATCCTTATTATAAAAAGTTTTCCTCATTTATTTTTTCCATCCTATGGTAAATAATAAGCCTCCTATCCCTATTATTACAATATAAAATGGATAAATAATATTGAGTAAAGGCACAAAAATAAGCAAGTGTTTTTTGGCAAAAAATTTGGCCGATGGCAGTAAAATCATATAATCAGTCATAATTTTAAATACCAAAAGATAAATCCCAATAAATTGCAGGGCAGAATGGATAAACAAAAGGGGAATAGAGGCTAAAATAAGCACATTAAAAGCCAATATTATCAAGGCGGTAATACTCGTAAAATTAATTTCATAATACCTTGCCTTGGATGTCCATCTCAAACGCTGCCATAGCCATTCGCTAATGCTTGCCGGCACCTTTGTTTCTACAATAGCCTCTTTTGCTTTTAAAAATGAAACTGCTTTAGGCCCATAATTTTTAACAATATAATGCAATAAAAAAATATCATCACCCGAACTCACCTTTTGCCGATAGACTTCCTCTTCAGCTTCCCTTGCTACTGTAGTCTTTATCAGCATATTGGCGGCATTAAGCATTATGGGCTTATGTATAAGAATACTCCCTGCTCCACTCGCAACCAAACTCATAAATTCCAATTCAAGCATTTGCCCAAAAAAATTAGTACTCCCATAGAAACTTACCGGACCACCCACCAATTTATAATCCTTTTTTTGCAAATGGGTATTATAAGCATGAAGAATATTAATAGGGATTTTACAATCGGCATCAACACTTAATATATAGTCATTTTTTGCCTGTTTAAGTCCTTTTGTAATGGCTTGTTTTTTCCCTCCTTCTGAACTAATAAGAGACAATTGCAAAGGACTATTTTTCATAAACTCATTAATTATTGCTACCGAATTATCCTTCGATTGATCATTGACCAAAATAAGCTCGTAGCAATCTTTAGGATAAGAAAGTGCCGACAAGCTCTTCAATAAAACAGACAAATTATTTTCTTCGTTACGAAATGGTATAAGAATAGAGAACTTATTATATTGCTCTAGATCAACAGATGCCCGTATAAGTGGCTGTCGAAGCCACCCAAAAGTAAAAGCACCAATAAGGATAAAATAGAATATGCTCAAGACTAAGCTAACGATAATAAAAGGAACAATCATCTTTCTCTTGATTTAAAAAATCTTAAATCTTTTATGAAGAACAGTCCGATAATTGCCGGTAGGATAATATTAATAAGCCAGAGTAAAGAAGAGGCAGTGAGTGCCGCATTTTCAATATGCACATTGCTATTGGCATAAAAAACACTTACTACAAAAATCACCACAGAGCCTCTTATCCCTAATTCTAATAATGCAATACTTGGCCTTATGGTATTGATAAGAAAAACCACCGAGATAATGGCCAAACCCTGTATCAAGGACATCTTGCTAAAGCCAACAGCAATAAACAAAATATAAAACTGAAAACTAAAAACCAGATAGCGTAATATACTTATTGCCAAAGTAATACTTAATTCAGAAAATTTATACTGGCTAAAAATAGTAACATATTTATGAATGCGATTCCATCGTTTTGGGAAAACCGAAGACAGCAATGAAATTTTATAATACAGAATAATAACTACTACTAAGCTTATATAATACAATGCAGTAAATAGTTTAATATTCTGGATACTAACATATTCTGATGCTAATAGGAGAGGAGTAAAAAAAGTGAAAAAAGCAATACCGCCAAAAATAAGCGTTGTAATCGACTGGGCATAACTTCCAATAAGGGTAATAAAAACTCCCTCCCAAAATTTGGTTTTCTTCAGCACAAACACCCGGGCAAAATAATCGCCCGTTCTATTGGGACTTACCGCACTAATAGTAGCACCACTGAAAACTGCTTTCAAGGCCAAAGGAAAGGAGATATTCTCTTTCTTTTTCAATAAAAGTTTCCACTTTAAGGCTTCCAGCGACCAGTTCAAGGGCATTAAAACAAGACTTAAAGCGATAAGGCCCCATGTATTACTGGCTTCAAGGATGTAACCAACATCTGATACCAAGGCCATAAAGTCCTGCTTTACAAATAATTGAAAATATAAAAAGGAAAAAGAAATAACTATAATGCTACTTCTGATGATTATATTGTAAGTTTTATATAGTTTTGTTCTCTTCATACAGCTAAAAGCCGAAAATTTGAGTAAAGATAGAATAATACTAGGAATTGATCCGGGAACCACAGTGATGGGTTATGGATTAATTCATCAAAAGGGCAATAAAATAGAATTGCTAACTCTTGGGGTGGTAAAATTAAACAAACTTAGCAATCATGCGCTAAAGTTGCAAAAGATTTTTAAACGAACCATTTCTATCATCGATGAGTATCATCCCGATGAGATGGCCATAGAAGCCCAGTTTTTTGGTAAGAATGTACAATCGATGCTTAAACTTGGTCGTGCTCAGGGTGTTGCCATTGCTGCTGCCTTGTCTAGAGACATACCTTATACTGAATATGAACCAAAAAAAATAAAAAAAGCGGTAACAGGAAATGGAAATGCCTCCAAAGAACAGGTGGCCGCAATGTTAAAAAGTATTATTGGATTAAAAGAAATACCCGAATTTCTTGATGCTACCGATGGTTTGGCGACAGCAGTATGCCACTTCTACCAACGTAAACCCGGCATAGAACAGAAATCGTATGGAAGTTGGAAAGCATTTATAGGGGACAATCCTAATCGAATAAAATAAGCCCGGCCAAGAGAAGCTTTATTCCATTAATACTTTAAGTATCTTTCGGTAATTCTCTGCCGTATTTTCTTCCCCTTTGTTGCTATAAATCTTTATTAAGTTATTAACGGAACGTTGCAAAGTAATCAGATTTGAACAAGGGAGATAGTATTCTTCTTTGGGTTCTAAATGAATCTTCTTAAGGTAATTAAGAATATCATTTTGTGAATGAATTTCTCCTCTGTTAAAAGGATTAATATAAAAAAGCACATCGGTCTTTTGTATCGTATTCAATGGCTGCGAATAAAGCTTCTCCACATAAACAAGCATAAAATTCCGAGGTAGATTTACTCCGTAAATAGGAATGTTAACACTCTGAGCTATAATAGAATAAATAGCACTAAGGTTTAAAGGATTTCCTTTTTTACGTATCAATACATCATTGATAAATGAATTTTCAGGAGCATAATACTCTTTGGTATCCCCTCTGAACTTATACACATCAAAGAATAAATGATTGATAATACGAACTTTCTCTAATGCAGTGAGATTATCATTTACTTCAAGCCATAAATCTTGCCTTATTTTATTGATAATCTCACTGATTTTTCTCAATTCCAAGCGTGGGTATTGATATTTAGAAAGTACACTTAAACCTTGATACAAATTCCTGGAGTTGTGTAATTTCCAATCTCTAAATTCATCCAAAGTGTGTTGTAAATTCAGCTGTTGATAGAGTTCCTTTAGACGAGCATTGAGCAAATTATCGATACTTCTATCTTGGGCATCCAAGATATAGGGCATCATACTCCCTCCCATTTCCATAATTTGAGGATAAATAAGACGGTAAGTCTCTTCATCCTCATCTTCAAGGAGGTGAATTAATGAAGCTATTTTATGCTCATCTAAAGTCTCATGCATACATTATGATGTTAGTTTTGAGAGGAGCTCTTCAATTAGTTTTACCACAGTTTTTTTATAATCAGCACTAAAAGTCTTATTATATCTGTTGGCAATAATGGCACAAACAGTAGCTGTATTATGGCCTAATAAACTTCCAAGGCCATAAATAGCAGATGTTTCCATCTCAAAATTAGTAATTAAATTATCTTT
>Ga0256831_1002269_pt1 | contig 10092 bp, 9 predicted proteins | sample 132544metaG_FD_189087 | JGI IMG/M metagenome (GOLD analysis project Ga0256831, IMG submission 189087) | Hydrothermal vent microbial communities from Lau Basin, Pacific Ocean - 132-544 | ecosystem: Environmental > Aquatic > Marine > Hydrothermal vents | place: Pacific Ocean: Lau Basin | collected...
GCGTAAGATGGAGAAGTTTCACATAGCGATAGACGGCCCCGCAGGCTCCGGAAAAACGACCGTTTCGAAGCGGTTGGCAGAGTTTTTGGGGTTTGACTATCTGGATACCGGGGCTATGTACAGGGCAATCGCCCTGTTTCTTCATGAAAAGGGAATATCAGAAAACGACGATGCCGAAATTGACAAAGTTCTATCAAATGTAAAAATGGAGTTCAAAGACGGAAAACTCTTTCTAAATGGAAATGAAGTCGGACCAGAGATAAGAACCGCTGAAGCTGGAGTTCTAGCTTCAAAATACGCGAAGATTCCCGTTGTGAGGAAACATTTAACAAGGCTTCAAAGAGAAATAGCCGATTCTAGGAGAATAGTTGTAGAGGGAAGAGATATTGGAACTGTCGTTCTGCCAGATGCAGAGTTGAAAATCTTCCTAACGGCCTCCGTAGAGGAGCGTGCTAGAAGAAGGTGGAAAGAGCTCAAAGAGAAAGGTGAAAATATACCGTATGATGAGATATTGAAGCAACTCAAAGATCGAGATGAAAGAGATAGTAAAAGGGAAGTTGCTCCGCTCAAGCCGGCTGAAGATGCTATAGTTATAGATACAACGAATATGAGTATAGATGAAGTTGTAAAGAACATAGCGAAGCTTGTAAGGGAGAAGCAAAAATGGAAGTGATCTTAGCACCTGATTATGGATTTTGTTTTGGAGTCAAAAACGCTGTGGATAAGATTCTTGAAGAGCTGAAAAATGGAGAAGTTTTTACAGATGGGGACATAGTTCATAACAAGAGAGTGATGAAATCTCTAATAAAAAAAGGCTTGAAGATTTCGGAAAATGCCACCGGTGAAATGTTCGCTATAAGGGCACACGGGATACCGCCAGAAAAATTCCTAGAAATTTCGAAAAGATTCAGAAAAGTAATAGATTTGACCTGTCCAATAGTCAAGTCTCTTTTTGAAAAAGCAGAGGAATGCAGGATGAAAGGATATGGGGTAGTGGTATTTGGAAAAGAGGGTCATGCGGAGATGCTTGCTCTAAAGGGTCATGTTCCAGATGCCATAGTTACTTCAAAAGCGCACTTCTATGGTATGGAAAAGATATGTATTCTTTCACAGACAACTTCTTCTTGGCAAGAATTCTCTGAGTTTGTTTCAGAAATGCTCGAACTCAACTTTCCAGCTAAAGAGATTAAGATAGTTAACACAGCTTGCCCTGTGACAGTGAATAGAGAGGAAGAGGTAAAGAGACTTTCCAAAATGTGTGATTTAATAATCGTTGTTGGAGGAAAACACAGTGCAAATACTGGAAAACTATACAGAATGGCTTTAAGGAATACAAAAGCAGAATGGATTGAATCACCTGAAGAAGTTAGGGAAATAGACCTAAGCGGTATAAGATGTGTTGCAATCGTGAGCGGGACTTCAACTCCAGCAGAAGATGTCGAAGAGGTCTACAACGAAATATTGAGGAGGGATAGAGATGGAGAGACATGAGGACATAAGCATGGAAGAAGTTCTCAAGAGTCTCGACGAGATGAGCGCTGATGTGGGCTCGGTTGTGAATGCCAGAGTTTCTGGAAGGGCGGAAGACGGTATAATTGTGGATTTTGGAGGAAAGTTTGAAGGTTTTGTCCCGGCAAGAGAACTCATCAAAAGTCCAAGTGATTATAAAGATGGAGATGAATTGAAGCTTCTTCTTTTTAGAATAGATGAAGATGAAGGAAGAGCGTATTTATCTGAAAGAAGGCCTATGTTCAGAGAAGCTTTAAGAAAAGTTCAGGAAAAGTACGAATCTGGAGACAAGATCGTTAAAGGGAGAATAGTAGGAGAAGTTAAGGGCGGATACAGAGTCATGATAGATGGGGTACTAGATGCTTTCCTCCCAGGTTCTCAATCGGCTATAAAAAGAAACAGCGCTATACCAGAAGAGGAACTCGAATTTGAGATAATCAGTTTTGAGAAAGGAAGAAGGAGACATAACATAGTTCTTTCAAGAAAGGCATTAGTTGATAAAAAAGTTGAAGAGGCTTTCTCTAACATAAAAGTCGGAGATGAGATAGAAGGGACAGTTGAGTCTGTTAGGAATTTCGGGGTTTTTATAAGAGTATCTGATGGCCTTACAGGACTCCTCCCAAGAAGTGAGGTTTCCTATACGAGAGTGGCAGATCTCAACGACATGTTCAAGCCCGGAGACAAGGTGAAATTGAAAGTCATCGATATTGATCCGGTGAAAAAGAAGATAACACTTTCTCTCAAAGCCATGATGCCAGATCCGTTTGAAGAGTTCAAAAAAGAGTTTGGAGTAGGAAATAGAGTCAAAGGAACTGTTTTGAGAATAAGATCGGATGGCTTTACGGTTAGGCTTCCAAACGATCTTGTCGGATTTGTGCCAATAGAGGAAATATTCTGGGGAAGAAAAGGCAGGATAAGGGATATACTCAAGGAAAAAGAAGTAGTAGAACTTGAGGTTGTGGAGATTGACGATGAAAAGAGGAGAATCGTTCTCTCATATAAAAAAGCTACGGGAGATCCCTGGGAAAAGATAGATGAGAAATATCCAGACGGAAGTGTTCATGAGGGAAGAGTGGTAAAAGTCCTGTCGACTGGTGCCATAGTAGAACTCGAAGATGGAGTCAGCGGATTTGTTCCCCTTTCAGAACTTTCCTGGTATTACTTTGACAATCCAAGTGAAGTTGTTAGAGAGAGAAGAAAGGTAAATGTCAAAGTCTTAAGTAAAGATAAGGAAAACAGAAGGATGAGGCTCTCCATAAAACAGGCGAATAAGAATCCGTGGGATGGGATAAAACTCAACAAAGGTGATATTGTTAAGGGAAAAGTAAGAAAAGTTCTAAACTCAGGATATGTTGTTAGGATAAAAGATTACAATGTAGATGCATTTCTCCCTGCAAATCATGTGGATAGAGAACTTAAAAATGGTGAAGAAGTCGAAGCGGTCGTTTTGAGAACATTAGATGATAGAAGACTTGGTAAAAAGATGATAATAAGTGTTAAAGATTTAGAGGAGATGAAGGCAATACAGGAATACAAGAGCGAGACGCAAAATGCTCAGAAAAATTTAGGCAAGCTTCTGAAGAAAAAACTATCTGAGGAGGAAAATGATGGCTGAGGTAGTTATAATTGGAAAACCAAATGTTGGAAAGAGCACTCTTTTCAACAGATTGGTGAGGAAAAGAAAATCGATCGTAGATGATGTCCCGGGAGTTACCCGGGACATCGTTCGAGATGCAGTGAAAACAGAAGATGGAGCTTTTTATCTAGTAGACACGGGGGGAATATTCGAAAAGCCACCTGGAGAGCTGGAGAAGAAAGTAAGAGATAAGGTAATAGACAAGATAGTATCAGCTGATCTTGTTCTCTTTCTAGTGGACGGCAGAAAAGCCCCAACAAGTGAAGATCACAGTATAGCGGACTTTTTAAGAAAATATTCAGAAAAAGTCCTCTTAGTTGCTACAAAAGTTGAGAATGAAAGAGCGTTCTCAGAGATTCTTCCAGAACTATATTCTCTTGGTTTTGGGGACCCTTTACCTGTTTCTGCAGAGCACAAAAAAAATATCGATGTTCTTTTGGACAAAATTCTAGAAAAATTAGGAGAGCTTGGAGCCGACATGGAGATCGAAGCCCATTCAGATGGTGTAGTGAAAATTGCGATAATAGGGAAACCAAACGCCGGAAAATCCTCGCTGTTCAACTCTATACTTGGTCAGGAAAGAGCTATAGTGACCCCAATAGCTGGAACGACAAGGGATTACATTGACGAACTGGTCGAGATTGACAAAAAAAAGTATCTCTTCATAGATACGGCGGGGTTGAGGAGGAAAGCTCGTATAGAAAAAGGAAGTTTAGAAAAGTATGGATCTTACAGAAGTGTTGACGCACTTGAGAATGCCGATGTTGTAGTTCTTGTAATAGATTCAACGGAGGGAATAACACGCCAAGATCAAAGACTCGCCGGTCTTGCGGAGAGAAAGGGAAAAGCTACAGTCGTAGCCTTTAGTAAAGTTGACCTTTTGAATAGAAGAAAAGAGCGGATTAAAGAGCTAGAGGATGAATTTTATGAGAAGCTTTATTTCATCGATTATAGCCCGGTTGTCTTCACATCGGCAAAGGAAAATTTGGGAACGAAAGAGCTTCTCAGTTCAATAGATGTATCTTACGAATCCTATACAACGAAAGTACCAACGAGCAGGATAAACAAAGCTTTGGAGAAATTTTTGCTAGTTTCTCCTCCTCCATCAAAAAAAGGGAAGAAAGTTAGGATATATTTTGGAATGCAGGTCGACATAAAACCTCCAGTATTCCTGTTCTTCTCAAACAGGCCTGAAGATATACCAAAGAGCTATACAAAATCTCTTCAGAGAATGATCAGAGAAGAAGTATATCACTTCACGGGTTCTCCGGTGTTTATAAGATTCAAAAGGAGTAAAAGATGAATATCTGCACACTCCTGAAATCGGGGAATTTTCAGAATGCTCTTGAATTCATCAGGAAAAACTGCGGAAAATCTGAAGTTCACAGACTCACCAAAACTTCTGACATAATGAAACTTGCGAAAGTTCTTTCAAAAGAATTGAATCTTTCAGAATGCAAGAAACCTCTCATAGACTTCTGGAAATTCTCTGTGAAAGATGAAAGGGAGCTAGTCTTTGCTGTAAAAAGCAAAAGAGAGGTAAGACTCCTTATAATAGGTATTCTCTCTGAAAATATAAATCACGGGAGAATCAAAGAAATTTTTGAAATGCTAAAAGAAGTTGCACCTCTTGTTTTCGATTGGGAAACATGTGATCAGCTTGCTTCAAAAGTTCTATCAAAACTTTTGAGATCTAAAGAAGTATACCGACTCTTTAACAGCTGGATAGATCACCCAAATGTTTGGACACGCAGACTCCCAATTTCCACAATTCCGCCTGCCCTCAAGTCCTGTCAAGAGTGCGTTTCAGATCTTCTTCCATATCTTGAAAAGATATCAGATAGCAAAGAAAAACCTTTAAGAAAAGCATACAGCTGGGCAAAAAATGAGCTATCTAAATTCGGCATCGACATAACATTATAACAAATACCAAAAATTTGTTATTTTGTAATCAATAGTGATAGAATTAAGTCATCAAGACTATAGGGGGTGAAGTTATGAGGAAGTTTCTAGCGATTCTGCTCGTCGCTTCTATAGTATTAGCGTTTGCCAAGACAAAAGTTGAAATCTGGAGCTGGAGATCTCAAGACGAGCCGGTATGGAAAGAAGTTCAGAAAGAGCTGAACGCGCAGGGAAAGGATATAGAAATAGTCTTTAGAGCGTTTCTTCCAACCGAATACGATTCAAAGGTCATGATGGCTCTAAAGAGTGGTAAAGGACCTGACATAATATATTCAAGAAGGCTTCCAGGTGTTAGAACTCAGTCCCTCATCGACGCCGGACTTATAAAACCCCTCGATGGACAAGTAGATTTCTCAAATTTCTCTGAAGGTGTTCTTAACAACATCAGGGCCGGTGGGAAGACCTATGGTGTTCCATTCGCCGTTCAGGTTGTCGGTGTGTTTTACAACAAGAAGATATACGAGAAATACAATCTCCAGGAACCAAAGAGCTGGGATGAACTCGTCCAGAACGCCAAAATTCTTAAAGAGCATGGTGTTACTCCGTTCTTTGTTCCAGGAAAAAGTGCATGGGCTCTTACCATGCAGCATGCGATTGTTGGAACAAGTATCCTAGGACCATGCTGGATAAGAAGACTCATGAAAGGCGAAACAGACTTCTTGGATCCAGATTGGATCTATGTTAATAAAATACTCAATGATCTGAAAGTTTACTATCAGGATAACTTCATGGCTAATACTACAGACGATCTCAACACCGCCTTTGCCTTTGGACAAGCTGCGATGGTGTTTTACGGAATATGGGGTTATGGGATGTGGAAGCAACTCAATCCAGAAATGGAAGGGAATGTCGGATTCTTCATGTCTCCACCAGATTGCAAATGCGGAAAACCCTGGGCATATGTTTTCATGGACGGTGCCCTTGCTCTTACATCCAACTCCAAAAATCCTCAGGCAGCTCTGGATGTTCTGAGATTCGCCGCCACGCCGAAATTCGGAACTATATTTGCAAAAGTCACCTACAACATCCCAGCCGTTAAAGGTGCACAGATGCCGAACGACCCTCTTCTTATGGAAATGACCGATGTGGTCAGCAATCATGCTTCTCCTTATGTATACTGGGTTGGAAGCGTCTTCGTCTCCGGAAAACCTTCACTCTATCAAGATGTCTTAAGTCCCGGAATGCAGGCAATGTATGCTGGAAAAATCACACCCGAAGAGCTTGCAAAGAAAGCGCAGGATGCTTTGTCTCAGTGGTATGAACCGCTGAAAAAGCGCCTTGGTAAATAATCATCAAGAGGGGAGCTATGCTCCCCTCTTTCATAAGGGTGATGCAGAGTGCAAAAAATAAGCAGGAAATTTATTCTCCTGTTTGTACTTCCCGCTTTCATTCTGTATACAACCTTCGTGATATACCCATTCATATACAGTTTCATTCTGAGTTTTTACCAATGGCCTGGCGTTGGTAAGAAAATCTTTGTCGGACTGAAAAATTTCCGAGATATACTCGTAGGGCCGTTTGCTGAAGAGTTCAGAAACGCTTTTGTTCACAACATATACTTCTTCGCTCTGACGGCTATTTTTGAATTAGGACTCGGCTTCATAATAGCCGTCCTATTTGTAACGACTATAAAGGGAAAGAGAATATTCCAAACACTCGTCTACCTCCCGAATGTTATCTCAATGATACTCGTTGGTTTCATATGGAACATGATGCTCAATCCTCAGTGGGGATTAGTGAATAAGTTTTTGAAAACAATAGGGCTCGGATTCTTAGCTAAGCCCTGGCTTGGAGACCCAAATCTTGCACTCAACACCATAATAGCTGTGAATGTTTGGAGACATCTTGGGTTCTATGTGCTGGTGTTTTACGCTGCAATAATAAGTATCCATCCAGATTTGATAAATGCCGCCTACATAGATGGTGCGAACAACTTCCAGATAATAAGATACATTATATTTCCAATGGTTGTTCCAACACTTCAAACTCTTCTAATACTCTTATTTATATGGTCCTTTAATGTCTTTGATATAGTCTACGCTCTTGAAGGAGTCCAAGCAGGTCCTTTCAGATCTACCGATGTCTTGGGTACTCTATTTTATAGAACCGCCTTTGGTGGGCTTGGAAGCAGCAGGATGGATTTTGGGCTTGGCGCTGCTATTGCAGTGATAATGTTTGTCATCGTGGTTCCTCTCTCGATGTTTTACGCATATATGGCTGAGAAAAGAAGAAGGAGCTGATACTGTATGCTCAGGACATCACGACTAACAAAACTGATAATCTACGCGGTGCTTGTGGTATATGTGATAATAATCATTACACCTTTCTTAATGATATTTATGAATTCTTTCAAAAGTTTGAGAGAGATATTCCTCAAACCTTTTTCTCTTCCAAGTCAGTTCTCTCTCAAAAATTTCGTAGAAGCCTGGAGAAGGGCAAATCTCACTTCTGCTTTTGCAAACAGTATTTATGTCACAACAGTCTCAGTTTTGGGAATACTGTTTGTATCATCAATGCTTGCATATGCAATATCAAGATACGATTTCCCCTTTAGAAGATTTCTATACATTTACATAATAGCAGGTCTTGCCCTTCCTGCACGTCTTGCGATAATACCAATTTATGTGATACTTCAAAAGCTGAATTTATTGGACACTAGACTGGGACTCATCATAGTATATGTATCGACTGGAATAGCTTTCGCCACATTCCTTTTGAAAAATTTCATGGACGACATTCCCAAAGCACTCGAAGAGAGCGCAATGATAGATGGTGCAAATCCGTGGACTATATTTACAAAAATTGATCTGCCACTCATCAAACATGCCCTTGTAGTTGTTGGAGTTGTGAATTTCGTTGGAATATGGAATGACTTCTTCTTCCCGCTCATAATAATAAATTCTCAAGGAAAAGAAACCGTTCCACTTGCTATATCCATATTCTTTGGAGAATACTCTAATCAATGGAATCTGATTTCTGCTGCTCTAAGTATGTCAGTCATACCGATAATGATTGGATTCTTCTTGCTCTCCAGGTACTTCATAGTCGGTATAACCCAAGGCGCTGTAAAATAAATAGGTTTTTCTGATATAATTCTTCCAACCACACCAAAGGGGAGGGATTAGAGTGAAGAAAACCGCCGTTGTCGCAATCGGTGGAAATGCGGTGAATAGACCTGGTGAACCCGCCACTGCGGAAAACATGATGAAGAACCTCGCAGAAACTGCTGTTTATCTTGCCGACATGCTTGATTCCTTTGAAATCGTCATAACCCATGGTAATGGGCCACAGGTTGGAAACTTACTTCTTCAGCAGGAGGCCGCCAAGGATATAGTCCCACCATTCCCACTGGATGTTAACGACGCGCAAACTCAAGGCAGTTTGGGATACATGATTGCGCTTACGCTTCAGAACGAGCTTATCAGAAGAGGTATAGAAAAGGAAGTTGCCGCGGTTGTCAGCAGACTTGTTGTCGATGAAAACGATCCCGCTTTTAAAGAACCGACTAAGCCTGTCGGACCGTTCTACTCCAAAGAAGAAGCCGAGAAACTCATGAAGGAAAAGGGCTGGAAAATGGTTGAAGATGCCGGTAGAGGTTGGAGAAGAGTTGTTCCATCTCCATGGCCACTTGACTTCGTAGAAAAGGAAGTCGTCAGAGAATTCTTAAAATCCGGAATCGTAGCCATAGCAGCTGGTGGTGGAGGAATACCCGTTGTTAGAGAAAAAGATGGAACATTCAGAGGAGTCGAAGCTGTCATCGACAAGGATAGGGCATCATCTCTTCTTGCTATAGAGCTCGATGTCGATATTCTCATAATCCTCACCGGTGTTGAGAAAGTCTACTTGAACTTCGGAAAACCTGATCAAAAAGCCTTAGATGTTCTCACAACATCTGAAGCCAAAAAATATCTCGAAGCAGGAGAATTTCCAAAGGGAAGTATGGGACCGAAAATAGAGGCTTCAATAAAATTCGTAGAAGAGACTGGAAGAGAAGCTCTTATAACTGACATGTCAAAGCTCAAAGAAGCTCTTGAAGGAAAAACTGGAACAAGAATAGTTAAAGGATGATAGAGGAGTTCTTTAGGACTAAGAATCAAAAAATAATTTACATTAGAGAAGCTCGCGTGGAGGATGCAGATCGCCTCCACGCTTTTTACAAACTGGTAACCTCAGAGACCGAATTTTTAATAACTTGCTCCGATGAAGTCTTGAGCTCATCAGAAGAAAGAGCTCTTATAAGAATATACGAAAAACTCCTCAACAGGCTCTATCTGATCGCTTTTCATGGCTCAGATGTCATAGCAACTCTAAAAATAGCCGGCTCTAGAAGAAAAAGAATGGCACATTCTGGAGAGCTCAGCATAGCCGTGAAGAAGAATTACTGGAATCAAGGAATCGGAAAGAAACTCATGGAAATAGGACTTTCGTGGGCACAAAACATCTTAGAGAGAGTAGAGCTCAATGTTGTTGATATCAACAAAAGAGCAATAGCTCTTTACGAAAAGCTTGGATTTAACCTCGAAGGCATTAAAAAAAAGGCTGTTAAGTTATCTGATGGATATCATGACATCTACATGATGGCGAAGTTGTTTTAACTTACCATCTCCCTTGCCATCTTCTTCCTTGACCCATTCCCCGCCTCATACCGAGTCCTCGACCCATACCACGACCCATTCCCATTCCTCTGCCTATACCACGTCCTCGACCTATTCCACGGAGCGCCGGATTTTCATAATTCGGTCTGATAGCGTTTTTTGGACACTTTTCCATACATATTCCGCACCTTGTGCATATGTTGTTCTCTATATACGGATATCCATCACTCTCCAATTTGATAGCTCCCTCAATAGGGCAGACATTCACACATATTTTGCACTTTATACAATCATCTTTCTTTACCCAAGGCATATTTATCACATCCTTTCCTCCACCGATAATACTCTCAAAAGTTTTATAAGTAAACATAGGCGTTTTCAACAGTAAAT
>Ga0256831_1002270_pt1 | contig 10091 bp, 6 predicted proteins | sample 132544metaG_FD_189087 | JGI IMG/M metagenome (GOLD analysis project Ga0256831, IMG submission 189087) | Hydrothermal vent microbial communities from Lau Basin, Pacific Ocean - 132-544 | ecosystem: Environmental > Aquatic > Marine > Hydrothermal vents | place: Pacific Ocean: Lau Basin | collected...
GTTAAGATAGATGCAATAGGAAATACTCTTGATTTAGTCGGCACATTTGATGACACTACTAATGGTGTCTCTACATTTAGAGTAGGTGGTGCAGATAAGTATTTGGATATTACAATCGACTTCTCACTGATAGGAGAGGGAGTACTTATCAATACTGCAGCACATTATTACCTATTTAATAAACGTATGTTCGAGGCATATGCATCTGTAAGTGATTTAAACGCTCTTGATACGAGAGTGACAAACCTAGAAACAACAAACGACTCCTATTTTATACCTGATAATGTAGATACAGCAAATGCCTATTATGATAACTTTTTACTCATTAAAGCAGCTATATCTAAAATCGTTTCAAAAGGTTTCACAGAAGCTGAAAGAAGCAGCGAACTGACTATGAATATCGTCACGCGAAATGATTCGAATTATGGGGACATGTTTACTGTCTACATGGATGGTGTTGATACTTTTCATTTAGTAGGTGTTTTTGATGATACGAATTTGGGTGTTTCAACTTTTACTGTAGCAGACTCTGCGAATATTAAGTCCTTAGAGATCACAATAGACTTCACTAATATACCAGAGGGATTACTGATAAATACAGGCAGTAATCTTTGGACCTTCAACAATAAGAAAATATTTGAGAATGCAGATATCACAGATGCCATAAACAGTTTAGATACAAGAGTGACAGTAATTGAGACCTCAAAAGGTGTTGAAGCACTGCCAGCCATACGAGTTTCTGTAGCCGGCAGTTCTATCACTTGGGGTTCAGGATGGCTCGGTTACGATAGCTATGTCGGATATATTGATAAGTACCTTAGAAATAATCTTGCAACAACTATTACAGATTTTCAAACTGCGCAAAACAGTTCTATTATAAACAACAATCTGTTCTACGGAGGCAAATGTACTGAAATAAGCGGTGCAAATTCTGAGGTCACTTTTAGCTTGTACGGAGATGAGCTCTCTTTATGTTTGGCAAAAACAAGAGACAATGTGGGAGCTTCTGAAGTTGAACTGTATATTGATGATGTGCTTTATGACACATTCGTTACAAATAATAAAAACAGCGTAAGCACTCAAAGTAAATCTTTTACAGGTAACGGAACAGCTCAAAAGTTTGACCTGGGAAGTGCATTTACATTTAATCATGCAGTTACTCTTGACGGAACAGTGTTGAATGTGATTATGAACACACAAGGGTATGGCGCGACTATGGCATCAGGTGTGGATGGATTAATCATCCGTTCGATCATCTTTACAAATGGAGTTCCTGCAGTTCATCATGTGCTGTGGTTGGCAACACCTCCAGCAGATGGAGCATCTATATCTGTTTCATTCCAAGCTGGAAATGCAGTGTATTATACAAAGTCAACTGTCGGTCAGCTGGATTTAGCACTTGACTCAACGAATGAGAGTACGTATGGAGATGGGGCTACATCGTTTGATCCTGATAATCCTGCGAACATTTCATCTGGTTTGGATTTTAGAGAAAGTGATGAAGAGTCTGTTGTTAGTTGGAAGTTTACAGATCTGAAACATAGAACATTCAAACTCAAAGTAAAAGGACTAAGCAGTGTTGGTACAGGAACACCAATGCTTTACTTAAACTTTGCCACAAATCGTATGCACCATATCCAAAACGCAGGTATAGGAGGTTGGACTGCCTCTAAACTTTTGACAAATACTGCACTGGATAATATGGAAAGCATATATAAATTTAAACCTGACATATTTATGTTAGAGAGCTGCACAAATGATGACTGGAGTACAAATGAATATAAAGCATATAAATCAATATCCGGTATCTCTGAGGCAACTCTTCGAGATGATGATAGTGCATATTTTTATAGTGCAATTACATACAATGGCACTGACTATGATGTTGAAGATATAAGACTTACTATTACAGCTATTACAAGAAAAAGTTTAACGTATGATGCAACGAATGTTACAAACAATGTGGCTGTTGGTGATGTTGTTGTGATTGGGAATTTTAAAGGGGACAACCGAAGACTCGCAACGAGAGTCGTATCGGCGTATGATACAGCTACAAATACTATAAGATGGAAAGAGCCGCTTTTAGACTCGGATATTATTTATATAGACACCATCAACGACCTTGTTGGGGATATATTCTACATTAAAGGCGCAAGTCAATGGGTATCTACACTTAACACGATCATTGATGATGTAGATAGCAATATGCCTTTATGTGAGGTCGTGCTTGGAACTTCAGGAATACCTAACATCAGACATAGAAGATTGGAAGGATATAAAGATCTCGCACTCGGTATTGTAAAAAGTAGAGATGTTTGGTTCAATGATTTTTATGCTGAAACATTAGAGTGGCAATACAGCCAAAAAAGAGATACGGCACTATTCTTGTCAAGCAGCGCATCAGTAACGTCAGATGGTTCAAGCGAGTATATTTTATATCTTTCAAATGGTGCAAAACTCGCTGACATGTTAGCGAGAAATTTTAGTGTAAAAGTGAATGGAGTTGAGAGAATAAACCGTGATTGTTATATCACTGGCGGTTTTAAATCTGGTTGGGCTGCATCGACATCCCCACTCTCTCTTAGCAACAATGAACACGTATATCAAGATTATAAGCTTGTGTTTACAAATAATGTACCTGCATCAGGAGAGACCATTGAAATATTGTACTCATCTGATAAATGGGCGAATGACGATACACACACAAACGTACTCGGTGATGTACTCTTTGGAAGAGTTGCATCAAATTCAGTGAAATCCATAGCAGGTTTCATTACAAGTAAAAAATAGGAGAATAAAATGGAAACAACAACACAAGAGATAATCTATCAAGTGATAGTAATAGCAGTAGGTCTGGCAAGCACAGTTGTACTTGCTGGAATTAAAAAATACTTAGGCACTAAAGAGGAGTGGGCTAAGTATGGCTTTGATAAAGAACAAGTGGATGATATTCTTACTCAGGCAGTTCTTTATGCAGAGCAAAAAGGTAAAGAGTATGCAAAAAATAACTCTCACTACTTGGCCGGAAAAGCAAAGCTAGGTATTGCAAGAAACTACATTAATCGTATTGATAAAGGTGTAGTAGATAAATACGCTGGAGAACTTGATGACCTACTGACTGCTAAAGTTGCAGAAATGTATGGCACTGATTTAAGGAAATAGTATGGGTATAGAGAGCTGGATGATAAACCTAATCATTGCACTTGGTGGTATAGTCTTTGGTTATGGGTTGTTTAAAGGAAAAATGCAAGCAATGGATGACCGTGCAATAGAGCATGCCAAAAATGACAAGACTAACCATGAGGACTTAGAGAGAAGAATTTCAGCTCAGTTCAAAAGGATAGATGCTGTGTCTCAGGATATAGCAAATATTAATGGAAGAATGGAAAAAGCGATAAGCCTTGAACAGGCTGAAGCTAAGTTTGTTAGTAAGACAGAGATGCTCTTACATATGAAAAACCTTGAACTTACAGCAGCAAACACAAATGCAAAGGTTGATAAGCTTGAGGGAAAGCTAGAAGATATCTTGGATATCTTATCTGATAGGAAAAGAAATGTTTGACTCAGTAAAAAGTATATTTTCACCTACAATTTTAACTAAGGCTGCTGATGCTGTTATCAGTACAGGAGATGCCTTAGTTTATACTAATGAGGAGAGGGCAATAGCTTATCAGAAGCTTTTAGATACCAAGCTGAAGATGCTACCTTTATTTGAACCATTTAAGATAGCACAGCGATATTTAGCAACCATCTTTTCGATTAACTTCATACTTGCCTTTTGGGTTGGTGTACTGATTTTCTTTAGTGGAAATAAGGAGCAGTTTGATGGCTATATACAGTTAGTATCAGCATTTAGTTTAGGCTGGATAATGTTAGCAATAGTTACATTTTACTTTGGCGGTGGCTTTTTAAATAGCGCCAAGAAAGGAAAATGATATGAAAGATGTAATGGAATTAATAACAAAGCACGAGGGCATCAGACTACACCCATATAGAGATAGTGTAGGGAAACTCACAATTGGCGTCGGACACAATCTGGATGATAATGGAATAAGTTTAGCTACCGCACAGTTTATGCTTGAAGAAGATATTGCAAACGCAGTTAGTGAGCTAAAAGACATTTTTGAAGGGTGGGATGAACTACCCGACACTGTTCAAGCAGTATTGACAGATATGATGTTCAACCTTGGATACAATCGCTTCATCAAATTCAAAAGAATGATAGCTGCTATTCGTATTCAAGACTTTAAACAAGCTGCTAAAGAAGCTAAAGATAGTAAATGGTGCGCACAAGTAGGTAGTAGATGCCTTGAGAATATTAGCATTTTACAGAATAGTTAAAGGATTATTATGCAATTAAACCAATTTAATGGTGGACTTAATATACGAGTTTCACCGTATCTTATAGCTACTAACGAGGCACAAATATGCTCAAATATGGATGTAGCTAGTATAAGTCTTAGTGGGTTACCTACTGATAGAGCAGAGGGTAATAACTTTGGCTCTAATTCTAGTTTTATATTTTATAAAGGCCAGTGGGTAGCTAAGCCTAGTACTACTGATTTTGTAGAGTATAATAATATACTATATTCATCTGATGGTGTAAGTGTACCACAGAAAACTAATGATGGTATAAATTTCTTTAATTTAGGTATTACTACTCCTGTTAGTAGACCTTCTATTACTGCTTTAAATTCTATCCCTTCAGATAATAAAGAAGAGCTTAAATACCGTCAATATGTATATACATATTATAATAGTAATGATGGTTCAGAGTCTGCACCATCTCCACTATCTGAAGAAGTTAAGTATATAGAAGAAGGCTTTACTGTAGGTAATTTTATATTACCTACTGATAGCCAAGTAACTAGCATTAGACTGTACAGAGTTGGCGGTGATTTATCTATATTTACATTAGTTGATACTATCACTAGTCCATATAGTGATTATACTGATAATAAACTTGATATAGATATTGCTGGTAATCACCAGCTTGATACTACAAATGCTGGACAAGCACCACAAGGTATTAGCCATATAGTAGAGAATATGTCTATGCTCTTTGGGACCAAAGGAAATAGTTTATACTATACCGATGTTGCTAAGCCTAATAACTGGAGTCCGTATTACTTTATTAATTTTAAGTATGATATTACTGGGCTTGGTAGCACGCAAAATGGGTTACTAGTATTTACTAAGAATGCTACCTATATAGTATCAGGTAATAGCCCAATGACACTTAGTATGTCATTGTTACATAATTCTCAAGGTTGTATAAACCATAAAACAATTAAGTATATTAATAATGTACTAGTGTGGTTATCACTAGATGGTATATGTACGTCTAGTGGAGCTAGGGTAGAAGTACTATCATATAATAAACTAGGTAGGTTAACAGTTTCATCAGTAGATGCTGAGATATATGATGGAAGATATTTCTTATTCTATTCAGGCGGTACAAAAGTACTAGATTATCGATTTGGTAACCCTATATTCTATGACCTAGACTTACAAGTTACTGGTTCATACTATGATGAAAAAATAGACTTACTATACTATACAGATTTGAGTGGTAACTTATATAGTCTATTTCAAGGTAATGATATAAGGAATTATAGCTATAAAACTGGTAAGTTAGCAGATGGCTCAGCATCTATGCGAAAGAATTATAATGATATATATATGTTTTCTACTGGTGTATTGGAGTATAAGATTTATATAGATGATGTACAAGTAACTAGTGGTACATTAGTACAAGGATATAATCAAGTTAATGTACCTAAATCGCATAGCTTTGGTTACCATATAGAGTTTGAGTTTAGTGGTAAGGGTTCACTAATAGAGCTAGAATATAAAGTAGAAGGTAGACAAAATGGTAGATAATAAACTTATATCAGTTCCTACTAATGTAGATGACCCAGATATACTTAAAAAATTTCTTACAGAATTAGTAGGTAAGCTAGAGGGCAACCCACTAATTACTTACCCAGTTAACTACCAAAATAGTGCTGGTATACCGGCGTCTGATATGGTAAATGTAGCAACTACTCAAAATGATATACTAACTGCTGCAATGAAGACTAATGCTATTAGAGGAGAAATTAAGCGGTATATAACATCAGACTTAGAAACTAAAGTACTAGCTAATAAAGATGATGTATCTACTATCACAGAACAATTTGGTACATTCTCTGATACTGCTACAGCTGCAGCTTGGTATGGTTTAGGTGTTAAGGCCGGTGAAGTTATTACTGGACTTACTATAGGGTCAATTGATACTGATACAACTACTCCTGGTAGTGGTGGTAGCTTCTTTGCTATTAATGCCGATAGTTTCCAGGTAGCTAAATCTATTGAAGATATTACTGACCAAGCTGAATTAGATTATCTTAATGCTAATAACTTACCCTATGGTACAATGTTTGATGCTAATACTAATAAAATGATACCAGCGTTTCAGATAGATTGGGATACTGTTAGTAGCGAATACAAAATATATTTTAATGGTACAGTTACTTTTGGCAATGTATCTGGTACTTCACATTTAGTAACTGAGAATGACCCTATTAGTAGGTTAGATAATGACCTGGGTTATAGTACAGATGCATTAGCTCAACAAGCTTATGCATTAGCACAGACTGCTAAAGATATAGCAGATGGTGTTACTACTACTTGGTTTTATGCTTATGGCGATGGTGTAGCACCTACTACCAGTGACTTACCTTCATCAGATTGGACAACAGATGAGGATAAAATAAATCATTTAGGTGATTTAACTTATAATAAGGATGATGGTAAAGCATACAGATATACATATTCTAATAATACTTATGCTTGGGCACTTATATCTGATAATGATATTAGTAAGGCCTTAGCAGATGCAGCTAAAGCACAAGATACTGCAGACCATAAAAGAAGAGTATTTATGGGTGAGCCAACTACACCTTATGATATTGGAGATTTATGGTCAAGAAATATCAATGGTAGTAATCAAATATGGAAAGCAGATGTAGCTAAAACTGATATAGAAGCATATAGTGAAGCTGACTGGTCAGTCGCCAGTACAGATGATAATGCTGTAGTAACTCTTGAGAGTGGGTTAAATAATGGTACTGTTAATGTAAGCCCTAGTGCTATACAGATTGATAGCACTAATCTTGATGATTATTTAAGTACTGAAAAGGATGAAAAGGTTAATGTATTTAGCGGTTCAGACCATACTGCGCAGACTGGTATGACGATAAATGACTTATACATCGAGACAAAAGTAGTTAATGGCTTATCAGTTACTTTAACATATAAGTATAATGGGAGTTCTTGGGTTAATATTGCTAATAGTGATGGTTTAATAGCGACTAAGGACTTAGCAGATGGAAAAAGAACTATATTCAACAATAGTGTAACTGTACCTACTGGAGAAGATAGAGATATATGGATACCTGGAGCTACATTTAGCGGCTATACAAAAGGTGAAATATATCAATGGAAGTCTGGTATCTGGGTATTAGCCACCAAATATACTGGGGACATAGATGCTGTTGACTTTAAAATAAAGAAAATATTTAAGAGTGATTTTACATATAATAGTATTGATGATGTGTATATGCCATACAGAGTTGGTACTGGCGCCGCAAGCCTTATTATTGATGCAGAGTCTACAAATGGTGGAAAATCATTAGTTGCTACAAATGGTGAAGTGTGGGCTGAACTTGGTGATTTCCAGCCATATAATCCAGATAAGCTATATAGAATAAAAGCTAGAGTTAAGCAGGTTACAGCAGCTAGTACAGAGAAGACTTATGTTGGTATTTGTGCTTATGATAAAGATTTTAACCCTATTAATATACATGGTAGTGCGACACATAGCTCTCAACATTATATTGCTGTAAATGGAGCTAATGTACCCAACCAGTATACAGAGTATGTTGGTTACTTTACTGGTGAGGGTGTAGATGGCACTTCTGGTGGGCCACACCATGATGTTAATGACCCAGCATTGGTTATAACTGGTGCTAAATATTTCAGACCTTTAGTTATACTTAACTACAACATAGATGATATAAATGAGGCAAGATGTGATTATATTGAAGTTGAAGATATAACTGATATACAGAATGTCTCAGAAGACTTAACTGACTTTGTTGATGTTACTTATGCTACAGATAAAGCTAATATGCAAGGCCTTATAGATAATAAAATAGAGAGCTTTTTTCAAGATACTAGCCCTTATGATTTAGCTACTGTTACTGCAGAGCATAATGGTGATATGTGGTTTGACACAGCTAATAATTTATTATATAGGCTTAACTATAATAGTGCTGGGAGTACTTGGGCTTTAATTAGAGACCAAAAAGCTAATGATGCTTATAGTGCTGCCGTAGGTGCTCAATCAACAGCAGATGGTAAAATAACTACGTATGTACAAGATGTAGTACCTGCTAATCCAGATATAGGTGACTTGTGGTTACCTAAAGATAATGTAGTATTAACATATAATGGTAGTACTTGGGTATCAGCTAAAGATAATTTAATAAACTTAATTGAGAATGATGATTGGTCTAAAGGCTTAGTAACTGTTACTAAGTACTCTAGTAATACAGCCTTAAGTGATGCTAATGTTATATCACTAAGACTTGCTGGCACAGACCAATGGTCACCAGCTGATAGAGATATACTGCAGGTTAAGCAGGGTGGCCCATTAGATACTACAGACGCATTAAACATATACATACATAGAGAAGGTTATAGTAATACTACCGGGTGGCCAGCAGTGCCAGGAAGAAAATATGCAGCATCTGCTTATTTAGGTGCACATAGGTGTAATGCTAAGCTAATTATAGTATTTAGAGATAGTAATAATGCCTGGCTTAATGCATATTCTTCAGATACAAATAGTGGAAATTCTGGTGCTGCAGCAGAGGATGCTGATAATCTATTTTCAGTAAGTGCTATAGCTCCTGATAATACAGCATTTGCCCAGATAGTAGTAGCTAAGTATGATACGTATGCTAGTCAAACCTCATCATATGTATTTGTGCATAAACCTATGCTAGCCGAAGTAGATATTAATTCAGTATATGATAATAATATAGCTGTACCTTATGTTAAGCACTTTATTAGTGAATTAGCTAATAAAGATATGAGTAATGTTACTACTATTGATGGTGGGTTGATTAGTACTGGTAAGGTACAAAGTAATGATGGTAGTACTTATTTTGACTTAAATAATAACCAAATTAAAATGAATAATGGTGACTTCATACTAGATAGTCAAGCAGCTGGTGATAGCACTAATCCTAATATTCAGGGTGGTTATATTAAAGGTACAACTATCGATGGTGCGCTTGTTAAGGCCGGTAGATTTGTACCATCAAGACCAGTAACAAATACTGGAGCACTAACATTTTATGAAGGCTACTTGGGTTTTCAGACAGTTACACAAGATACTACAGGTAGTAATCCATATATGCAAGAAGTCATATGCTATACTGGAATTGCATCACCTAGTTTTAATCTTACAAGTACTTATAATTACTTTAGGTTACTTGGTGGTCAACAAACGGTTTATATATCTAAATATATTGATAGACTTAATAGTTATAATTATACTATGGTTACTGAGTATGATTGTGCTAATGATATACTTGTACCTAGTTCTGGTGTAGTAAAACTAGGGTTATCTTTATATATAGGAGATACACTAATAGTTGAAGGTGGCTTATTAGACTTATATGACGATAAAATATCAGATAGCTATGGGTATAGATATGAGCCTTATATATATGATTTTAATACTGGTACATATATAACTAGCAAGGTGTATATTGACTATTATAATAATAGAGTTAGACTGGACTTGAGGAATGATATAGGGTTAAAACCTGAAATAGAAGGAGAAATTAAAATTGTGCTTAGGTTCCATAAAACTGATAACTCAGCTAGCTATGACTTTAACTCTACAAATGCATTGGCAAGTTCTATATATCAAACTGTTACACAGACACCTCAAATAGTTAAAAGTTTAGGTATATTAATTTAAGTTTAATCTTAAATTAATATAATTTATGATATAATGTAATATAATAAGAAAG
>Ga0256831_1002271_pt1 | contig 10090 bp, 9 predicted proteins | sample 132544metaG_FD_189087 | JGI IMG/M metagenome (GOLD analysis project Ga0256831, IMG submission 189087) | Hydrothermal vent microbial communities from Lau Basin, Pacific Ocean - 132-544 | ecosystem: Environmental > Aquatic > Marine > Hydrothermal vents | place: Pacific Ocean: Lau Basin | collected...
GGTTCTAATATTATCTATTTTTTCAATATATTTCTCATATCCATAATTCATAAAATATCTACGGATTGAGAGTTTTAGACTATCTTTAAACCCCTCATATATAATCTCTATTCCACTGTCTGTATTGATTCCTGAAAACTCAAAAAACAGAATCCTATAGCTACTTTTTAGAGGAGTTGGATTCTCTTTTATATAGGTATCATGAAAAATAGCATCAAACTCATGAGCTGAGTTTTCATCATAGTAGTATTGTAAGGTAGAGAGAAAAAGAGACTTTCCAAAGCGTCTTGGGCGTAAGAAAATCATATAACTCTCATTAAGTTTTTCTAAACTCTCTATATTATCTTTTTCATCTCTATCTATCCTTTTTAATAAACTTTTTAGGAATCGGAGACTTTAGTCCCGAACAAGGCGAGGCTAAAAGCCATCGTTTCCTAATTATACCCTTTTTCTATCTAATGCCTATTTTTAGCAAGATATTTCCAAAAATTACTAATCTCAATGGGGTTTTTAAGCTGAACTACCTCCCCCTGTGGGGCTTTGTAGTGTGAGTTTATTATATTTGTTACCATCATCTTTTTCTCTTGCTTCTTCTATGATTTTGGCTTCTTTTTCCTCTGTTAGATTTTTTGAAGAAGTAGGAAAAAATTATCGTTTTGAATTTTATATTCTCGTATGAATTCCCACGGAGACCGTGAGAACTAGGGAATGAAGAAAGAAGTCTATTTTATTAATCCAATTCAAACTCATCTTGCCAGTTTGAATCATCTGTAAAGTCAGGTTGCTCTGATTTATATAGTACAAAATTATCAATTACCAAAGTATCCATTTCGGTTCTCATAAAACATCTGTAGCTATCTTCAGGTGTACAGACAATCGGCTCACCTCTGACGTTAAATGAGGTGTTTACCACAGTTGGGCAACCTGTTTTCTCATCAAATTTAGAGAGAAGCTTGTGATAACGTAAGTTGGTCTCTTTGTGTACAGTTTGAATCCGTGCCGAGTAGTCCACATGGGTAACAGCAGGAATCTCACTTCTAGGAATATTGAGTTTCTCTATCCCAAAAAGTGCCTCTTGCTCTTTGGTCATCTCTATCTGCTTGGACTTTTTCACATCGGCAACCAGTAGCATATAGGGGCTAGGGGTATCTATCTCATACCAATCAGATACCTTTTCAGCCAAAACAGATGGGGCAAATGGTCTAAAACTCTCTCGATATTTAATTTTGAGGTTCATGGTTGATTGCATATCTTGGCTTCGTGCATCACCGATAATACTTCGATGTCCCAAAGACCTAGGGCCAAACTCCATTCTGTCATAGTGCCAACCGATAACCTTGTTGGCAACCAACACCTCACTAACCACCTCAATCAACTCATCCTCATCACTATAGTGCTTATATTTTGCTCCAACACTGTCAAGATAGGTTTTAATCTCCTCATCTGAAAATTTTGGGCCAAGATATGCACCTTGCATCTTGTCTAACTCATTTGGATTTATTGTTCTTTTATTTTGAAGCTCTTGATAATAGACAGCATACGCGGCTCCCAATGCACCACCCGAATCACCTGCTGCTGGTTGTATCCAGATATTTTCAAAAATATTCTCTCTAAGAAGCTTTCCATTTCCTACACAGTTGAGTGCTACCCCACCTGCAAGACATAAGTTTGCACTTCCTGTCACCTCTTTGGCATGGAGGGCTAGTTTTATCATTACCTCTTCAGTAATGACCTGAATTGATGCAGCCAAATCCATCTCTCTTTGTGTAAGGGTACTCTCACGCTCTTTTGCAGGTTCTCCAAAGAGTTTATGAAACTTCTTACTCGTCATTGTAAGCCCTGTGGTGTAGTTAAAATAGCTCATATCCAACTGGAATGAACCATCCTCTTTAATATCTATAATATGCTCTTTAATCATATCCACATATTTAGGTTCACCATAGGGAGCAAGTCCCATAACTTTGTACTCTCCACTGTTGACTTTAAAACCTGTGTAGTAGGTAAATGCTGAGTATAAAAGCCCCAATGAGTGAGGGAAATTTATCTCTTTTAAAAACTCTATACGATTTCCTGCCCCATAGGCTAAAGAGGTGGTTGTCCACTCCCCTACCCCATCAATGGTCAAAATCGCTGCCTCCTCATAAGGAGAGGGATAAAAAGCACTTGCTGCGTGACTCTGGTGATGCTCCCCAAACATAAACTTCTCTTGCACAGCTAATTTAAACGCTTTTGCCTCTTTCTCTTTATCGGGACGTAACTCCAAATAGAGCTTTTTTAACTCTTTAGAGAGTGTCTCTTTAAGAAAAAGCTTATCTTTTAGCCACACAGGAATCGACATTGCAAACGATTTAAACCCTTTGGGTGCTTCGGTCAAGTAGGTCTCAAGAAGTCTCTCAAACTTAATAAACGGTTTGTCATAAAAAGCGATATAGTCAACCTCATCAAGAGTAAGCCCTGCCTCTTTTAAACAGTATTTAATCGACTCTTTTGGAAATCCATCATCCTGTTTTTTTCGCGTAAATCGCTCCTCTTGAACAGCAGCTATAATCTTCTCATCTTTAATCAATGCCACACCACTGTCGTGATAGTAGGCAGATATTCCTAAAACAATCATCTCTTTATCCTAAAACAGTGTGTAGATAAATGGAGCAACTGCTGTCCCTTGTGCTAAGACAATCAACACACCCAATAGAAGCATCATTATAATAATTGGTGCTAACCAAAACTTTTTTCGACTTTTCATAAAAGCCCATAACTCTTTTATCATTGACATAGATATATTTCCTTTAAATTATTTTTAAAACTGATTTTTCATGGATTGTGGCTGAGTATCTCGCTCAATCCAGTAGCTTGTTTGGCTTCTGTCTACTTTTTTTCTCAATAGGTCTTTGCCCAACAGTTTTAGCATAAGTGCAATAGGGGTAAAAATAAGATAAAAGAGAACAAAAAGGATAACTTTGGAGACAATCCCCCCAATAAAATCACCTACTTTAATCCATAATTTATAAAATTCTTCTGCAAGAGAGGGTTTAATCAACGCTACAGCTCCTGCCAGTATTGCCACGGCAACTGACCAATATCGTATCTCCCCTCCACCCAACAGAGGAAGGAGAGCAACTACGGTAAAAATCCCCACCCAAATCAATAAAAATGTTCGTAACTCTTTCGTGCTAGACATATTTTAAACCTTTCTTAAAAAATTTACTATTTTATATAATTAATAATTATATTATATTTTATATTCAGAAGTCATTAGTTTAACTCTTAAAAAAACTAAATATAACAAAAAAAATTATATTTTAATATGATAGCATCTTATTACTAGAAATGTGCTTTAAAATTGATAGGTTTAGGTATCTTTATTGCTGATGAAAAATTAGAAATGATTTGATGGTATGGTAGAGAACTTCACTATCAAACTCTTTTAAGACAGGATACTCGTTTGCTTCTAAAAAACGTACCATCTCTTCTTGATTATCATCTGTCTGTATTGGAATAAAAAGTAGCTCCATAAAATTTACCTCATGCAGGGTTGCACTCGGAGGAATAATTGCCATCTGGCATGATGCCATTATTTTTCCTATCTCTTTACCATTGATATGCAAATTAATATTATCTCTATCTGCTATATAGGCTTCTAACTCTTTTAATTTTTTATTCTCTGTGGTGGTTATTACATTCGTAGAGATATCAGGAAATGCTTCGAGTGCTTTGAGTATAGGTAGGTTAAGCCCTGTACTATCCTTTTCACCCATTGATAAAAAAATACTTATCTTATCTTTAGGTGACGCTTTTTGGTTCTTTTTTGCACTAAAGAGTTCATCACTAAGTAGCATAAACTCTTCACCACATCGAAGCGTACACCCTTTGGGTACTAACCCTCTATATCGACGCTCATCTGCATAGATATTATGATTTAAGAGTATATCACAGTAGTGCGACTCATAAAAATCATCAAGTACCATAATGGTCACCCCTGTTCTCTCTTTTAACTCTTTTTCAAAAGCGTAATCTATCTCAAAGACATCAATCACCACCATATCAATTTTAAGTTTTTTTATCAACATAACAAGCTCTTCTAGCCTATTTGACTTTAATCGTTTTACCTTATATCCTGCCTCTTTGATTGTTCTGTTGATATTTCCTTTTAATGCACGTGTGGCAAAAACTATCTCCTCTTCTCCATACTGCTTTGCCAAGACCAAATCACGCATAACATGACCTGCTCCAATGGTGGATGAGGCATCTGTTCGAAATAGTATCTTCATATGTTTTTTCTATCCTTTAAATGTCTATATTTTATTAGAGTTCTTGCAAAACTAGGAAACGATGGCTTTAGCCTAGCTCTGTTCGGGACTAAAGTCTCCGATTCCGAAGAGTTTTGCAAGATGTCTATTATCTATTTGTTTTCTGAAAATAGCTTTTGAGAGCCAAATTTTTAATAGAGATTATATCTAAAAAAGTTGTAAATACAAGGCTCTAAAAACAACTAAACCAAAAGTATTAAAGGATGTTGTTATCTATTTTAATAATCCCTCAAACAGTGCCATATCAGCCAACTGTTCCCACGGATAATCACTCTGCCCTACTTGACCACGAGCCGCGACATCGGCATATAAAAAAGTCTCTTTTGATGGTTTATCCAATGCAAACTTTTGAGTAATCCAGTTTGGTGTAAGAGGGAAATTTTCCATTACAAAAGTAGAAAGCTTATCATCATCTAATCCCTCCACTACCGTACCATAAGTATCAACGGCTACAGAAGTTGGTCGTGCTACGCCAATCGCATAAGAGATTTGAACCACACATTTTTTTGCCAATTTAGAGGCGACAATATGCTTGGCGATATAACGTGAAGCATAGAGTCCAGAACGGTCAACTTTGGTGTAATCTTTTGAGCTTTGAGCACCACCACCAATTGGGGCATAACCTCCAAAACTATCCACAATAAGTTTACGTCCTGTCAATCCAGAGTCATGCAGTGGAGAGTGAGAGACATACTTACCTGTTGGGTTAATATGAATAATACACTCATCTTTATTATAGAGTTCACTTGGTAGACCTGCTTCATCTATTAACCCTTGAATAAGCTCTCTAACCTCATCAATAACCATACTAGCCACACAAGGAGCAGAGACCACTATGGTATGAATTTTTTGTGGTTCACACTTCTCAAAGTTATCTTTGATACCATAATCCATTGTCACTTGTGTTTTGATATCAACACCTAGCTTATCAGGGTTCTCTTTGGCATACGCATAGACCTTTTCCATCAATAGACGAGCATAGGTAATAGCACTTGGCATATAGTTTGAAGTCTCACTATCTGCATAACCAAACATAATTCCTTGGTCTCCTGCACCTGTCTCTCCATCTTCTTGGTCAACCCCTTGGTTAATATCAGGAGACTGCTCATTGAGCAGAACCTGTACTGCTACATTATCAGGGTGAATACACTCCTCTTTGGTAAAGCTAGGATTCCCATAATAGCCTATGTTAGAAAGAGCATCTTTGACCAAATGGTTATAATCCTCAGTAGTCATTTTTTTATTAGAGGTAACCTCTCCACCTATAATAACATGGTTTCCTGCGACAAAAACCTCCGAAGCCACTCTTGATTTAGAGTCTCCAATAATCAACGCATCCACAATGCTATCAGCAATGATATCTGCACACTTGTCAGGATGCCCTGGGCTTACTACTTCACTTGTAAAAAGGTACATATCTATACTTCCTTATATATTTTTATTTTTTATTACAATCCTGGTGCTTTCCACATAGATTGGGTCAATCCCATATCAACCAACTCTAACTGTTTCTTATAAATATCACACCATTTTTGTTGAATAATATTATACTTAGAAAAGTTTAAGGTATTGGGTAAATACTCCCTCTCCCAAGAAATTAATTGAGCAGAAGCATCAGAAAGTGAGCTGTAGACCCCAGCACCCACTCCTGCTACCATCGCCGTACCGAGTGCTGTAGCCTCGGTGACTTTTGGAATTTTGACCCTATACCCTGTCACATCTGCCAAAATCTGACACCAAAGCTCCCCTCGACTCGCCCCACCTGCAAAGACTATCTCCTCTATCTCAACCCCTGTAAACTCTTGAATTTTTTTGAGATTAATAGCAGAGACGATACAGGCATTCTCCTCTAAACTTCTAAACATCGAAGCTCGATTACAGACAGAAGGGTCGATGGAGAGATTGATAAAACTAGGACTCGCATGATACCACTTACCATATTTCATGCTATCAGAAAAAATAGGCATAATTTCATGCGACCCCACAGGTACATCTTTGGCTTTCTCTTCTAAAACCGTATAGGTATCTACCCCTCGCTCTTTGGCTTCAAGCTTCTCCATATCACAAAAGGCATCTCTAAACCATCGCATGACTAAGCCACTAAAAAAGGTGATTCCCTCTGCTTGAGATAGCCCCTCTACTACATGAGGATTAACCCGTATGCCCATATCTTTAGGAGGCTTTACCTCTGATTTGATATTTACCACCTGTTGCCAAAAAGAGCCTCCAAGGATTGCCACTTGCCCCTCTTTAACCACACCAAGCCCTGCTGAACCGAGCTGAACATCACCTCCACCCATCACCACTTTGGTTTGAGAAGAGAGACCAGATAGCGTATCAGTAACATTTCCCATAACCGTTCCAGCCTCTAATGTTTTGGGGAAGATATCATCTTTTATCCCTACTTTGGTCGCCATGCTTGGTTTCCAATCACGCTCTTGAAGTGAAAAAATCCCTGTAGTCCCTCCATTACTAGGGTCAGTAGCAATTACTCCAGAGAGCTTTGCTAAAATCCAATCCCCTATCATGGAGATAGATGCGACTCTCTCATAGAGTTCAGGCATATTATTTTTGAGCCACATAATCCGAGGCAATGCCCCCAAAGCAAAGGTTTGACCAGAGAGTGCATAGAACTCCTCTTCAACTCCCTCAAAACTCTCTTTGAGATATTTTACCTCTTTAGAGGCTCGTGCATCCACATTTGCCACAGCCCAAAGTGCTTCTCCTTTGCTATCATACAGCACAATTCCCTCACGCATGGAGGTGGCACTAACTGCCAAAATATCTTCACCTTTAAGTCCTGCCAAACTCAAAGACTCTTTGATACACGAAACAGTTAACGCCCAGTTTTTAGCCGTATCAAAACTCATACTATTAGGAACACCCTGCTCCTCAATATGTCTCCACTCCTGTTGAGCTACTGAAATTTGATTGCCATTAGTATCAAATATTACTGCACGAACAGAGCCTGTCCCTGCATCTATTGCCATTAAGTATTTCATTTTATTCCAATATTATAAATGTCACTTCAATTTTGCCTGTTCAAGCTCCCAGTACTCCATCTCAAAACTATCTTCAAGACCAATACTCACAAATCCACCCAACTTATCAGCACGTAGTACTGCCATCATGGTATGTTCGATAATGTCATTTAAAACATCCACCTCTTTTGAACTCTTTCCAAAAAGGACAATTCCAAAATCTTTAACCACGGCATAGTTTGGGGCAGGGTTTAGCATTATCTCACCTTTTTCAAAGTGGTCAAAATATTTAACATAACTCTTTTTATACTGCTCTAAAGCCCTTTTGATATTACTATTTTCAAGTACCAGTGGCTCTCGTTTGGTGCGTATAATATGTTCAGGAGTCAAAACCCCACGCGTAGCAAAGGTGGATAGCTCTTTTTGCGAAGCATAGGTCAGTGCCAAAGGGGTCTGATTTATCCTCATAACTACCTCATATCCCTTTTCTTCACTTATCAGTTCTCCCAAAGCATCAATATCCAAATCCATCATGGGTTCATCTTTATCAAATATAACTCTTGCCTCCATCTCCAAGAAATTCTCGGCTCGAACTACTGCCTCTATCATCTTATCATACGATTTTTTGGCATCATTATCAAAAGTAAAAATACCATGATTATGCAGAATAATCCCCTCACAACTCTCCCAATCAAAATCGACTGATTCAGTTCGCGTATAGATGGTTTGTGCCAAAATAAACCCAGGCATAACATACGGAATAATCAAAAAATTGGGAAAAAGCTTCTCGATATGCTCCTTCCCATTTAGAGAATTAGAGATGGTCACAATCGAATCAGCATGGGTATGGTCAACCACCTTAAAAGGGATTAAAGCGTGTAGAATCGCCTCAACAGAGGGGTTTGGGGCTGTCTCATCTATCATTGCAATCTTCTGCCCTGCTACCATCTCACTATCACTTAGATGTGTGAGCTTTGCCATTCGCATCAAAGCACTCATCTTGACAGGAGAAAACCCCTCTCTTTCAATTGAGACCAAATCCCAACCACTCCCTTTGACATAGAGAATCGCCCTACCCTCCACATCCATCTTGACCGAGGTATTTCCCCCTCCATGAAGCACAAGTGCATCACTCTGTCCCAAAAGATTAGAGGAGTAAACCCTCAAATCCAAATCATCTCGACACATATTAGCCCGACTCTCATCCCATAGATTTTGCACACTCTATCCTAAAATCTCTAGTTCATCGGAGTACTTATGTTCACAATAAGGCTCATAACTTGATTTGTAGATAGCATAGTGAGCCGATGCTTTATGCCCATCTAATGCCACCTCATCTCTCCAACTCTCAACTGCCATAAACTTTCGAGGGTTATTCTCATAAGCAAAAATATCATAAAAGATACATCCATCCTCCACCTTGCTTGGTGCTACCATTGCCACCAAAAGCTCTCTCATCTTATCTTCACAACCCTCTTTTGCTATAAATGTTACCCGTTTTGTTATGGTCATAATAAACTCCAATATTTTTGAGTGAATTATATCAAAAAGAGTTCAAAAAACAGGACTATTAATTTAGTTTATGTATAATCCCCAAAAACGAGGAAATTACATGAAAAAAGAGATATTTTTATGTGCCATCAATAATATTTTGAGTGGGACGTGCCAAGAGGATTGTAAATTTTGTACACAAAGCGTTCGCTACCATGCTGATATTGAGCGATACAGCTATAAATCAATTGATACCATTGTGGCAGAAGCCAAACAGGCAAAAGCTCATGGGGCATTGGGATACTGTCTGGTAACAGCAGGAAAAGGGCTTGATGATAAAAAGGTAGAGTTTGTCGCTCGTGCATCTGTCGCCATCAAAAAGGAGGTAGAGAACTTAAATCTAATTGCCTGTAACGGTACAGCCACCATAGAGCAGTTGCGTTATCTCAAAGAGCATGGAATAGACAGCTACAATCACAACCTAGAGACCTCAAAATCCTATTATGAGACCATCTGTACCACCCACTCTTGGGATGAGCGTTATCAAACCTGTCTCAATGTCAAAGAGGTAGGACTCCAGCTCTGTAGTGGAGGAATTTGGGGTATGGGAGAGAGCCTTGATGACAGAGAGAGTCTGCTAGATGCCATTATCTCACTACAGCCTGATTCTACCCCCTTAAACTTCTACATTCCCAATGATGCCCTTCCTATCAAAGGCAGAAACATTACACAAGAGGAAGCGTTGGCGATTATTAAAAAAGCCAGAGCAGGTTTGGGAGAGGATAGGCTACTTATGGTAGCAGGTGGTCGTGAGTTGATTTTTGGTGGTAGTGAAAAAGAGATGTTTGATGCAGGAGTCAATGCAATTGTGATTGGTAACTATCTCACCACCACAGGCGACGCACCTCTCAAAGACAAAGAGATGCTCGATAGAGTGGGAGTTGAGGTGGCTACATCTTGTGAAAAAGCTTAGGTTTTTTTTAAGTTCTTGCAAAACTAGGAAACGATGGCTTCAGCCTCGCTATATTTCGGTTTCTAGTGGATTACAAGATAAAGATTTAAGACATCGGAGAACCAAAGTTTAACTCCCCACACAACGCCAATGCCATCTTTTTAGCCCCTTTAAAATCAGACTTACCTGTTCCTAGTTTTGGAACAGAATCCACTTTAAAGTAGTTAGTAGGGATAAAAAGAGGGTTCATGCCAAGCTCTTTAATCTCCTCTTTTAAACTATTCACATCTTTTTCACCCTCTAATAGTAGAACAAGCTTTTCACCTTTTTTAATATCAGGTATTGCCACGATAGAGATT
>Ga0256831_1002272_pt1 | contig 10088 bp, 10 predicted proteins | sample 132544metaG_FD_189087 | JGI IMG/M metagenome (GOLD analysis project Ga0256831, IMG submission 189087) | Hydrothermal vent microbial communities from Lau Basin, Pacific Ocean - 132-544 | ecosystem: Environmental > Aquatic > Marine > Hydrothermal vents | place: Pacific Ocean: Lau Basin | collected...
ATTTATCTCAGGATCTTCTTCAGATGCGTGTATTCTGACGATTTCGTTCTTTTTGGGATCATAATAAACATCCAACTGACATCCAACGCCACAGTAAGGACAGGTTGTCTTGACTTTTTTAACTTCCCACCAGCGCGCTTTTCCAATGGATGGCTTTTCAACTATCGCGCCAACCGGACATATAGTAGCGCATGCTCCACAGGATACGCAGCTGCTCTCTCCGAGTTTGTCTCCCATATCCGGTTGTGGGAGAGAGTGATAACCTCTCTCAACCATCGAGTAGACGGACATGTTCTGAACCTCATCGCATACCCTAACGCATAGCTGACACTGGATACATTTGTTCAGGTCTCTGACTATCAACGGATGTGAGTCGTCTATGGGGAGTCCCCTAAGCCTTATACCCCATTTTGGTTCTTTTATCTGGTATCTATATGCAAGATCCTGGAGTTGACAATTTCCGTTAGCATCACAGGTCATACAATCGTTCGGATGTACAGATAAAAGGAGTTCCATGTTAACTCTTCTGGATCTTTCCACTCTATCTGTGCTGGTCTTTATAATCATTCCGTCTTTTATATTCGTCACGCATGCCGGATGAAGCTTTGGTGATCCTTCAATCTCCACGACACACATCCTGCAGGCACCTATGCTCTCAACTGACGGATGGTAACAGAGAGTTGGTATCTCAACACCAACTTCTCTAGCTGCCTCAAGAATCGTGATTTCTTTCTCGAATTCGTATTCTTTACCGTCTATCTGTACTCTCACCACGATATCCCCTCCAGGAGTTTTTTGAGATTATATGACATAATGTCGCCTTTTACCAAATGAGTATTAGTACGCTATTTCAAAAGTCTTAAAGCCAACTGGAGAGATGTCTTCAACTGTTATATTGGTCACCACAGCGCTCGATGGACCTTTTGCGACTTCTTGAAGGAATTTCTCTAATTTTTCTTCATCTCCTTCTGCAACAATCTCCACAGATCCGTCTGGCATGTTCTTCACATATCCTTTAATGCCATATCTCTTTGCGATCCTGTATGTGTAGTATCTAAAACCAACACCTTGAACTATACCCTCCACTCTGACCTTCACCGTCCTCACAGAAATCCCTCCAAATCTTTGAGGAGTGATTCGTCGTGAATGTTGTAAAGCTCTCTTGCTGGCGATTCATTGTAGTAAGGTCTCGTACAGTTTGGGCATCCGGATGTGAGAAAAGCTCTTTTGTAGTCGCGTTTCTTATAGTCTGTTTTGATAGCCAAGAGATTTCCTTCATTATCAAAGATAAAGTCATTGAGGGATGCTACCCTATTTTGAAGGAGCCATCTTGATAGCTGGATCTTTCTATATCTCTCAAGTGGTGGTTTTTTCATATTCTCCATTTTTGTTCCCCTTAGGGGTGTGAAAGCGAAGAGTGCTATTGTTATGTTCCTTTCCGAAAGCCAACTCATCATCTTTACGAGCTCTTCATCCGTTTCTCCCATACCGACTATTATGTGCGTTGTTATCTTTCTTGGGAATTCTCTGGATGATTTATCGAGAAGCTCAAGGACATCTTCAAATTTCCCTCCACGTATTCTCTCGTAAAGTTTTGGGGACACTACATCTATCGATATTCCAACCATATCCGCACCGCTTTTGAAATATTCCCTGACTTCTTCTATGTTGAGAGCTCTAACTGAGACTGAGACTGGTTTAAATTTGAAAGTTTCAATTGTTTTTATTGTGTCATCAAAGTACCCTTTGTAGGATACAACCTGAAGACAGATTCTTTTTATCTCTTTACTCTCCATCAATTTATTTCTCACGATATCAACTTCAACTTCTTTCCAGACGATTCTTGACAAGTATTTTCTGTCGGATCTTGCAGACCTTGCATGTGTACAAAACGCGCAATCAAAGATGCATTTTCCATCTAGCATAAAATATGCTGTTTCCTGATAAGGGAACTTCCCGGATAACATTCCGAGCATTCCAAGTGTCCCGTAAGAAGCTCTCAGCACCATTCAGAAACTCACCTCGTATTCGAAAATCCATTTTCCTACACGGACTTCAAGAACTCTTCCGATTTTCTTATATCTGACATCAAATCCATTCATTCTCTCTGGGACCTTGTTCTTGGAAACTAGTGCATGGAGGACATTCTCGGCCGTCAACATTGCTAGATATTTATTCTCGGTCTCCATGTAATTTCTTGATGCCACGGATATGCTTCCAACGAGCATTCCAAGTGCCAAGGCTACTATCATAAGAGATATCAAAATCTCGATCAACGAACTCATACCTTATACGACCTCACGACTATCTGCTCTCTTTTCTCGTCGTACACAAGAACCACCGATCTCAGCATTCTGTCGATGCTTATCGTTCGTTGAAACATCGTTATTTCCGTTCCGGGATAGAGAATTCTTTTGACTATTATTTGTGTTCCTTTTTTAGATATCTCTATCTTCTTTCTGATTTCCATCAGTCTCTTTGTGTTTGTATCTATCGAATTTTTCAGATGTATTATTGTCTGAGTAACTTTGGAAAAAACTTCTTTTTTATCTTCTGGAAGTTCTCCACCGTTTGCGTCTCTAAGCTTTTTCAAATCTCCCAGGATGTTGAGAAGTTTCTGCAGATTCTCCTCATCAAGTTGTATCTGGGCGCTCAATATCTTTTCTTCTTCTTTTAAAGATGGATCAACACCTATTTCAATCACCGTTTTGACACCTATCTCAGATCCAATGTCCTCAGCCTCGATCTCTTTTCCTGCGAGTACCATTCCTCCGACTATGACACCCTTTTTTCCGGAAGAGAGAACCTTGTTTTTGGCTTTGACAACACAGTTTGTTATGGGACCGTCAACTTCTACATCTCTTCCAGCTTCTACATGTGTGCTCTCTAAGAATTTTGCTATCACATCTTTTCCGGCTTTTATCATTCCCTTTTCCCTTCCTTTAACTCCAGTAAGCTCGACATTGGATTCGTAAGATATGACAGTTGCGGCTTCTACAATTCCTTTTACTTTGATGGTACCTGTTGCTCTGACAACGAACCCAGGTTTGACATCTCCACTTATTTCCACACTCCCAGGAAATTCTATATTGCCAACGGAGTAGTCCACATCTCCTTTTATAATGAGAGTATCGGATATGTAGATACTCTCACCTTCTAATACAAGCTGTCCGCTTTTTGTTGCCACAAGAGTTCCATCTTTCTCTATTTTTATTCCGTCACCTATTCTGATCTTCGCAGGTTTTCCCGGCTTTGGATTTAATTTTTCACCGAAGACATTCGCACCAGGTATACCTTTGGTGGGTTTTATGAGTTTTCCTATGACATCCCCTTTTTTGACAATTATCCTTTCTCTAGATGCGAATTCCTTCAGATCCACCCTGCCTCGTTTGCTCTCCCTCGAATTTTTGCGTTTTTTTACCGTTATCTCAACTCTTCCATCCTGACCATCGATGGGTGGTCTTCCCTTGGCGATCAGTATCGGTACATCGAATGCAGGGCTCTCAACGAGTTTTTTTAGATTTTTGTATATTATCCCGTATTTCACTCCACTTCTTCGGAGGGCTTCCATTATCTCGCTCTCCGTCACTTGATATCTGACACCGTCATCTCTGAGAGTTATCATTGCGGACATCTTGTCCGGTGAGACGCTTATCTCGTACTTCAACGGGTTCACCTCAAGCGAATTCTACCAAAATCTCAAGATTTTTTCTCAAGTGTCGATGTATACTATGAACGGAGGTGGCAGTATGGTCGAGAGAGTAGGAGGAGTTGGTGGGCTCGGTCCTATAAGAGAAATAGGAGAAAAGCAGAAAAAGGTAGAAAAATCCAATAGGAAGGTAGAAAAAGAGGAGCTCTCTTCGACTGCTAAAGGTGAGGTCGAGAGAGTCATGGAAGAAGTCCGGAAAGTTCCCGATGTAAGAAGGGAGCTGATTGAGGAGATAAAGAAGGCTATAGAGAGTGGTAACTACATAATTGACGCTGAGAACATAGCCAAGAAGCTCCTGGGAGGAGGATAAAATATGAAAGAGCTCACCGAACTCCTCGAAATAGAGGGAAAGCTATTTGAATCGATGCGAGAAAGCATCGAAGCTCAGAAAATAGCCATGATAGAAAGAGATATAGATGCGATGAACGAAGCTCTCCTGAGAACGGAGAGATTGACTCTTGAGATAGAGGAAGTGGACAAGAGGAGACATGAATATTTCAACGCTCTGAAAAGAAAGTATGGACTTTCTGAGAAGTCATCTTTAGAGGAGCTCATCCTGAGGATGAATGATGAGGATAGGGAAAAGTTCGTCACAAGCGTATCGAAATTTCTCTCGGCTGTTAATCACCTCGCTGCGGAACTTGAAGGTATGAAGGAAATGATGGAGTTCGAGAATTCCTATTTTGAATTTTTGATGAGTATGTTATCTGGAAGCGACAAGGGAACATATACTCAGAAAGGAGTATATGGCAAGGCAAAGAGTACCGGATCCCTCAACCTTAGGTGGTGATATAGTGAGGGTAACGGACTGGATGATAAGGTCAAATGTGATGTTTGATGTGCAGTCAACGCTTCAGAACATATCGAACTATCACAAGCAACTCTCAAGCGGAAAAAAAGTAGTATATCCGAGTGATGATGCTGTTATAGCGACGAGAGCTTCTAACATAGATAGCAGAATAAGGGAGATAGAGCAGTACAAAAGAAATGTCGACCATGTGTCAAATGTGATAAATTCCTACGATTCCATATCACAGGAGATATCTGCCATATATCAGAGAATGAGGGAGCTTCTGGTCGAAGCTGCCAACGGTACTAACTCCAAAGATGAGAGAAATGCGATAGCAGATGAACTTGAAGGCATGATGGATCACCTTGCATCGATAGCTAACACCCAAGTTGGGGGAGAGTACATATTCGCAGGTGTCAAGACAGACCAACCTCCTGTTCAGAAAGTCAATGGTGATTGGGAGATAGTTCTTCCTCGCGAAGCTGACGAGAGCAGAAGCTTGGATATTTTGGGGATGAAGTTCAAATATGGATTAACGGTAAATGACATATTCCGAACAGATTCCGGAGAAAATGTATTTCAGGTTATGAAGAATGTTATAAATAAGCTTAGAAAAAACGATAGTGATGTTGAGACTTACATATCCAATGTGGGACTTAGAGATGTATCGTATCTCGAGAAAAGATCAATGGAAAGCTTTGCGAAAATAGGTGCTATGAGCAGAACATTAGAACTTATGGGGAAGAGGATAGGGGATTTGAACTACTTCTTCACAGAATACTTGTCCAAGGAGCAAGATGCTGATCTGACGGAAGTAGTAACGAGGTTGTCTATGCAGAATGCGGTTCTTCAAGCTGGTTTGAAATCAGGGGCGATGGTCCTTCAGAAGACCCTCGTCGATTTTGTGTGAGGTGATAAACTGTGAAGATTAAGACGAAATTAGGAGAGATAGAGGTTGATAGGGATAAGCTGATAACTTTTGAAGAAGGGATGCCTGGACTTGAGCATTTGAGAAAATTCGTAATAGTGTCTAACGGATCAGATCCGATAATGTGGCTTGTTTCAGTGGAAGATGAAGGAGTAGCTCTCCCCGTGATAAATCCGTGGATCATCAGGATAGATTACACTGTGGACATACCGAAAGACGCAATGGAAGATCTCGGTATAGAGAGCAAGGAAGATGTTCAGGTGTGGGCGATACTCGTTATACCTCACGAGAACCCAGAGAACATGACCATAAATCTCATGGCTCCGATAATCATCAACACAAAAAACAACAAAGCCAAGCAGATAATCATGGAAAACAGCGGATATGGTATAAGACATCTTGTCAAGGAGGAATTAGAGAGGAGCAAGAAGATATCTGAAAAGGTCTCAGCAGATGTGGGGTGAACTGAATGGCTGATCTGACTCTCTTTGCGCTGCTGAACACATCGCTCCTTGGTGTTTACACTCACAAAATAGCGATGGATGTCACAGCTCACAATGTTGCTAATGCGAGCACTCCCGGATATTCTAGGGAGAGACCTGATATAGTCTCTATGCCGTCACTTCCAACGCCAACACTTACTCAGCCTTCAACGCCGCTCAGACTCGGTATGGGCTCTAAAGTAAAGAGCATACAGAGAGTTAGGGATGAATTCTTAGATGTGCAGTACAGGAAAGTCAACAACAAGTACAATTTCTGGGATACACTTCTTTCAAATGTTCATTTCATGGAACAGCTCTTTGGGGAACCCGGAAAGAGTGGAATAAGATACCTATACGATATGTTCTGGTCTGGTGTTGAAGAGGTCATAACAGACCCAACGAATGTTGCCGCTAAGCAAGAGCTTGTGTCAAGGGCTGAAGAGCTTGCGAAGAATGTAAAAGATCTTTACAGCAGACTTGACAGACTTAGAGACGATATAAACGACGAAATAAAACAAAGGGTTGATAAGATAAACTCCATAATAAAACAGATAGCCGATATGAACACTCAGATAAGGGTTGGAAAACTCCTCAAATCTCCACCGAATGATCTTTTGGATAAAAGAGATCTGCTACTTGATGAACTCTCCGAACTCGTTGATGTTCACTACAAATACGGGGACGATGGCACTATATTCATAAGAATAGGTGATCAGCTGGTAGTCAACGGAAGTGATTACAGACTTGTAAAAGCTCTTGAAAGGCCATATGGAAAAGGATATTACGAACTTTTTATAGGAAACTCAAAACTCAGGATAAACGACGGAAAGCTCAAAGCTCTGATTGATCTTAGGGACAAAGGTATTGTGAAATACATGAACAGACTCGACGAATTCGCTCTTTATCTGACAGATGTGTTCAACATGATTCATTCAGAGGGATTTACAGCGGATGGTGTTACGAATATAAATTTTTTCAAACCGATAAGCTCTACAAGTTCTGATCCGTCAATCTTTAGGGTGGCGGGATACAGAAAAATGGAGGGAGGACCTGTTAATTATGTAACGGGTATGAACGGAACCGATGAAAGCACCATAAGATCAACCCCTTTCTTATCTGATGGAAAGCTCATATTATTCAGAGATGGAAATTTCTTCGAGAGAGATGTATCTGCTGGGGAAACCATTGGAGATCTCGTTGACTCTGGAGATCTTCTTCCGAATGTTGCGATAAAAATTGAGAATCATTCACCAGCTCTTGGTGTTGAGAAAAGTAGGCTTTACCTTGAAAATACAGCCTCTTCTTTCAACGACGACATCGTTATAGATTTTAACGGTAGTGTCCTCAAGAATATGGGACTTCCAACAACGACGAGGAATTTTATGGTAATAAATGACATAAGTTCGGCTCTCCCGAAATCTGGGACTAAAACCTATAAGATAAGTATAGAGGAAAAACTAGTGGATGGGAGCAACAGATGGGAATACTTGACTCTCAATCTCAATTCATCGAGCACTCTTTCGGATGTTGTGTCTCAGATAAACTCTCAGCTTTCGAGAATAAGAGCCCATGTTGTGGATTTTGAAGGAAAAAAACAACTCGTTCTGATTCCAAGCAAAGAGCTCAATTTCGATTCAAGATCGTTCACTATTCACGATCCGGGAGGGTTTTTCACACTATCTAATTCTGAGATGAAACCTTTTGTTGTTCTCGATAGAAAGGCGACCCTTGAAAATGTTTTCAATCTGGGAGATTCTGGAGTGGATCAACAGGTTAAAGAGAAGGGATTTGACATATTTTTCGGTGAGACACCAGTTCACATAGATCCTACAACAGACACCATCTGGGATATTGCGAAAAAGATAAACGAATCGGGAGTCGGTGTGAATGCAGATGTAACTCCACATGGCAGACTCGTTCTCAGAGGAACGAGATCTAGGAATTTAGATCTTAGGAATGTTCCGATAAGAGGTCCGAAAGCGTTTTTTGAAGCTGTCGGGCTGATAGATAGTGATTCAAATCCGGACAACTTCAAGATAAGCTGGGATGCAAATTCTGATTCGACATTTGATGAAAACGATGAGCTTTATCAGCTCATATCTTCCACAGATTCTTACAGTGATATAAGGAACAGACTAAATGTGGCGGACTTTTTAACCTTTGACAAGCCAAGTGTTGGTGAACCGATAGGTGTTACAAAACAACTAGATGTATCCTCAACCGTGTCTTACAGTCCTGAGAATATAGCGCTCGATATAGGAAGAGTTGTTGAAAATGACAATTGGCACGCTGCGAAAATAGTTCCGAGGGGAAGAGCGAATACAGATATCCTTATGATGCTTTCAAAAACACGGAACGAAAGGTATTTAGATGACGGAAAAGTGTCATTTGGAGAGTATTTCGGATCCGTGGTGGCGGAGATGGGTGTTGAAGGAGAAATGGCGAAAAAAATGAAGGTGAATAACGAGATATTGAGAAAGGAGATAGACAACGAAAGAGAGAGAGTTAAAGGGGTATCTTTGGATGAAGAGATGTCAAACATGATAAAGTATCAGCATGCTTTCAATGCGTCTGCGAGGGTATTAACAGCTGTTGACGACATGATAGGAAGAGTCATAGATAGACTGGGAGTGGTAGGTAGATAATGTGCAGAATGATAGCGTTTTCATCTGAAAGAGATGTGGAAGTTTCGCATTTCATATACAAGCTTCGGAAAATGGCACGAGAAGGAAAGAAATCTCCCCACCCGGATGGGTGGGGATTCTTCTGCAGGGATTCTCTTGGCAATGTTTTCTATAACAGAAGCACAAGGCCGATATTTGAGGATGAAGTTCCCAATTTTCTCGCCTCAAATTGCATAATTCACGCCAGAAAAGCCTCACCTGGTACAACCAAAGGTATTTTGTCCGTTCATCCATTTCTTTTCTTAAAAGGTGAGAAAATCTTCGCCCTAGCTCACAACGGATCCGTGAAAGTCGATGAGAAAGAAAGTATGAGAATAGGGGTTGATACAGAACTCATCATTAAGCAATTGCTACAAGGAGATCTAGAGGGCATCCCAAAGAAATTTCATGACGCTACTTCTACAACGCTCTTTCTATCTGACGGAAATGTAATATCTGCGATGAGATGTTGCTGGGAACAATGCGATTACTATACGCTCTTTCTGAGGGAAGAAGAAGGCGTAATTGTGATATCGTCAGAGGGAAAAGGCAAGGAGTTGAGGAATGGAGAGATAGTCGTTCTGAGGAGCGGAAAAATCGTAGATGTAAAACTTGTAGATTGTGGAATAAGTGTGTAGTAAAATCCTCGCCGGTGAGTTGAAAATCTGGAGGTGAAAGAAGTTGACTGCTTACATTATAAGGAGATTACTTCTCCTTCCTCTTATACTTTTCGGAATAACCCTGATAATATTCGGGATGATGCAGCTTCTCGGTCCTGACAAGCTCCTGGCAGCGTATGTTGATCCAAATACCTTCGATAAGCTTACAGAAGAAGAACTTGAGGCGTTGAAAGAGAAATATGGATTGAACGATCCGATGGTGGTCAGGTACGCGAAATGGCTCAACGGGGTCCTTCATGGGGACTTGGGATGGTCCGTTGTCGGAAAGATGCCTGTCAAAGACGCCCTCCTTCAGAGGATTCCGTACACAGCAGAATTGGCTATTTATGCGATTTTCCCGGTGGTTGGAGTGGGCATATGGCTTGGTATGATAGCCGCCGTCCACCGTGATAAATTCATAGATCATGCGATAAGAATATTTGCCGTAGTGGGTTGGTCTTTCCCGGACTTTGTTTTCGGTCTTTTTGTTCTAATGGTTTTCTACAGCTGGCTTGGATGGTTGCCACCCGGAAATTTGAGTCTCTGGGCTGACGAGGTTGTGAGAAGCTCTCAATTTCATCACTATACGCATATACTCACAATAGACTCTCTTTTAAATGGGAGGCTTGACATATTCTGGGATGATTTAAGACACCTAATTGGACCGATAATGACTATATCCTGGCTTTGGTGGGCTTATCTCTTGAGAATAACGAGATCAAGCATGCTCGAAGTTTTGAACAAGGAATACATAAGAACTGCAAGAGCTAAGGGGCTCGATGAAAGGGTTGTTATAAACAAGCACGCCAAGAGAAATGCACTTATTCCCGTTACAACAGTTGGAGGAGCTATGGTTA
>Ga0256831_1002273_pt1 | contig 10083 bp, 14 predicted proteins | sample 132544metaG_FD_189087 | JGI IMG/M metagenome (GOLD analysis project Ga0256831, IMG submission 189087) | Hydrothermal vent microbial communities from Lau Basin, Pacific Ocean - 132-544 | ecosystem: Environmental > Aquatic > Marine > Hydrothermal vents | place: Pacific Ocean: Lau Basin | collected...
AGGTAAACGATACCCTCCTGGTCGGTCACTTAGCTTAGACTCAGCAATAAAAAGCTCAAAATCAGGCGGTTGGCCTACACCCTTTAAAACCTTCCGGGCAAAAACTCCAGGTCCTAAACGGTAATAGAGAGGATTAGTTTTTATGGTTGCTAGAGCCTCTTGCACCGTAGTTCCTTCGCCATACATCCCCCTGCCAATAACTGCATAAGCAATCGGGGGGTTGCCAATAGGAATAACTTCTACATTATCTGGCACAGCAGGAACTACAGTATTAGTTGCGTTTCGTGTATTCCCAGTGATTTCTCTTGGATCTTTCATGCATCCTCCTAGAACTAGGATACAAACCTGCTAGCCTTACGTCAAGAGGTAACGCTAGCAACGCAGTTATATCAATTATCAGTCCATAAAAACTTTTAGGGGATAGCATTTCACTATCCCCTAACTCTCTCATTAACCTCATAGTTGAGCCTGCTTCTTCAAATCAGATTGAAGTTCAGATAACATAACCAAATAAGACTGGTATTCTGCCCAGGGCAAAGGCGCTAACTCCCTGACAGTAGCAATATTATTCATCGCCAAAGCGAATTTCGATTCCAGATGCGCCTTCAGGTTGACGAAAGGGGGTTATCACGTCCAGCAAGTTCGCGCTAGGATACGCCTCAAAAGACGTTCCGCAAGTTTTGCATGTAAGTGATAGAGGTTTTAGTCGAGCGGCTAGCTTGGTAGCCAGCTCATCTAAAGGACCTAATACTACTGCTGGTAACTCCTTCAGCAAGTCCACAGCCTGCTTGACACTCAAGTCAACATAGTTGCCGTCGAAGTCTTTGTACTTGTAAATAACTAGCGCCAATAGAGACAATGGATCTAAGTCATCACCAAAAAGACCAACTGAGTTAGCTTCGATTAAACGACCTACAGTGTCGGGCATCAAAACTAGCTCCCGTACCGTTGAGCTAATTTTACTTAGACCCAGATAAATAGGAATGTCTACATCTAACTCATCAAAATCTAGCTGAGACATCCTAGCAATGTACGAGTGAGAATGCCCTTGAGGACAAGAAACCACTAACTTCATTTCATCAAACCCGCTAACTATCATGCGGTTGACTCCAATATAATAAAAGTCCATAGAAGTTAGTGTACGAGCATCTACAAGTACCCCGCTAGAGCGTTTAAGCTTAATACCTTCCAGTAAATACTCAATCTTCTGCACAGGGTCAGTCATAGACGCTAGGGTTTCTACGTCTCTAACCTTGAAGGGAGACACCTCTACTTTGAATGGCTTTTCATAAGGCTTGAAGTGGCTAGGCAGGTCCTTTATTACCAAGTTAGCAAACATCTTATCTCCTTTCTACTACCGACTTACAAAAGTTTCATTCACTATCGTGAAATCCAGAGATCGTGTAACAGCTTGTGCATCGCTTTCTAGGGCTCTAGAGAGGGAACCATGAGGAAACACTTCAAGCCTTTTATGCTCTTTTAAGTGTCCGTGCTCGTCCAAGATCACTACTTCTAGCGGCTTAACTGCATCTAACACAGGTGTTATTCCCTTCCCATTATTCAAAATTTCTACATCAATCCAATGCTTTAACCATTTTAGCAAAACTACGTCTACGGTATCATAAAATGAAATTGTTACAGTCTTTAACGCTCCTGATACCGGAATTTCAAACTGCAATTGTCCCGCATCAAACGTTTGACTGTTAAGAGTTGTTTCCACATACTCAACTCGGGCTGCGGGAAACCAAGAATCGAACGGGCTAGGAGCATCAGGAAATTTCACGTCCCATCGAGTTCCATTTTCCCAAACTATATCTTGTATCTGTCTTATGTTTCTAAGGTAGGGCTTCATAATACCTCCGTGAAAAATAGGTAGGAGGAACAAGCACTCCTCCTACCTATTATACACCATTTACCCTGTAGCCTGCTCTTCATAGTAATCATAACTTAGAGTAATACTAGGCTCTATAATACCGGCATCAGGCTCGCCAGCTAGTTCTCCAAGAGTATAACTAGTTAACCACACACCATATAAGCGGAATAGTCGAATCGTTTGCAAATCTGGAGACAATAGTTCAAGGATCACTTGACCTTTAAGCTCTTTCGGGTTATGACGCTCCCCTGTCTCTAAATTAAAGGCAGCTTCTCTCCAACGCTGCAAGAAGTTAATGACCTTCTGATCTACAGACTCAGTGACAGTAACCGTCAGGTCTCCTCCCACACTACCATCACCGGGAACCTTAACCTTCAGACCGCGAATATTAATTTCGATTGGACTAATATTCATTTCTGGCAAACCAGTTCCACGAGCACGAATATTGAAATCATCGGCGGTTAAGTCTCCAGGATCTACCCCTTCTGGAAACTTGATAAAACGAATGTTCCAGTCATTCAACCGGATAGGATTAAGTTCCTCTAACTGTTGAATACTCGGTTTCATCTACATGACCTCCTTATATTTGGACCTGACTAAAGTTTACACCCGTTCGAGTAATAATCACACGAAGGTTAATGTATTCTGCGGCTTTAACAGGCTGAATGAAAACATCTACGAATAAGTTATAGTTATCAATAACATAAGGAGTGTTATTAGTATCATCACACACTACCTTGTAATCATAAACACCACGTCTTGCCTTGACACTAGCCATAAAACTATCCACCAAGCTAGAAATACCCGCACGGGTAGCCTCATCGTTAAGCTCGAAGATAAACCCTTCGAGAACACTAGCAATGTTAGTTTCCATATAGTTAAGAAGTAGACGAGTGTATAACCGGTCTAGTGCAGAGGGTAGCGCATAAAGAGTTTTCTGGCCCCAAATTGCTTTACCCCGAACAGGATCCTGCTTAATGGGGTTAATACCTTTGTCATAGAGAACGTCCATTTCACCCTCAGTAAATACACGTGATAGCCCTAAGACGTTAAGGACACCACGCCGCCAACCTGCACTAGGATACCACGGCTCAAACGTCTCCATAACGTGAGCAATAGTCCCTGCCACAAAGCCGTCTGGTGAAATATATAACTCTGTATCAATGTCTTTGTCATAGATCTTTACGTGAGACGTAAATAGACCTGCATAGCTGCTATTAGCGTTGAGACTAGTCTGACGGTAGTCAACTAGCGCGTTAATGTAGTTGGCACTAGCCTCAGCAGAATACGGAGTAGACAAGATAGCAACAGCATCTTGCCGCTGCTCAGCAATGTCTATAAGGTTGAGCTGTACACTAGGTTCTGCAAAGCCGCCGTCCATGAGCAACCCAAGAGGGTAGCGAGACTTATTACGGAACTTATCATAAGCCGTGATAAAATCGCCACTCGTAGGAGCTGATCCGTCATCACCCCCATCAAGCCAAACAATTGCAGTAGTTGAATCGGGAAGTAAAGAAGCATCTTGAGTAACATTATCCATTGCACGCAAATAGTTACTCTGCTTCATTTTGTCTTCGATATAAATATTTTTACCAAATCCGTCCTTAGCCCCTTGAACACGGCTAACGACAAAACTCTCTACCGGAGTATGTTCATTACCTTGTAGAAAAACTTCAATTAATAAAGTGTCAGGAATCTTTACCTTATCAGGATCATCAGCATACTTAGTAAGCTTAATCCCAATCTTATCAGACCAAGCGCCAGCATCCGAAGAATAAAGCAAAAATAGGTCGTCAGACCCGAAAGAGTAGGCGTCTGGTGAAGATAGTCCCACTCCTAAAGGAGCTGTACCATTACCACTAGTTTTAGCAACAACACCTCCAAACAGGGCCGATGAACTGGCAGCTCGAATAACCCACAAACGGTTAGATTTAGATAAGAATGCTAAAGCTGAGTAAACAGAGTTATCAGTACCGTATTTAGTCTTGCCAGACGTAGTAAAAATGTTCATGAACTGCGTAGTATTGGTAACTAGAACAGGCTCATCGGTAGGCCCCCTCTCAGCCTCAATAACAATAGCCCCTGATGAACCAATTTGTGACGGAACGCGCAGGCTCCGGTCAATTTCAGTTACACGTAGTTTTGGAGCACCACTAATTATAGCCATCTGTCAATACCTCCACTATATTTACAAAACACTCTAAAAAACCTGTACACCAGGGGGTAAAGTCTCCGGTAGTTGAGATCGTAAAATACGAACTTTCTTATGCTTAGTCAACTTTACGCTAGAGGAATCAGTAAGCGTCAACATGATAGGATAGTCTTTTCTACTTACCATAGTTACATAATCTGACTTGGACATAGCTTGCTTATCTTGGCCCAAGGCAGTATCATTTGTCTTAGCAGACTTCTGCTTTACAGGTCGCTTAACAGGTTGTTTTTCTGACATATCTGCCTCCAAGATATCTACGTATAGGTTTCTTCAAACAACAAAACTGGCTCACGACCAGTCTCTTGGTAAAAGACTGCGGCATGGATCTCCTTTATAATTTTCTTATAAACAGAATCCCCTGTAAGTGGATCAGTATCCAAAAGAGCCCCATCCGGTCCTTGTGCTAACCATACTAGGGGATAATCTACATAGAAATTTTTTGTCAAAGTCGTGACAAGACCGTACTTATCGTCACGCAGGCCACCAATTTCAACAGTAGAATCTTCTCCCCCATAACTAACCAACGCACCAATATCAAAAGTCTCGTTGTCAATGGAAATAGAAGCAGTCAAACTAAATTTGACCGGTCCAATAATAAAATGCTCTTCCAGGCGGTCTAACGTTGCAGCATCATTAGAATAAAACTTAAAACTATACATAGTTCGTACATGAGAATTGAAACGCAGACCACGTACATCAGAGATATTATTGTTCTGACGCTGCTCTTTTGAGAATACAACACCCTCATGCCGCCTACCTGAGAGAGCGTTTATAGGCGAGCGATTATAAATAAAACCTAGCCAAGGAGCTTTTTCATGACGAAAGTCTACGCCCTGTTCGTTCAACAAGCGGAAAAAATCTGTATCCATTATGTTAGGCGAATACAATAGACCTAGCCCCCTAGGAGGTATCCATAAGTTGAAATATGCGCCTAACCCTTGAACAACAAGACTTCTAACGGCTTTCGTAATTAGTTGTGTCATACTCATCATCGAATACACTCCCTGACTAGTCTTGATGCTCTGCTTTTAACTCTATACGATAGACCCCCCTATATGTAGACCAGTCTTCATCTAAGTGGTCTACAACATAGTTCATCTTTCTACCAGAAGGTAGTGTAAACAACACGCGGTCTCCTATTCCAAACCTTGTTGTTGTATAGACTATTACTTCATCGCGTGAAATAGAATCCCACGCACCGCTTCCGGCCATCTCTCTCATTGTCAAACCATTCACCAAAAGATAACCTGACCAATACGGAGTCGTTTCGTAGTCATTAGATGAATAAAGTCCGTAAGCATCATCCTCAACACCAGCTTGACGATACACTTCAGCGGCTAACCCAAACACTTCCGACAAAGTATCTATAACACTCGGAACTACTTCCTCTCCTAGTATCTGAAGTAACGACTCTGTTACTGAAGACATCTACTCTCCAGATATAGCAGCATCATCTTCACCGCTAGGCCAGCGTTCTACCTGAACACTAGACAAAACGCTTCCTAGTGCAACTTTTTTCTCTTCAAGAGAACGTCCCTGCATAGAATCAAAATAGATTATCTTAGTTAATTTAACTTTCAAACTAAGCCCTGTGGTATCACCAATCTCACTAGGAAAGGAAAAATCGTCTGGAAAGACTAAGTAGCCCTCATAGTTCTCTGCTCCTTGAAAACTAATGTCTACTTCAACTCCGAACGGAGTAGCAGAAACGTCTATAACATCTACCTGATGGTCAGGGTTAGCAGATTTCCACTCTTCTACAATCTTAGTATAGTCCGACACATCTGAAGTAAAATCAGCTTCGATAGTTTCAAGATTAACTGAATTATCGTAAGCAACGTAAGAAGCCTTTTCCAGGACTGCTTCAGCTAGAGTTAGCAAATCGCTTTTTACAGAAGGCTCTGATGCTTCTGATACCTTACAAAATTCGAGTTCATTTTTACTACGGTCTTTGTCCTCAATTTTGAATGCTTTTGCTAAAGCTTTCAAAACTTGACAAGCCTTTGCACACTCTTTCTTATCAAAATGCTCCCCACCCCTGTTACAATAACCGCCACGGTTATAGTAAAATACTGCACGGCGAATCGCCGTTGCATAGTCAGGTGATTTCTCTGCCAGATAAGCAGCAATATCTTTAGCTGGCTTTGTAAACAAACCATCTGGTGGAGACCACTTCGTATCAACATCTTGTGACCACTTCTTTTCAAACATTTCTTTTTTGGTCTCAAGAATTGCAGCAAAACGATCTAGTTCTGACATAGTTCCTCCAAATACTACTTAAATCTTCGTAAAAGGGTTTTATTTTTAGAATAAGCCCCAACCAATTTTCCCTTCTTACGAGACCGGCTAGCCTTTTTCACCGCAAGCTTTCTTGAGGCTTTATGCCTCTGAGCTGCTTTCTTTGCTCGACGACTCAAGACCCTCCGTTCCGCAGAAGTCATTTTACGGCATCGGGGCTTCCCCTCTCCGGGTTTGTCAGGCCACTCTATACTAAACCCATCAGGACATTTCCACTTCTTTTTCAGTCTCTTGTTTCTAACTACAAGGACTTTAATGGGACTAGCTTCATTTAACAGAGTGGCTTTTATAATATCCACAATTCGCATAGCTACTCCGAAGTATCTTCATTTAAGCGGTCCCCAATACGCCGTCTCAAAGTTTTAGAGTTAAACTTTGAAGCATTTTCTATTCCTAGCTCCTTCGCCAACTCTAATAGTTGTTCTCGATTAAAGGAGTCAAGAGACTCTATAAGATCTATTTCACTCTTTTCTTTACTAGTGTTACGAACTTCGGCAGACTCTTCTTCGGAGGTTTCGTCAACAGCTTCCCCCGCTTCTTGAGCAGAAACCGGTTCCTCAGTTTCAATCGGCGTATCGTGATCCAACTCAGAGTTGGATTCCATAGTCTCGTCAGAAGACCCCGAACTTTCTTTCTCAGTTGCCACGACTTCTGAGGCAATATCCAGGGATTCGTCTTCGGATAAGTTAGGTACAGCGTCAGTGTAAATCTTTGGTTCCTCAACGGCCTCATCTGACGTTGGCTCAAAAACCGAGGGATCAACTTGTCCGACGAGACGTGTTGGGGCGCTAAAACGTTTGGATGAGCTACGAAAAGGATCCCTAATCGTAACAGGCTGTGTCTTGTAAATCTCTTTCGCTTTTTGTTCGACTTCCTCTAACGATTCTCCTTCTATGGTCTTGCCATAGACTACCCTAATATATTTTGGCATAACTAACTCCTTTCTAAGATTTGTAAGCAAACTACAGCTACATAACCTGTATTTCTAAGTTACCATTTAGCAGTTCACAAGCGTTATAAATAGCTCCATAAACGTTGAGAAGATCATCAGTGGCCTCTTCAGCTTCGTCTGCTGATCCTTCAAAAATGGTTCCATTAGGAAGAACACGAATAACTTCAGTATCTTCAAAACCGTTAACAATAACACCCATTGACATAACAATCACCTCACAACTAACTAGAATAAAGGAGTTATCCAGTTTTCTTTAATCTCATCTTCCAACTCCTTGAGTCGGTTAGCAGCGTCTTCTCCTAACTGTGAAAAGTTAAACGTAATTGGCGTTTCCTGCATTCCATCTGCTATCTCTAACTTCCCCGCTACATCAATTGTAGCTAGTTCTGCTGCCATTTCAATAAAACGGTCTACCAGCCAATGATCCTCGTCTATATTGTCTAGAGTCCACTTAAAGGCTGCTACTGATGTAGCTCCTGGCACGTCCCTAGGTGTGTCAGGATAGAATAAAACCTGCTGTCCATATGCAACCCACTCAGCAGGCCCTTCTATTTCAGTACCGCCTTCAACTATGTTACCGCCCGTCAGACGTGTTAAACGTCTTAAAGCAGTTTGTATTGCACGATCTAGAACATCAGGATCTCTATCATATAAAGCTAGGGGTAGCCGGTAGTAAGACTTCATTAGTTCCTTGGCATCTGCCGCAGTCATTAGCTATCCCCTCCATTGTTCTTATAACTAAGTTATGTAAACACGTAAAGTTCTGTGTAAAAGAAATAGCGCGGGGAAGCTTCCCCGCGCTATTTATGCGAATGTGACTACATGTTAGTGATACGAATACGCACGGCAAACTTGTCAACAACGCGGGTAACAGCCGCAGCGTGAGCAGCAGCCGTAGCCTGATTAAGAACGTTGGGACCAGTAACACCACGAGCAACGGTAACTGGCAGGTAAGGAGCATAAACAACAGGGCTGTCTAGCCAGTTACTACCACGGAATACCGCTAGAACTTCGTCACTGGCAAGAACGTTAGTAGGAGCATAGACGACAGGAATGCCATTGTAGTAACCGAGGAAGAAGGGACCAGTAACCTTCTTAGCTTCAATCTCCATGCCAATAGAACGAAGTACAACACGGCCCTTACCACCCACAACAAGAGCAGTAATACCACCCGCACCGGTTGCCTGGTCAATCTGCTGTGCAGCAAGGTCAAGAGCATCATTGAAAGTCAAACGGTGCTCAACAGCAGACACACCAGGAGGTAGAGTTGCATCCCACTGAACTTCAGGATAAGTATCAGTCGCAGCACGTAGTTCGCGAATAATACGCCCAAGCACGGCACCGTTGATCTGACCAATAATGTCAGAAACAACATCCTGCTCTAGCATACGTCCGAATCGACGCTTAAGTGAAATCTCTGAGAGTAGGCTATAGCTAGTCTGAATGATGTGATAATGAGCACGCACTGGACGTGACCGAACGATCCACTTAAACCCAGGAACCTCATCAGCCTGCACTAGGTTCTGATCGTAGTCAACAACAATCTTATCAGTGTTAGCAAGACCAGAAGTATCAGAGAAATCTAGGTGAAGTACACCACTGTCAAAGTTAACATTACCAGAAAAACCAGTGCCAAATACCTTACCCTCGTGATTCACTACACCCTCACGCTTAACAGCGCCGGTGTTATCCACAACTTTAATTTCTATAGTATCAGGACGTACAGGAGGCTGTAGTGAAATATCATATGACGTAGAAGTAGTGTCAAAAGCAGTTTCAGTTTTAGTTCGCTCACCGTAGTAAGAATCTAGCGCGTTGATGTCCGTAAGACCACCAGCTTCGTTACCAAGCACATCACCAGCAGCAACAGCACCGCGAGACTTAGTTGCTACAACATCACGGTAATAAACTACGCCAACCTCTTCCTCAATAGGCTGAACAGACGCTAGGAAATTCGCAGGGAGGGTAGCATACTGGAGGGCTACAATACCTAGGCTAATCCGAGGAAGGGGACCTAAGTTATTTCGGGAAGTCTGATCACTTTCCATAATCTTCTGAGTAATATCCCAAGTATGTAGATACTTCCCTAACGCCGCTAGTTCTACTTCATTCATCTCACGGCCAAACTCTTTCTTATGTGCTTCATTGGCAATCGTCAGCTCATTACCAAACTCTTGAGCATACTTCTTTAGAAGAATAGGTGCAGCTTCTTGAATCATTATAATAACCTCCAAATATCTTACTTACTTACCAAACGTTGAAAAATAGCTTTAGTCATTGCATCCGGATCGGGTTGTGTAGAAATATCCTCTTCAATCAGATCATATTCTTGAACTAGACTACCCTCAAGAATTTCCTGAGCACTCTGAGACTTAGTTAAACGCTCAACAAGAGACTGAGTGTCTGATACCTTGGACTCTTCAATAGCATCATCCTCATCCTCATCGTCTTCATCACCATCAGTACCAATCAGATCGTCATCGTCAAAATCCTCATCATCATCATCTTTTTTCTTCTTTTTACCCTCAGTAAGCTTACTAAGAATAGACGCTACCTGACGAGGGTCCTGATACTTTTCCATTAGCTCAATAGTCGCTGAAACATCTACACCAAACATTTCAGCAAGCTCACGTGAACTCTCGTGCAAAGCAGACTCGACTAGGCGCTCCAGCACGTTACGAGTCTCTTCGAGAGTACCAACCTCTTCCTCAAACTTTTTAAGCTGTTCAAGCTGCTCACTAATTGTAG
>Ga0256831_1002274_pt1 | contig 10082 bp, 6 predicted proteins | sample 132544metaG_FD_189087 | JGI IMG/M metagenome (GOLD analysis project Ga0256831, IMG submission 189087) | Hydrothermal vent microbial communities from Lau Basin, Pacific Ocean - 132-544 | ecosystem: Environmental > Aquatic > Marine > Hydrothermal vents | place: Pacific Ocean: Lau Basin | collected...
GACTCCAAGGGCGAGGGCAAAGCCTATCTCCCTTATGCCCCACGTTGCCCCCGTCATCAGCGATCCGTAGGTGGCCGCGAGTACTGCCGCCAGTCCGACGACGAGCTTGTCCATGGTTCCGGCGGCGACCACCAATGCGTCCTCCGGCTTTCTTCTCTCAAACTCGTCCCTCGCTTTCACCAGGTAGAAGCTGTTGTAGTCGATGCCCACGCCCATGAGCACGATGAACACCATGAGCGGCAGGAACCACATGACCTGCTGGCCGAAGACCCTCTCGAAGAGCCAGCTGGAGACGCTGATGCTGAGCAGAACTCCGACCGCTATGGTGCCCATCGTCGCTATGACCGCCGGAATTCCCTTGAGCGTCGGTATGAGGGACAGGAACATCAGCACTAAAGCTACTGGGAAGATCCTGTGCCAGAAGACGTCGTTGATGAGGTTGCTGAGGTCGAGCGCCAAGGCGGTGTTTCCTCCGACCATTCCGCTCTCGATGGTGCCCCTCTTCTCCTCGTTCTTCACGATGCTCCTTATCTCCCTGACCATCTGCTTGGAGCGCTCGTCGGTCGCTTCGTACTTTCCGGTGACCTGGATGAGCACCTTGCTTCCATCCTCCGAGAGGTAGCGGTCGCCGCCGAGGGATTTAAGAGCATCGATGTCGTCGGTCTTCACCCTCTTTCCATAGGGCTGGGTCAGGGTGTAGACGTGCTCAACGCCGCTCACCTTGCTTATCTCCCCTGCTATCGCGTTTATCTTAGAGAGGTCGGCGGGGGTAACCTCGTGCCCGAGGTCTATGACCACGTAGGTCGGTGAACTGACACCTGCTCCGACGGTCTTATCGCTCAGCTGGAGGAAGTGGTAGGTCTCGCTGTCCTTCGGGATGAAGAGCTTGATGTCGTGCGTTCCGTGGAAGTTGGCGAAGTTGTAGGCAGCTGGAACCGCCACGAGGAGAGCTATCAGCGCGACAACCTTCGCGTGCTTGACCGCCCACTCAGCAACTTTGCTCCTCTCGTGGAGGTCAACGCCCCTGAGGTGGTGCTCTATGTGCCTCGGCCACCAGAATGCCGGCTTGTCGCCGATGAGTACCGTTATGGCCGGGATGAAGGTCAGGCTCGCTATTAGCACCGTGATTACCGCTAAGGGAGCGATTATGCCCATCGTCTTGAATATCGGGAACTCCCAGGCAAGGATGAAGCTGGCAAAGGCTATGATATCGGTTGATGCACTGGCCAGAACGGCATCTTTAGCCCTCTTCAGAGCCTCGCTTGCAGCGCCATCGTGGTCGTAGCCCTCAGCCAGGTACTCCCTAAAGCGGTGCAGGTAGTAGGTGGAGTAGTCGATACCGAGACCTAACGCGGTTGTTATCGTCAGCATCTGCGCCCAGCTGCCGACGTTAACTATATCGCCCTTGGCGAGGAGGTAGAGGATTCCCAAAGCTGTCAGCGTTGCCGTCGCGACGCCGGTGAAGGGCAGGAGGGTTGCCAGTAAAGCGACTCCCATGAGGATGAGGAGCACTATTAGCGCTCCAACGACGCTGAACTTCGTCGTCTTGTCGTTGTCTTCTTTGCCGTACTTTATCATCTCGTAGGTCTGCACCGGCGTTCCGGTGATGTAAGCTTTCACGCCGTTGAAGGACTTGCCGAACTCCTCAAGCGCCAGCTCCTTGACCTTGAGCGAGTTCTCGTACTGGGCTTTGCTCTGCTTTTCGAGGTCGCTCACACCCTCCAGGCCCTTCGGGGTGAAGAGGACGAGCATTGTGCTGTTGTCCCTGCTCTTGAGCATCTCGATGTAGTCCCTGGCCGTATTGTAGAGGGCAGGATAGATTTCCGCCGAGATGGGCTTCACGTCGTCCTTCGTTATCGCGTTGGGGTCCTCCCTGAACTTGAAGGCTATATCAACGAGTTTGGCCGTGTCGATGTGAAGCTCCACGCCGAGGTCGTTGTCGTTCAGGTGCTTCGCTATGATCTCCGCTGCTTCCTCTTTCGCCAGCTCCTCCATCTCCACCTCGCCCATCGGGTACTTCTCGGCCACCGTGAGGGCAACCTTTCTTAGCGCTTCCTTCACGTCCTCCGGAGCGGAGACGTTTGAGAGCTTTTCGTCTATTCCCTCCCTGAACAGTTCGAGGGCTATCTCCCGCGGCGTCTTTCCTTCGTAGAGTTCGTCGATGACTCTGCTTAGGTTGAACTCCGTCTCCCCCGCGAGCCTCGTGACGATTTCCTTGACCGCGCCCTTGACACCCCTGCCCTCGGCAAGCTCCTCAGCGTTCTTTCTGACAACGTCCACGATTATCTCGGCGGTCTTCTCGTCCTTGACTTTCTCCGCCGTCTTCTCGGTCAGTATCTCGACCGCTATTGGCTCAACGTTTCCGCCCGATTCGTAGACCTCTTTGATAACGTTCTCTGGAAGCTCAACGCCCCTGCTCTTGAGGATTCCGGAGAGAACCTGGACAGTCGCGTTTTCGAGGAGGGCTGGGTTCTTGGATAGGGTCCCCTCGGCGCTGGGGTCGAATTTGACCACGGTTCCGGCTATTATCGGCGCGAGGCCCTTCTGCTCCGCCGGGAGTTTCTCCTCGGGACCCTCCTCCAGAAGGCTCTTCTCGAGCTTCTCCGTCGGCCCTTCTTTGAGGAGGGCGGTGAGAAGGCTCCTCGGATAGCTTCCGCCGAAAAGCTCTCCTGCCGTGCTCACCGTGGCTTTCTCGACTTCGGCGGGAGAAGGATTCCTCCCGAGGCTTATGGCGACCTTAACTACCTCCGAAAGGGTCTCAGCTGAGACCCTGCCGAAGCCGGGAACCTCAAAGGTTCCGCCTGCAGCCTTTATAACGTCGGGAAGGGCCGAGAGTGCCCCTTCCGCTATCTCGTGGACCGGTTTTGCCGCGTTCTCACCGAGGTTGAGGAGGGCGTAGTCGCTTCCAGCCTTCCCGTCGAAGGCCTCAACGCCGCGGTAGAAGGCTATCCCGTAGGCCCTGATGAATGACTCCTCCATCGGGTTCTTGGCGCTTCTTAGAACTATTCCCTCTGTGACGTTGGCGAGAAGGGTATCCGTGATTCCGGCCGGACCTTTGGCGGCGTAAACCGGGTAGGTGGCGTTGAATGTCGCGTAGACGAACTCGACCGGGACTCCGAGTGCCCCCGAGATCGCTTCCGCGGTAGTGCCATCGAGGCTTCCCTTTGAGTAGGCCCCGGCCTTGAGAAGCGCCCCGTAGGTGCCCATGACGCCGAGATAAGCTTTCTCGTAGCCGTCGCTCATGTTGTAGAGTTCCGCGTTGAGCGACGAGAGCGTCGAGTTGAGCGCCCTGAGCTTTTGGGAGGCCTCTGTGAGGTTTTTGTGGAGAACCACATATGAGCCGTCGGTCTCGTTGAGGGCCGCGCTGAGTGCCCTGCTCTGGTTGTAAAGCTCGGTGAGGTTTTCGTTAAGCTCGATGTAAGCTTTCGCAAGCTGGGGCAGGGTTGAGTCAAGCTCCTCAACCTGGTTGTCGAGGCGTTCAATGCCTATCAAGGCCTCGCCGTAGGCCGCGCTCGAGTTCAGGGCCGTTTCGTAGAGAACCCCCGTGAGGTTTGCGGCGGTTTTGGTCAGGTTGAGCGCTAGGTCATCGGACTTGTTTTGGAGGAGGTCAACGGCGTCGTAGTAAGAAACGAAGTTGCTCCCGTAGGGTTTTGCTTCCACCTTCAGCCGCTCGTAGGCTTTTCTCGCCTCGGGGCTGTTCACGTCGATGCCGCTGATTATCATGTACGTCTGGTTCGTGCTGTTGGCGAAGCTCGGGAACTCCTTTTCCAGGGTATCCTGCACCTTGACCGACTCGACGTCCTTTGGGAGGAACTGGTCCATGCTGTAGTTGGTGACGTCCTTAAGCTTTATCGCGAGGGGCGTTGCGAGCAGTATCACGATTATCCACGCGATTACGATGCCCTTCGCGTGCTTCACAACCCAATCGTTCCAGGCCATAGCCACCACCTATTCCTCTCTTCAACATGCATTTTTAAGACATGTCTGATTTCGACATGTCGTTAACAGATGCATTTATAAAGGTTTTGGTGCAAATCTAAGGTACAGGTGGTGATTATGGGAACAGACGTCGAGCGCAGGATCATCAAGGGACTCTTTACAGTCCCCCTGAAGGACATCATTCTGGTCATAGTTGGGCTTAAAGGCGAGGCCCACGGCTACGAGATACTGAAGGAGCTTGAGAAGCTGGCCATCGGCCTCTGGAAGCCGAGCCACAGCAACCTCTACACGATACTCAACAAGATGGTCGAGGAGGGCCTCCTCGAGCCGAGGGAGGAGTACCGCGGCAGGGTTCGGAGGGTGAAGTACCGCCTGACGCCGAAGGGCATAGAGTACCTCAAGACCTCGAACGACCTGGCTCTTAGAGTCCTCTACACCGCCGCGAACTACCACGAGGCCCTGAAGAAGAAGCTCGAAACCCTCGGCGAGAGGCGGGAGATGAAACGGGAGGCCGTAATGGAGTACCTTGAACTGCTGAAGAAGATACGCGATATCCTGGACGAGGAGATAAAGACCATCGAGGAGGAGCTTTCAAAGGGGCAGTGATCCCCTTTTCTTTATCCCCCCGCTCTCCTGGTGAGGGCACTTTAGGTAATTAGGTGATTATGTAATTCAGTAATCCATCTATTCTTCAATTGGCTTGCCTGCTCGAAGGGAGAAGGATTCAGTAAGTTCCAACCGATAAACTTTTATATACCCAAGACCCAAACTAAGTACAGAAAATTGTACTACAAAAATCTGTACCCGGTGGTATCATGGACGACCTGAAGGTCCAGCTCGAGGAGCTGAAGAGGAGGCTGGAACTCCTTGAGGAGAACATAGATCCCGTTGACGAGGTCATGCTCTCCATAAAGGCCCGCCTGAGGAGGAAACTTGAGGGGGGCAAACTTCCCGAACTCGACGAGGAGAAGGCCGCGAAGACCCTCAAGGCCTTGGCAAATCCCGACAGGATAAGGATACTCAAGATGCTCTCCGAGAGGCCGATGGGCTTCAAGGAGATAAAGGAAGCCCTCGGCGTCGAGAGTCCAACCGTTTCCCATCACCTCAAGCTCCTCACGAAAACCGGCATGGTGAGGAAGGGGGACGGATACGAGATCTCGCCCAACGGACGTTTGTTTCTGCGTTTGCTCGAGATAATCACTGCCCTTGAGGAGGTGGAAGAATGAGTTTTAGATGGGAGTGGAAATATCGGGCCGTTCGAAAGGAGGGGCCGCGCTTTAAGCTCGCGGAGTACCTGAAAGCCTTAACCGCCATACTGCTCATAGCCTGGCTCTTCAAAGGCCCGCTGAGGCTCGAGGCCTACAACGACTACATGGTCTACGCGATAATAGCGCTCCTCTTCGCTTTCGAACTGCTGAGTGCCGGCAGGTGGTTCGGGGTAACGGTCAGCGGGGTCGTCTTTGCCCTCGCCAAGGGCTTCTTCTGGACGAGCGTTTTCCTCTTCTTCGGCCAGTGGCTGGGGATGAGCGATAGGCTAAGCTCCTACGACGGAACGGCATTCGCCTACGCCGTCGTTCTCTCCATAGCAGGCCTCCTCCTGTCGAAGTTCGACGAGAAGAGGCTTGATCTCAAGGTGAAGAAGGAGGCCTACGAGTTCAGCGGGGCCGACTTCGGGGACGTTAAGCTGAAGGGAAGCGGGAAGGCCTACCCCGTCAAGTTCGGAAGGAAGAGGTCCGGCTGGGTTCTCGATGGGGAAGTCGAGGTCGAGGCAGAGACGCCTCTCGGCAGAATCTCCAAGAAACTCCTGCCGCCGGTCATCGTCTGGACAGAGGAAAGCATAGCGGGCAAAAAGACCACCCCCGATCCGGGCTTTGTTGCCAGGGTGAACGAAATGATGAACCCAGACAGGCTCTACCGGGACAGGAACAAGGCCAGCGTCGTTGACCTCGGCTTCATAAAGGTCTACGAAGGCGAGGGCTTTGAGTACGTCAAGCTGCCCTTCGTGGAGGTGCTTGAGACCCCCACAGGAGAGGAGGTGAGGGTGGGGCCGATACACATCCATGAGGGCAATCCGGGGATGCCGCCCGGCGAGATGCTGACCATCAGGGAGCTTCGCAACGGCTTCCAGCTCACGAAAGTCGGGGACAGGCTGAGGATACAGACCGATGAGTACAGCATAGAGGTCGATGGCGAGAGGGTCACCTACCGGAGCGGGAACGAGGTTCTGCGCCTTGGAGAAGCGGTTTCCCTCCGCTCGGGGGACGTCTCGGTGACCGTCGGCAGGGGAAGGGCGAAGGTGAAGATAGAGGACGCCGTCATCTCCGCGAGGGACGGAAAGGTGAGGATACGCGTTGGGGGCAGAACCTACACGGTGGAAAGCAGGGAAGCTTACAGGCTCGTTTTGGACAAGGCGAAGGAGATAGTTGAGGAGCAGAGTGCCGAGCTGATTGAGGGCCTTGGAATAGACAAAACTCTGCTCAGCAGGCGCGTCAAGGAGCTTCTCGACGAGCTGATGGGTTACATCGGGTGATGGGGATGAGGTTTGAAAACGTGCGGGAGATTGAGGTAATGGCCGTGAACGGCCATCTGGAGATTGAGGGCTGGGAAAACGGCTATGCCGAGGTCAGCTACGTGCCTCACGGGGAGGTGGACGTCGAGGTTGAGCGGAGCGGAGGGAGGTTACTCGTTAGGGAGAAGCCCAAGACCAGGAAGGTCCTCGGAATTTTCCCCAAATCCTCGGAGGGATGGGCGGAGATACACCTGAGGGTGCCGAAGGGTGCGATCGTAAACGCCAGGAACGTCAACGGTGAGCTTAAGGCCAGGGGCGCGCGCTTCGGGGAGGTCACGACGGTTAACGGTGAGATTCACCTTGAGGACTGCGAGGTCGAAAAGCTCTCCACCGTCAACGGAGAGATAACGGCCCATTTAAGCGTTGCAGGACCACTCAAGGCTTCGACCGTCAACGGGGAACTTGAGATCACCATCGAGGAACTCGAAGGAGATGTGGAGGCGAGCTGCGTTAACGGCGATATTGTTCTCCACCTCACGGACTTCTGCGATGCGAGGATAGAGACGAAGAAGGCCAACGGCGACGTTGAGTTCGTCGGCATAGACCCTGACGAGCCGGTTATCGGCACCGGGGAGTTTACCGTCAAAGTAAGCACCGTCAACGGAGACGTGAGGGTGGAGCTAATCTGATTTTCCATTTTTGCAGAATTGCATAATAATTTAATTGCTTAGCAAGCTGAGGGGGTTAGCCGGGATGCTCGACGGCCTGAGGGGCCTTGGACGGAACTACTGGCTCTACACTGCTGGCAGGTGGATTTCACAGGCCGGCTGGGTGGTTCAGGACGTGGCCGTTCCGCTCTACGTGCTGGACAAGATGGGAAGCGGCGCTATGATGAGTGCATTTGTGATGGCCGAGCTGATTCCGAGGTTGCTCCTGAATCCAATAGCCGGCGTAATAGGCGACCGCTACAACAGGGAGAAGCTCATGTACGGCCTCGATATCGCGCGGGGCGTTTTGCTCTTCGGCGTTTTAGCTTTCAACCTCCTTGGAATCCCGGAACTCCTCACCGTGCAGGTGTTAATGAGCGTCCTCGGAACGTTCTTTTCGGCGGGAATAAGCGGGATGTTCCCGGACTTGGTGGATAAAGAGCGTCTCGCCCAGGCCAACTCGATACTCCAGATGGGTGGACAGGTTCTCCGTATAATCGGCCCGGTTCTCGGAGGGCTGATATACGCGCTGGGTGGGATAAGGCTCGCTATACTGATAAACGCGGTCAGCTTCTTCGGCTCCGGCCTCTTCGAGACCCTCATCGAGTACGAATGGGAGACGAGAAAGCTAAGCTCGGTTCATGAAGTCTGGGCAGACATGGTCGAGGGCTTCCGCTTTATTAGGGATTCAAAGCCCCTGCTGATCCTCGTCAGCCTCGCCGTAATACTGAACACCCTTCTCAACCCCGTTTTTGCCGTTGTGCTTCCGTACCTCGCCAGGGTAACCCTTGGCCTCTCCTCCGTTAGGTTCGGGAGCATTGAGACGGCCGCAACCCTCGGAGCCTTGGCTGGAAACCTTCTGATAGCCGGGAAGCTCAAAGAGAACTCGGAGGATATATTCTTCAAAGCCGCCTTCGTACAGCTCGGCATTCTCTTCCTCCTCATTCTCGCGGCTTATCCAGCTTTTAGGGATGTGGCCTATCCGCTCCTCATAGTCACCTTCGTCCTCTTCGGGGTCTTCAACACCCTCGTGAACGTCCCGCTCTTCACGAAGCTCCAGAAGGCTGTACCTGGAGAGGTGCGCTCGCGCTTCTTCACGGCGTTTGAGACCACGGTCATGGCGATGACTCCACTAGGGATGGCCATCGTCGGCCCAATCCTCAACGTGATTCCGGTTTACGAGCTTGTAGGGGTTCTTCTGGTCGTGAGCCTTGCCATAGCGCTCGCCTTCTACCTGAGGTTCGGCGAAACCATTATGAGGGTCGGTGATGAGGTTCTGGAGGTGATAGGTTGAGCCTCAACAGGAACTTCTGGCTCTTCGCCTTTGGCCGCTTCGTTTCACAGCTCGGCTGGGCGGTTCAGGACGTAGCTCTGCCGCTCTACGTTCTGGACAAGACGCACAGCGGCTCGGCGATGACGGCGTTCATCTTAGCGGAGATGATACCCGCGATGCTCGTCATGCCCTTCGCGGGCGTAATAGGTGACCGCTACAACAGGAAGCACCTAATGGTCGGCTTTGACCTTGCGCGCGGGATTCTGCTCTTTGGCGTTTTAGCTTTCAATCTGCTCTCCATCCGCCAGCTCCTCGTCGTACAGGTGATAATGGCCACGATGGGGGCCTTCTTTGGGGCATCAACGGGCGCGATGTTTCCGGATTTAGTTGAGCCGGACGAGCTTGAGAGGGCCAACTCCATAACGAGTTCCTTCAACATCTTCGCCAGACTTGTTGGCCCGGCATTGGGAGGTTTCATCTATGCAATCGGCGGCATTGCCTTAGCTCTCCTCGTCAACGCGGTTAGCTTCTTCGGCTCCGGCCTCTTCGAGATTCTCATTAAATACGAATGGAAGGCCAAAGAGCTTGAGAGTCTCGGTCAGGTTGTTTCGGACATAAGGGAGGGGGTAGCCTTTATCCGCTCCAACCGCTACCTATGGACCCTCATGGGCTTTGCAATATTCATGATAGCCTTTGCTCAGCCCTTCGGGGCCGTTCTGATGCCCTATGCGATGAGGGAGATACTGAAGTTCTCCAGCTACCAGTTCGGCCTCCAGGAGAGCGCCTTCATGGTTGGAGCTTTAATAGGGAACGCCCTGATAGCGGCGAAGTTCGGCAAGAAGGCCGGGAGATACCTCTTTCATGCACTCCTCTTCGATGGCGTCATGATACTGATCTTCACGTGGCTCATAAGCCCATTTGCCGGCCTCTCCACGGCTTCTGCATTCTTCCTCCTAGCGGGCGTTAACGTCCTCTGGGGAGCGGTTGAGGCTTTCCTCAACGTGCCGATAAACTCGAAAATACAGCGCGCCGTGCCGAGCGAGGTCCGTGGGAGGGTCTTTTCGGCCATGGCCGTTCTCATGCACTCCGCTGGTCCGCTCGGCCTCCTCGCCGTCGGTCCACTCCTCGACAGGTTTCCCGCGTGGATAGTTTCCCTCGGTCTCTGGGTTGGTATGGGAGCGGTGGTGCTCTACTACTGGATGAAGCACAGGGAAATCCTCGCGGGAGAAGATGAAAGCGGCACAGGGGAAAGTGGAGAAAACGAGCCGGGGGTCACCTGACCTCCCTGACCTTTCCCTCCCTCTTCTCGATAACGCGCGCCATTATGAAGAGCAGGTCGCTGAGTCTGTTGAGGTAGACGAGGGCGTTTTTTCCAAAGCCGTAGTCGAGAACGAGCTTGGCAACCTTCCTCTCGGCCCTTCTCGCGACCGTCCTGCAGATGTCCAGCTTTGCGCTCGCTATCGTCGAACCCGGCAGGACGAAGGCCTTCATCTGGAACTCTTCCTCGTACTTCGCTATCAGCTCCTCCATCCACCTGACTTCCTCTTCTCCGACTTTGACGTACTTCCCCTTGCTGGCAAGCTCGCCCATGATGCCGTAGAGCTGGACTTGTATCCTCTCCAGTATCCCGGCCATCTCCTCCGGAACGTAGTGC
>Ga0256831_1002275_pt1 | contig 10080 bp, 6 predicted proteins | sample 132544metaG_FD_189087 | JGI IMG/M metagenome (GOLD analysis project Ga0256831, IMG submission 189087) | Hydrothermal vent microbial communities from Lau Basin, Pacific Ocean - 132-544 | ecosystem: Environmental > Aquatic > Marine > Hydrothermal vents | place: Pacific Ocean: Lau Basin | collected...
ACGGTTTCCGCAAAATCACCAAGTCCGCTTCCGAGGACAAAAGCTGTATTTACGCTAAAAGGCGCGGCTGATTTCGCTTCCGATATTAAATCTTTGTATTTCTCTTTTAAATTAACCACTAAAAAAAATTCCCGCTAAAGTTGCCGTCATTAATGTAGCCAACACGCCTCCGAGCACCGCGCGCAACCCCAATTTGGAAAGGTCTCCTCTCCGTGTGGGAGCGAGAGGGGAAAGTCCGCCAATTTGTATTGCGATTGAGCTGAAGTTTGCAAAACCGCAGAGAGCGTATGTAGCCATGATAATTGTTTTTTGATTTAGTATTGTTTTTGCCGCAATTAAATGGGATAAATCTGTATAGGCAATAAACTCGTTAATCACAATTTTTGTCCCAAGCAGACTTCCAAAATTAAGCGCGTCGGACCAAGGGACGCCTATGCCGTAAGCAAGGTAGCGGAGTATTAATCCGAGAATAAGCTGTAAATTAAGGGGTTTGCCGAATTCCGATTTTAAGTACTCGTTTACTCCGAGAATATTCCCCGTCCAAACCAATACATAGTTTAGTAAAGCGATAAGAGCGATAAAGGCGATTAACATTGCCGCCACATTCAATGCAAGCTGTAATCCTTCCGAAGCTCCCGCAGCGGCGGCTTCAATCACGTTCGATTCTTTCTTCTCGACTTCAATTCTAACCTCGCCTTCGGTTACGGGAGTTTTAGTTTCAGGGTAAATTATTTTTGATACTACAATCGCGGCAGGCGCTGCCATTACGCTTGCGGACAATAGCTGCGTCGCGAATAAAACCTGCGCGTCGTGCAGCGGTATTCCCAATGTCTGCGAATAGGAATATCCGAGTATCTGAATATAAGCTCCCATTACGCTTCCGGCAATCGTCGCCATGCCTCCGGTCATAATTGTAAGGAGTTCGCTGTTTGTCATATCTTTAATAAAAGGTTTTACTACAAGTGGCGCTTCGGTTTGCCCGACAAAAATATTAGCCGTACATGAAAGGGATTCCGCGCCGCTGGAGCCGAGAATCTTTGCCATTACCCAAGCCATAGCTTGAACAATTTTCTGCATTATTCCCAGATAGTAAAGAACAGCCATTAGAGTAGCAAAGAAAATAATTATAGGCAATACCTGAAAGGCAAAGAACATTCCCAAACTTCCCGGCGCGCCGGGGGATAAAGCTAAATCACCGAAAATAAATTTGGAACCTTCCGTAGTGAAATTAAGAATCAAAACAAAAAATTTGCTAACCCAAGAGAAGGAAAGTTTAATCCAGCCGAGCGGCGCCCAAAAATGAGCCATCGCTTCTCCTTTAAGGACAAAAACTGCAAGCACAAATTGAAGAAGCAAACCGTTTATTACAAGTCTGTAGTTAATTTTCTTTTTGTTGTTGGAAAAAACGTACGCTATTCCAAGCAAAAGAATCAGACCTATTATTCCTCTGATAATAGACTCAAACATCGGCGCTCTCCTCCGGGATGTAATGACAATTTCTGCATCGGGCTTCATACGCGCCGGTAGAGCCGACTAAAACTCTGTCTTTCGATTTAACAATACGCTGGGTTCTGTCGGCGGGGTTTCCGCAGACAACACAAATTGCCAATGTTTTTGTGATGTACTCGGATATTGCCAGAAGTTGGGGAATAGGCTCAAAAGGAATCCCTTTGTAATCCTGGTCCAAACCGGCAACGATAACCCGTTTCCCTTTATTAGCAAGTTCGTTGCAGACATCAACCAAATCGTTGCTGAAAAACTGACCTTCGTCGATACCGACTACATCAGCGTTTTCCGATTGTTCGAGAATTTCTTTCGGGCTGTCAACGATAATCGCTTCCATTGCCTGTTCGGAATGTGAGACAATTTCGTATTCCGAGTATCTGTTGTCGATACGAGGCTTAAATATTTTTACTTTCTGCTTTGCAATTTTTGCTCTTTTCAATCTGCGTATCAGTTCTTCAGTTTTCCCGCTGAACATACATCCGGCAATAACTTCAATCCAGCCTATATTTACCGGAGTCGGGTGAGGAGCGTTTGTTATCATTCGTTTAAATCCTTATCTGAAAATCCATAGGGGAGTAAATCTTTTATTTTAACTTTTTTGTAATCGCCGGCGGAATTGGTCATGATAACGTCCAAGTCTTCTCCGCAATGCTCGTAAAGAACCTGCCGGCAAGCTCCGCAAGGCGAGATAAAACTTTTTGAATCGGAAGCTATGGCAATCGTTTTGAAATTCCTTTCGCCTTCGACCAAAGCGGTAAATATTGCGGTTCTTTCAGCACACATTGTTAAGGAGTAGGAAGCGTTCTCTATGTTAGCTCCGTGATAGACTTTCCCTTCATCGGTAACAATAGCGGCGCCGACGCGGAAATGCGAGTAATCGGATAGGGAGCGGTCTTTGGATTTTACTGCAATTTCTATCAATTCTTTATCAGTCATACGCGCCTTTTCAAATTATAATTTTAAAAATTAAAAGATAAGAAAATTTTTATTTCCATTTATCTTTATAAAAAAACGAGTTGAAAAAATTAATTACAACAATGAAATTATAAATAAGCTCGAGAAAAATTATCTCATGGAATTTTATTTTATAATAAGAGAAATCGGCGTATTTGCCGATAGTTGAAATATCCATTCTGAGTTTCAGCAGAGTAGGGAAGAGGAATAAGGGGTTGTAGAACGTGAGGAATAACGAATATGTTACCACAATATTAGATAAAAACCAAATGCCTAGAAACGCTTTTTGTCCTAACAAATAATTATGCGAAGTGCTGACGTGTCTTGCTTTTTGGCGGAAGAATTCTTTCCATGTGGAAACGGTTTTTGAAAATACTCTTCCTCCGTTTGTATCAATGAAACCAATTCGTTTCCTATTTCTAAAAGCTTCGCGAATCAACAAATCGTCATCGCCGGAAAGTTTATCCATTGTAGAATTGTAACCGCCGAGTTCGATAAAAACGCTTTTTCGAAAAGCAAAATTTCTTCCCGTTGCGGAAACCGGAATCCCGAGCGACAATGTAAGATGATTAATAATCTGAGAGCGGAGAGATTCGTACGCGGCAAAACGGGAAACGAAAGAACCGTTTGGGACAAGCGGCGCCGCGCCGAAAACAACATCATTGTTATCAAGCGCTGCGGAAATATTTTTCAGCCAATCGCTCTCGGGGGAGCAGTCGCCGTCGGTTAAGGCAATAAAATCATATTTTGTATTTTCTATCCCGATTGTTAAGGCGCCTTTTTTTGCCGGAAGTTTTTTGTCTGTCGCTTTTATCAATCTGTAATTGGAGCTTCCCTTGACAGCATCGGTTAAAAGCTGATATGTCGTATCGGTTGAATTATCATCAACAAGAATAATTTCAAAAAAATCAAGCGGATAATTTATTTTTGAAAGTGCGTTCATTAATGAGGAAATGTTTTTCGCTTCATTCTTCAAGGGGATTACGACAGAAATTTTTTTTAGAGAAAGATTTTTATTTTTGTCTGCTTTGATTTGTTTTTTATAAAAAATTATTAAATTGAGAACTGTTAAAAAAAATAGAAATAAAAACAATATTACAATTAACTCTGTATTCATTTATTCGAGGAGTAAGATGAGATTACTTTTTACCTTTATTTTGTTATTGATATTCCAAATTAATATTTTTTCCACTGATTTATCAACCTTATTCAAAAATCGAGGAGTAATTGAAATTAAAATTCATCTCGACGATTTAAGGAAAATTCCCGAATTAAGCCGCGCGGTTTCGATAGATAAGATTACCGGTTTTGAAGTAATTGCTTATGCAAATAAAAAAGAGTTCAATAATTTTTTAAAATTTAATCTGCCTTACGAAGTTGTTCCTTATAAAACTCCGAAGGGAATTAAAACTTCGGACAATATCAAAGACGTTATGAACTGGGACAGTTATCCTACTTACGACGCTTACGTTCAAATAATGGAGCAGTTCCAAGCGGATTATCCTAACTTGTGCAAGTTGTATAACGTAGGACCTACCGTTGAAGGAAGATCGATTTTGTTTGTAAAGATTTCGGACAACGTAAACAAACGGGAGGCGGAACCTCAATTTTTATATACGTCAACGATGCACGGGGACGAAACCACCGGCTACATCTTGATGCTTCATTTGATTGATTATCTTTTGCAGAATTACCGTTCCGATTCGCGCGTGCGCAACTTAGTTAACAATCTTGAGATTTGGATTAATCCGCTTGCAAATCCCGACGGGACTTACCACGGTGGCAACAACAGCGTGCAAGGTGCGATGCGCTACAACGCCAATTATGTTGACCCGAACCGTAATTTCCCCGACCCCGACGACGGACCACATCCCGACGGGGAGGAATATCAGCCGGAAACAATTGATATGATGAATCTTGCCGATTCCAATAATTTTATTATGTCGGCTAATTTTCACGGCGGAGCGGAAGTCGTAAATTATCCTTGGGATACTTGGTATGCCCGTCATCCGGACGACGCCTGGTTCCAAGTAGTTTCGCATGAATACGCCGATACTGCACAGACTTACAGTCCGAGCGGTTATATGTCGGGATTTAACGACGGCATTACAGACGGCTACGATTGGTACACAATTTCCGGCGGGCGTCAGGATTATATGAATTATTATCACCATTGCCGCGAGGTTACAATTGAACTTTCCGATATAAAATTGCTTCCCGCATCGGATTTGCTTCCTCATTGGGAATATAATTACCGCTCTTTCTTAAATTACATGCAGCAATCTTTGTACGGGATTCAAGGAATGGTTACCGATTCATTGACGGGAAAACCAATTGCCGCAAAGATTGAGATTGTTAATCATGATGCGGATGGCTCCGAAGTTTATTCCGACACAACGGGAAGATTCAGTCGCCCGATAAATGCGGGAAGTTATACGGTTAAAGTTTCGGCGGACAGCTTTTTTACAAAGACTTTTACAAACGTTAGCGTTGAGGCAAACGAAACAACTTGGTTAGATGTTAAATTGGTCAGCAGCGTGGTTGGAGTTAACGAAGGAGGAGAAGCGGCGCCGAGAGAATTTTCACTTTCTCAAAATTATCCCAATCCGTTTTACAAGGAAGGGAATTCTTCGGGAAGTACTTCAACGACAATTAATTTTACTATCTCAAATTCCGGATACGGCGAAGTAACGTTAAAAGTTTACGATGCTCTTGGAAGAGAAATTACAACGCTTATTAATAAGGAGCTTCCGGCGGGAAGTTATTCGGTGAAATTTAACCCGAATGAAATTGGAAGAGATTTACCGAGCGGAATCTATTTCTACAGATTGACATGCGGCAATTTGGTTTCTGTTAAGAAAATGATTTTGTTAAAGTAAATTTTCAGGAATATTATTATATTAAAAAATTAAAATGAAAGGTTAGGTACTTTTATTTAAGAGAAGGCTTTGCATAACCTATTTTATATGTCATTCTGAATGGAGCGAAGCGGAATGAAGAATCTCAAAACCGGTAATTATACCGAATTTAGAGATATTTCGGACGGCTTCCACCTTCGCTGTGGCGAACTCAATATGACAAATTTAGGTTTTGCAAAGGTCTTTAAGAATCATTTACAAAGAAGTACGTTTTACTGTTAGTTAGTTTTTACAATATCATAAATGTTTCAAAACATTATTTCATTAACTAAACAGGAGGTCTTATGAGAAAGTTTTTCTCAATATTTTTAACTATGGCTTTCTTTATGTCGGCAGTTACATTATTTGCAGTCGATAAGAAAGACGAATCCAAAATCTCCTTGAAAAAGTATGCAATGAAACACTCTACCAAAGTTATTCGTAGAGATTCGAAAGACGCATATTTTGAAGAGGGATTTGAAGGTGCATTCCCGCCTGACGGCTGGACATTAGACCCGGGAACGGGTAACGATTGGAAACAAGACGACGGTTCTACACACGGACCCGGTAGCGCCGCCGAAGGAAGTAGCTGTATTTATTTTGACGATTATAATTATTCATCAGGGGTTTCCGCTTCAATTACAACTCCGGCAATTGATTTGACCGGCGCCACTGTTCCTATGCTTTCTTTTTATTATTGGGATGGAGGCGGAAGCGATTATGTAACCGTTTCGGTTTCAACCGACGGGACAACTTTTACCGATATTTTTGATACTCCGACTACGGTTGACCCTTGGACGGTTCAAATTGTAAATTTGTCGGATTATGTGGGTTCAACGGTTTACGTAAAATTTACCGGAACTAGTGTTTATGGATATTCAAATCCGCACATTGACGATGTTGTAGTTGACGAAGCTCCCTCGGATCCTATTTTGTCGCTTAATTATGACTCGGTTAATTTCGGAATTCTTGCCGTGGGCGATACCGCAACTACAGGCGATGTATTTATCATTTCCAATACCGGCGGTGGCGATTTAACATTCTCAAGCGTATCAGGTTTTGAAGGAACTCCTTTTTCCACTAACTTCGACGAAACCGTTACTTTGGGACCCGGCGCAGCCGATACATTTGCCGTGAACTTTATGCCTACTGAAGCCGGTGATTTTACCGCTTCGCTAATTTTTGAATCTAACGGAGGATCCGACACCATCACGGCGCAAGGCTCCTCTTATGATGCAACGGGAATGTATGTGGAAAGCTTTGAAGATAATTTTCCCCCGACCGATTGGAGCGCTAATATTTTGAACGGTTCTTATAATTGGGAGCAATACCCGTTTTCTTCGTCTTACGACGGTAACAATGTAGCCAAGTATAATTCTTACAGCGCCTCTTCAGGTTCGGCTGCGGAATTGATAACTCCCAAATTGGATTTAACTCAAAATTACAATGACTGGTTCGGATTCTTTTACGCTCATCCGTCATCGGGAAGTACTGATTGGATGGATGTTTATGTTACTACCGATACGAACTGGGTAAAAGTAGATTCGATTTTAGTTCAGGATTATTATTGGCATTATTTTGAATTTGATGTTGCCGATTATGTAACGGATACAAATTCAACATCATTCAGAGTTAAATTTGTTGCAAACTCCAAATACGGAGTAAACCAATATTTAGACCAAGTTATTCTTCCGCCGGTTTATGTAAGTACTTCGACGGTTGATTGGTGTAACTTACAATGGCCTCCGACTCTTGATATTACACAAGGAGACAGCATTACCGTTTATTCTCAGGTTTATGTTCCCGGCGTAACCGAAGGGGCAGGTCAAGGTGCAGGAATCGAAAGTTGGATAGGAATTTCAGACACAAACAGCAATCCTGCAACTTGGGATGATAGTCAGTGGGAAGAAGCTCAATACAATGAATTCGGTCCGACAGACAATAACGATGAATATATGTTCGGAAAGGTTGTTGCTTTACCAGCGGGAACATATTACTATGCATTCCGCTATCGCTATAACGGTGGTCCCTACACTTATGGCGGTTATAGTGCGGGAGGTGGAGGTTTCTGGGATGGAACTACCAATGTTTCGGGAGTTATGACCGTTAATCCTTATACGGTAACAACATTCCCTTACACGGAAGGGTTTGAATCCGGAGAATTTCCTCCTATTGGCTGGAGCAATCCTGACGGTTATTGGTCTCAGGGAACTGAAGCAAATTCCGGCAACTACTGTGCAAGAGTCAGCTTTAGTCATAGCGGAGAAGCAGATCTAATTACTCCGGCAGTAACTTTGGATGCAACGGAAGCAATGTATATCAGTTTCTATTGGAAGGATGACGACATTTCGACAAAGGGCGTTCAGGTTGCCGGACATGATACGACATTCTTTGAAATTTCAACAGATGCCGGAATGACTTGGACCGGTTTGGATACACTTTCAGAACCAACACATGATTCGCAATATCATTTGGTTACCGATGTTTTGGCTGATTACGTAGGTCAAACCGTTATGTTCCGTTGGAGAGACGTTACCGATGCGAGTTATTCTGCTTGGGGTACAGGCGTTGATGATATAACGATAGATTATTATGTCGAAGGACCGGGAAATCCGACAAATCCGGTACCGGAAGACGGAGCTACTGACGTACCTTTGGATCAAGTAATTTCTTGGGAAAATCCATCTGCAACTTTCTTTAATGTACTTTATGCCAGTAACGGGGATGAAGTAGCGGTTGAAAATATGGATTCTTCTGCGGTCGTTTTTGACGGCTCTGCCGACACAACCGTTATTTCCAATATTACTCCGGAAAACGGATTACCGGGCAGCTCGACAATTTACTGGAGAGTTGTAGAATATGCTTCTGACGGAAGTTATACGGCAGGTCCGGTTTGGTCGTTCACTACGGCTGAAGATATGCATCCGGCACCGTTTGATTTATCGGCTTTCGGACAAGTCGGGAAAGTTGATCTTGTTTGGAATTTCGTTCCTCCGACCGAACCTGATTCATATCAGGAAGGATTTGAAACCGGAGACATTCCTGACGGCGCCGCAGTTGTTGACGGCGACGGCGACGGACATAATTGGGGCGTCTGGGACCAGTTTGTCCATACCGGAATGTATGCATTGGCAAGTTTCTCATATGACAATAATTCCGGCCCTTTAACTCCTGATAACTGGATAATTTCTCCTGCAATCAACTTAGGTGATACTCCCGTACTTACATTTTATATGGGTGGATCCGATGCAAGTTGGTATCAGGAACACTTTGAACTTAGAATTTCAACAGTTAGTCAAGACACATCAACATTTACCGATGTATTGCTTGATGAAACTCTCGGCGCTGATGCTGCGGGACAATTTGCAATGTACACGGTAGATTTATCCGCTTATGCTAACCAGACAGTTTATCTTGCTTGGGAGCATAATAGAGTAACTGACCAATATAACATCACGCTTGACGATATTAAAGTTACAGGTATTGCGGGCGGTAAAGATGTTAATTTTACGTTTGAAGATCCTAAACAGATTTCCGAATTTGTAGTTACAAATAATAACAATCATACTCTTCCTTTGAAGAAAACTTCCAAAGAAAATTCTTCTTCATTTAAGGAAAGAATTGATAAATATGCATCAACACATAAAGGCAAAATTAACTTACCTAAGTCGTTGACTAACTTTAATATTTATCGTAACGGTGATTTGATTGCTACGAGTGATACAACCGCATATACAGATAGTAATTTCCCGGCATATGATCAAAGCTACAGCTATTATGTAACAGCTTTGTATGATGATGGAGTGGAATCTTCCGCAAGCAATACAGCTGATGCATATGTTCTTGATCCTTCACAAGTAATATTCTATGATAATTATGATAACGGAGAATTACCGTCATATTATACTATTGTTGATGCAAACAATGACGGATACACTTGGGAAGCTCACCAAGGTCTTGCCGAAAGCGGTAATTATTCAATGTCGATTCGCTGGAATTCATCCGAAGCAATGGACGACTGGGCGTATATCGGACCTATTAGTATGCACCCGGGAGATCAGGATTACTATCTAAACTTCGGGTTCAGAGCAGCCTCATCAACTTGGACAGAGAATATGGCTGTATATTTAACTGATGGTATTGACAGTTCAAAGACAATAGTTCAGACTTTATTTGACAGTACCGGCATAGGTAATACGGAATATGCTCATTTCGGAGTTAACTTCCAGCCTCCTGCAGAAGGGGAATATTACATCGCATTCCACGGATATTCAGCTGCAGATATGTACAGACTTGCAGTTGATGATGTATATCTGACGGGTGACGGTGAACTTATTCAGCCCGTTGATTCATCAATCGTATTCTCAGATGATTTCGAAAACGGATTAGGACAATGGCAGATATTAAGCGGTTGGGGATTAACGGAAACAACCTCGTATTCGCCTACCCATTCATTTACCGAAAGTCCTAACGGAAATTATCCTAACAATGCAATATTAATTGCAAATATGCTTAATCCTATGGACTTTTCACAAGCTAAAGACGCTACTTTGGAATTTATGACAAAGTATCAAATCGAAGAAGGATTTGATTATATGTATGTCGATATTCACTACGACGGCATTAGCGGCTGGAGGACCGTAACACAATTTACCGGTGCACAGCCCGATTGGATTCCGGTTTCAATTCCTCTCGGCGGATTTGTGGGACATACAGGAGTTAA
>Ga0256831_1002276_pt1 | contig 10077 bp, 7 predicted proteins | sample 132544metaG_FD_189087 | JGI IMG/M metagenome (GOLD analysis project Ga0256831, IMG submission 189087) | Hydrothermal vent microbial communities from Lau Basin, Pacific Ocean - 132-544 | ecosystem: Environmental > Aquatic > Marine > Hydrothermal vents | place: Pacific Ocean: Lau Basin | collected...
AGCTGCTCACTAATTGTAGAAAGATCTCCAAAGCTTTCAGTGAACTTCTTGACATTTTCTAAAACTTCTGCAAGCTCGGTTGGACTACCTAGCTTACGATAAGCTTTGTTTTCCTCTATTAGAGCAGCAGCCCGCTTAAGAGCTTCTTCCACCTTTTGCGGGCATCCTTCGTTTTTCGTAGACATATTTCTACCCTCCGACTATCTATAAAAAGCTTAAGTACACAACCCTCCAAAAAGGTTATAACTCAGTTTGTCACTATCCTTATTCTTCAGAAGGAACTTTAACAATATCTTGACCACCTGTTACAGGCAAAAGTCGTTTATTAATTACGTCTGCCAGCGCTTCCATATTCACATAATCCGCAGCGCGATCCGCAAGGTCAGTAAAGGATTGAATTACGCGAGACATGTTATCAACAGACATGTTAAGCATATCTAAATAGTCAGCACGGGTAAGCTCATCCACACCAAGCATTGGTGCTGGTAAAATATCGAAAGAGCTAACCTTCTTAGCAAGCGCTTTACGTAAAACCTGTTCAACAAATCTAGACAAATCACGACGGATAGCAAAAATAAGGCTATAATACTGAACCTTCTCAGTTTTCTCTTCAAGAGGCAGCCCCAAGTATTCAGGATCTAGAGGAATAGCATCAGACAAATTAGATTTAAACATCTGAATAGACTCTAAGCTAGGCTCCTGAGCCTTCGGAACTTCATCATATTCAATATCACCCTTATCACCAAAAACAGGGATCACTTTGAATTTACCTATAGCCCGCATGACTTCATCTACATTATTACTTACAACAGACTCATTAACCTCGTTTAAGAAACGACTATATAGCCTAACCAGTTGCATAACCTGCTTGTGATTTGACCCCTCTCTAGCTCGAACCTTTACGGTATAACGGCTATCAGCAGACAAAACTTGTAGAATCGGAACAATAGACTCCATTAAACGAATAGATTTTAATAGAGACACTACACCTGGTGTGAGAATTCCACGTCCCTCGTAAACCCTATAACGGTAACGACTTGGATCTACAGGCTTAATGGGCCTTGGTAAAGAACGAAGATAAGCAACTATTCCGTTCTTACGAAGGTATTCTGTTAACTCATCTGCATCCATAACCCTATCAGGATGGTTTTCATCTTGTATAGAGAATCCCTGCATATCCAACACAATAGAAGCAACCTTACCACGGCTGTAAACTGCTCTCCAATATGCTTGTGGAATAAAGTCGTCTAGTTGCTTGTTTTTAGCATCCCAAACAAATAAATATTCTCCCAACGCTAAAAAAGTAGGTAACATCTCCAATAGAACAGAAGGCAAATCGAGGTCAAAATAAGCCTGCTTAATTGCCTTTTTCTCAGCATCAGTAGTCCCTTCAATCACAAAAGGAAAGTCATCATCTACAAAACGAAATAAAGTATCATGAGTTACGCGGTCAAGAATGAGCTGAGTTAAATAATAATCACGAACAGATTCCACCTCTTGCGCATGATTCTTCTTTTCTTTTATAGATGTTCTAACTACCTCCGACAAGCCTTGCGTCACGCTAGGATTAGACTCTCCTAGCCCGCTGTTAGACATCAAGTTTTCCACTTGAAACACTTCTATGTCACGGTGCTGCTTAGGAGCAAAACCCAAACCACGGAAAACCGTCTCTAATCTAGACTCCTTCATATCTACCTCCCCGTGACTTTCTTAAATACTTCCCGAAGCATGGCATCCTCGGACAAAAGGCCGTCAGACTTTTCCACAGTAACATCAAAAGACGTTTCAGACAACTTTTTAGCACGGCGTGCCTCTTCTTCTAGAAACGTTTCTGTTTCCTCAACACCTAGCCGTCTAATTAAACGAGTTACGCGATCAACAGATTCGTCAAAGCGAATAGCCAAAAGACGCGCATCCCGCTCTAGTAATCCCAGCTCCAATACGCGCACACGCTCTTCTAACGCTTGGTTCTTCTCCTGCAAAATTCTTAAGCTCTCTTGGAGAGGCTGTACCTCTGGTCCAGATACGTTAGTCTTATCGCTGGGAACTGTTTCATGAATAGTTGATACAATGTCTCCTACATAAAACTGAGGAGCTTTATTAGAAGCTTCACAAACCTCTCCAATACAAGTTTCCACTGTAGAAATAAAATCAGGGTGTGCCTCTATAAATCCAGGGTTAAGAACAATATCAAAGGTCTGAAATACATAGGCGTTAGGATCTACGATAGGTAGATTTTCGTATTTCTTGTTTAGAATTCGCCCAACAGCTCTACTAGACATATAGATAGGAATAATCGAATTTCCCTTCTCGTCAGTAGCAGTAAATAGCGAAGAAACAACAGCTCCGACAGGGGTGTTTAGAACATAGCTCTTTCCATAGCCTAACCCCTTATCAATCCAAAGACGTTTGAGGACATGAGAAGCCATACGCGGATGCTCTTCTTCAGCTCGCTCAGGATGCTCTAAGGTTCCCAAACGGCCTTTATCCTTAATATTAGGACCGTCCTCTCTAATTACACGTTCCCACAGTTCTCTTGGATAGAAGCGCCGGTTTTGGGACTTCCCATCAGGCACAAAATAAGGTCCCTGGATAATACCTAAAACATTATTCAGAGGGCTGCTGTTGTTTGCCTCGACTATCTTAAGGATAGGATCTACCTTTTGAAAATCACGCAACACCTCTTCAATAGGTCTAGGCTTGACTATCTGGCTACTAAATGTAGAAGAAACATCGAACGTATCTTTTAACACAGTAAGGTTCATGTGAGCCTCCGACTATTTATGAAATATCTATCCGACTATATCTAACATATTCAGCTATATTTGAAGTCCTAAAACATCATCATAGTTATCATCATCTAGCCCGCCACCAACAACCCAATCTTCTCCTGCCATTGCCTGTAGCGAGTTCAGGATAGAAGACCTGTTTTGGCTAGCCATGTAAACACTACCAGCAACAGCATCAGCACCGTCTTTAGACCCCTTCGGCGGGTGATCAATCTTCTTACCAGTGTCCATTAGTTCACGCAGTTCTTTAGCAAGAAGATCGTGATCAGGCAAGAAAAGACGAGACTCATACAAAGCCCTCTTAACTTCTAAATAAGCATCTTTTTTGCGGTCAACTGACACAAGTTCAGTTGTTATAGACCGGTTAAGCTCTTGTCGTAGTTGCGTACTTTGATAACCATCAGCCGATACTGCTCCAACGGGGTAGCCGGAAACTAGTAAGTCTAGTATGAAGTTCCGTAACTTATATAATGGAACTTCTTCACCAGAGTGTGGTTCAATATAAATAACCCACTCCGTTCTGAATATCGGTTCGTTAGTAACTAACTCCACTCCCGTAACAGGATTCCTGCGGGATACTCGTTTCCAACCTAAAATATATGAAGAAGCTATACCAGTTCTATCGTGAGAAACGCCAATATCAAAATGTATATATCGCGGCTGAGGATCCTTGGTATTCAACTCCAAATAGTTAATGATTCGATCATCATCGTTAAAAGATAGCCTAATTATAGTTTTCTTAACAGGATTGGGCTGCTGCATCGAATTCTTAATAATCTTAACACTTGGAATAAACCTATATATGGAGGAAACACTTATACCTGCAATATCCTGCAACGATTGATAAATGTCCCTAACAAAATCTTCTTTGAATTCAATAGGGACTTCTAATATGCGGCTCTCATCCAAGTTCATATGACGAATACTAGAGTAATCCTTTTCATCTCCAATAATGAAAGGATCTCGCGTTTCATCACCCAAATAAACCAAAAATTTTTCACCTGATAGTCTCATCAGATGTCCCTTCGCATCCCACAATGAGACATCTTTTACAAGCGTCGTGGAGGCGTTATAAGCCTCCCTACGAATGTATTCCTCAAGCATAGAGTTTTCACGAGCCTTAGAAGACAATAACCACATATGACCGGGCACTCGACCGCCTCGTTTAAAACGGGATGTAATACGACTCTTGATTACACTGTAGTTAGTCCAAGCTTGATCTTTCACCTTATCTTGAAAGTTCAACTCATCAAGGATAGCGCCAAAAACCTCCGTACCTAAAAAGTGGCTAGGGCGAGATCCCACAGCTACATCTATATTTTTAGGAAACAACGACTTATAGCGCTTAGCTACAGCTACTTGTTTTCTAAAAAATGGAGATAGAGTAAACCACTCCAAAAGCTCATCATAAATCACACCCCGTGATAGGGTCAACGTAGCATTTATCAAGGCATACACAATGCGAGACGTGGGGGTAAAATGGTAATATTCTTGAGGATTCTTCATGAGCAAAAGCCTAGCCAAGTCATAACTAGCCCCCACTTTTGCTAGAGTCGTTTTACCAATACCAATTGCACCTGTTGCTACGATTTCTACGTAAGGTGAGTAAAACGGGTTAGGATAAATTAAATGAAGAGTATCCTTCCATACCGGAAAAATATTTTTCCCTAAGTTAAGTTGACGATTTCCAAAAAATTCATCCCCGTTTAAAAACTCTTCCATAGTTGGGGGCACTGCTTCATAGCCTAACAAAGGCGCTAGCGCTTTGTAAATCTTAAACTCATCACCACCAGCCCTAATAACTATCTTTTTAAGTAACTGGTCTGCTAACCCCTGAGCATTAACTATATCCACAATCTTGTCCTTCCACTATCTATCCTTTTTAGTAGCTGACGTAGACTTACGAGAGTTAGCACCCCTCCGTTTCTTCTTAGCCATAGATTTGATACGTTCAAACGTTTCACTGTCGAGACGAGCAGCGACTTCTTCAGCAATTTCTTTGATAATCTCATTATCAAGGTCTGCTCCTGCCTCCTCATAAAGACGAACATCTTCCAGCAAACCCTTTAGTTTTTCTATCTCAACCTCTTTCGATACCTGTCTTGCACTATCAAAAGACACCTTCCAAAGGTCTAACGCCCGTTCTAATAAACGGCCAGCTTCTTTAGGTTCTAAAGACTCAATATATTCTGTATCAAATGTCTTTCTGACCAGAACATCTATAGCTTGACTTACGGCCCGTAGAGACTGTAATCCACTTAACGCAGTACCTATGAGATAACTGCTTAAAACGATTGGAGCAGCATCAAAGGCTTTTTTAGCTTCAGCACCCGCTGCTACTTTAGCAACTTTGTCAGCAATTCCATAAAAAATATCACTATCCCTAGACATATGACCTCCTATAGGGAATATCCAATCCCCACAATTAATAGCCCTCATTACAGTTATAACCCTGTTCCTGGACAAAAAACTCCAAACACGCTATAATCAAAGTATGAAATTAGACGTACATCAGGGTTTAGTTACATTATCTGTAGACACCCTAGACGAGAAAGAGTTAATCAAACAACTTGCTGAAGCGAAAGCCTATTCGGAAAAATCTTACGTTGTATGGGAGAAAGATCCTGTCACTCAACGTAAAAAGAAACGCTTTGACAAGGCTAGAGTATATCATCAAGTTTTTAAAACAGATTCTAACTTCAGGCGAATAAGTTACTCAATCGGCCTACATGATCCTGTCTTAAGTACCCTCCTTCGGTTAGGGTATGACCCCAAAGATTTAATAATTCCACTCAAGACTCCCCTACTCATAAGCGAAAAGTGGCTAGAAATACTTCGAGATGGACAAAAAGAAATCCTAATGAAACTACTACAACGAAATAATGGTGTAGCTAAACTCTATACGGGCCTAGGTAAAACAGAACTCCAGCTAGCTCTTATAGAAAGCTACTTAACTTGGCATCCTGATCGGTACGCCTTAGTTCTAGTCCCAACTAATTCTATTAGAGATGAATGGGTTTTACGTATGAAAAAATGGGAGGTAGACTCCAAAAGGATACATATTGTAAACCCTGTTGGTTTAATGCGCCGAAACAACAAAAAGGAGTTGATCAATAAAATACAATCTCCTGGAATTGTAACCGCTGATGAAGTTCATCACATCAAAGCAGCTAGCTGGATAAAACTCATTAATTCCCTAACCAAGGTCCAATATATCTATGGCTTTTCAGCTACCCCTGAAGTAACGGGAGAAGACATTCATGAAAGTACGAATTTACTCAGTAGAGTTTATCCCTTAGTAGCATACCAACTAGCAGCTCTAATGGGACCTGTTAGAGTTAGCCGAACACCAAACGAAAAAGAAGTAGAAATACGTTTAATACGAGGGCCTATAGCAGAAGTGCCAGTTAGCCTTGATGAGAGTCATTATATCGAGGCTATTGAGAAAACTCTGTTAAGCCCTGTCCTAGTCAATATTTTAACAAAGGACCTCATTAAAACTGCTAACATGAAGCTCTACATCCCCGTTATCACAAAAGATACTGGAACACGGTTAGCAGCTATGTTTGCATCTAAGGGAATTGGCACAATATACTGGGACAGCGGTAAGGCAATCTTCCTTAAAGGGAAAGAACTAACTGCACTAAACGGCTTAGATGACATAAAGAAGTTCATAAGCGACAACACAGCTAGAGTTCTTATAACCACATCTCTCAGCTACGAGGGAGTAGACCTACCCGCTCTAAACGCAGTTTTGTTAGCCCACGGTAAAAATGACCGTATGATACTTCAGCCTCTTGGACGTAGTAGCCGTGGAGACCACATACGTATCTACTTACCCTGGGATACCAACAACCCCGTAGCAATATCACAAACTAGTCAACGACTTCGGGTAATTGCACGAGACTACAAAATTGCCAAAAGAACGACTGTAGAGATACCCATGTAAAAGATGGGATAGGGATGTAATACCCTATCCCATCTTAAACTAAAACAGGAAACTACCTAACAGGACAAAGACCGCTATCACAGTCACTATCCACTTCGCTAACTGAAGCTCCTACACCAGCTTCAATACGATCCAAGTACCGGCGGTCAAATACTGGAGAGCTGGCTACAAGTTTCTCATAAGTGTTTTTATCAATTTCTTCTAAGGGAGCTTGAGGATATACAGTAGTCATTTTAGGAAGTATGCTAACTGCAACAACACTACCCCAATTTCTGTAAAGTTCCTCAGTAAAGTCTCCAATTTCCCCAGAACCAACGTTAATAGTGATAGATGTATTATGCTCTGTCCACTTTTCCATAGACAAAAGGTATCGAAACAACATTTCAGACGCAGGTACTTGATTAGCTGAAACAGGGGTAGGACTCTTCACGGGAAAAGAAAAAACAAGAGTTGAGTTATTAAACAAATCACGTTCATGAAAGAAACCCTGCTCAATTAACGCTTCAGCTAGTGGATCCATATCAGAAATCCTAACCCGCCTAATGTAGTAAGGAGCATAACTGTTGTGAATACCCGCAGAGACCCCAGGCATTAGACTTTGAGTTCCTTCTGGTTTTATAGTAGTTCTCAACAACGGCTTGGGAATACCCATATCTGCTGCATAAGCTTGAGCAGTCTTTTCAATATAAGCGGAAATTTTTGCCAAGGTATTCCACATCGTATTCTGAGCCTCAGAGTTCAACAGATAGTAAGCATCCATTACGCCAGTTAAACTAACTCCAATGAGACGATCTTGTGACAGCACCCTTTGCCATGATTTCAACCTCGGCCCAAGGTCAACATTAGTAATCCTCATAGAATGCCGTGTCAAAAGCCAAGCAGACTTTAGTAGCTTTTCATAATCCAGCTCTCCGTTAACTACGTGATTGACTAGATTGATTGACGTTAAGTTGCACAAACCCTTACTACGTAACAGAATTTCACCGCAGGGGTTGACTCCCTCAAAATCTTCCCGTCGCTGTTTCGCCGCATCTATATTAAGAAACCCCGGTTCTCCTTTATTAATAGCCCAAGAAACTGTCTCATCTAGTGTTTCTCTAGACACAGACGAATCATATAAAACGGTATTATTACTCTGAACACGCCACGGAGGAATTTGATCTTCCGGGATAACCATAGACTGCTGCCACTCCTCCACTTGATCAGGAGTCGCCCACTGACCTGTCTTTGCTTTAGCAAACTCTTCATCATCAGACAAAGCAATTAGTGCTGAACGACGAGTACCGCCGCTAACTACAGTCCTACCAATCAAGTTCAAAACATCTAACATCTTAACTGGTGTCCAACCCCTAGGACGATTCTTTGCAAAAAGAGACAAGTGAGCCCATCTAAAAAATTCTAATAAAGCTCCTGGACCCGACGCTCTTCCCCCAAACCTTTTAAGCAACTCTCCGTTAGGTCTAACACTATCAACATCAATTGAGACTACTTCTGCCTTTCCAACTAACGCCAGGAAAAGTTTGATAGCATCAGACCAACCCTCACGGCTATCTCCTACTCTGATATTCAACACACCATCAAAAAGCGTATAAAAAGTCTTTTCCGAATACATCGGATGGTTATAACCTAACCATTCATAAGGCTTAATTACTAACTTCGGAGTCCTCCCCAGTGAGGCCACTTCATTTAAACGCTTAGCATCTTGCTTAGATACACGACCACCAACACCAGATCCACTCATTAACAATAAAACAATCTCTCCAAAGTCGTCAGGCGACTGAATAGTTGTAAAAGCACAATTAAAGTTAGCAATACCATTACCGTCAATAACAGGCGTATCAGCAACCCATAGAGTTCTACCTGCTACAAAGGTATCAAAGTTAAAAATAGAGTCCCCCAACTCTGCTACCTCGTTCCCTACTATTGGTCCTAACTTAGCAGAATACCTTTTAACACGTTCTACAGTTTCATACCAATACTCACGTCTATCTCCAAGCGGCCTAGCATATGTCCGTAAATATACCAACTGACCTATAGGCCCCCAATTTGGTTCAGGGTAGCTAGAATTCTTTTTAGTCTCTAGGCGGCTGGTGTTAAACGTTAGGTTCATCATGTCTCCCAAGGTTATTTTAAAGGGGCGGTAAAACACCGCCCCCATTGTTTAAGTAGTTATTTACCCCAGACTTGCCTCAATGCACGCACCAGAGTAAGCACAGTTTTGGCACTGAGAGTTTGTAGCATCAAAGTTACCAAAACAGTCAGGTTGTTTATCAGTCTTTGTAGCCGCAGTACGTGTGATCTTGTCTTTTTCACCTCCCTCATCTTCCCAGGGTGGAGTATCTGTTTCTTTATCGCTCTTATCAAGCTGTTCTGGTTCGACTACATCTACCTTTTCGCTAGAAGGTCCTTTCTCTGGAGACGCCTCTTCTGGGTTGGTGGCTTTAGCCGTATTACGAGCATCTAGCCCCTTAGTCTGTAGATAATCATTTAGAAGCTTAGTAAGCTCCTCTTCTGAAGGAACCTTAGAAAAATCTACGTAAACGGCATCCAAGTTGAAATCAGAATACCATTCAGGAAGACTATCCTCGTCTAGAGGAGGAACTACCTCAGCAGGGTTCATCGAAACGATTGGAGACGCTTTCTTTCCTGCCGGGTATTTTATGAGAATCCCATAAACAGGCTTTTCAGTTGGATTAAGCAGTGCTCCTAGCAATTCCATGTTCTGGCTATAAAGTGTTACATTGCTTAGAAGCTGAGAAGTCAAGTCCTTTCTAGTAACGATAGCTATAGTTAACTTACCACGCTTCCATTGAACTTCATCCTTCCATGACACGGAAGCATCAGTCTTGTGGACATAGACAGGAAATTTAGCCATATAGCGAGCGTATGCCCAAGAGTCTTTTTCACCCTCATTAGCATACTCGCAGATTGGACAATACCCAGACCCCTCTGGACCTTTGCCACAAAGTACTGTCACATAGCGGGTACGTTCTTCCTCTTCTCCCTTATCATTCTTGTAAGTCTTGTTAACCTTCAGGGTATGCACCTTGGCAACGGAAATTAGTTTACCCTTTGAATCGGGCAACATTCGTACCACGTGCTCACCCTTTGGTAGGAAAACAAAAGGCACGCCTCCACCCGACGCTGAAGACGAAACCTTATCACCTAATGACTGTAGTTCTTTTGCTATCCGCTGCAACTCTTCCGCTGTATATTTCTTTCCCATGCTTTAATCTCCTCTGTGGCCTTATGGCCGATTTTTGTGCCCTATGTTGGGCAAGTCCATTATACCTCAATCACTTGAGTAGTCAACAGAGTAGAAACTAGTAGCTAGCCTTA
>Ga0256831_1002277_pt1 | contig 10076 bp, 7 predicted proteins | sample 132544metaG_FD_189087 | JGI IMG/M metagenome (GOLD analysis project Ga0256831, IMG submission 189087) | Hydrothermal vent microbial communities from Lau Basin, Pacific Ocean - 132-544 | ecosystem: Environmental > Aquatic > Marine > Hydrothermal vents | place: Pacific Ocean: Lau Basin | collected...
CAAGCGACTTGGACAGAGCCCTGATCAGCAGGGCGAAGTACGTGCACATAGCGAGTCTTAGGCCCGATACAAGCATAGTCGCTGCAAGTATAGCTCACGAAACAGGTGCTACTGTATCATGGGATCCCGGCAGAGTACTGGCTAGGAAAGGGGCCGAGAACCTCAAGGAGCTACTAGAAAAAGTCGATATAATACTGGCGAACAGGTATGAGGCAAAGAGCCTCACTGGCCTCGAGGACTATAAGGAGGCGGCCGAAAAGCTTCTCGAGTATGGCCCGGAAATGGTTGTCGTTAAGCGCGGTAAAGAGGGTGTATACGCTAAGACTAGGAGGGGCGAGGAGTACGAGCTACCAGCATTCGCTGTCGAAAAAGTTGTTGATACCACGGGGGCTGGAGACGCTTTCGCGGCAGGCCTACTCCTAGGCCTCTCTAGGGGCTATAGCTTGAAGAAAGCCCTCATCTACGCAAATGCTGTTGCTGCACTGAAAGTCTCGAGGCTTGGAAGCCATAGTGTTCCCTCCCATGATGAGGTCATAGAGTTCATCTGGGATCAAGGCCTATGGTAGTAAAATATGAACATATTAATCATTGGGATAAGTTATGAAGAAAACCACATCGTTTGACAACGCCCTATCAAGGACTTTTCCCAGAAAAATTTGAGAATATGGTTTTTACACTTGAACTAATCCATTATTTAATTAGAATTCGTGGGACCTTCATTCTATTTATTAATACTGTGAACTGTATTATGTGAAATATATTGGACAACGCGGGGAATAAGGAGTGGCCAGTGAAGCCGCGGTAGCTGATCTATTATTGGCGCTCGCAGTTATCATAGTTGTTGCCAAGGTTTTCGAGGAGCTGATCAGCTGGAGGGGCTATCCACCAGTTCTTGGTGATATACTTGCTGGATTAGTTCTAGGACCAAGCATCCTGGATATTCTGACGCCGAATATTGTTGAGGAGCTCGATCTCCTGAAATGGATCGGTATCATAAGTCTCCTATTCCTAGCGGGGATGGAGACAAAGTTCACTGAGTTCATGAAGAGCCTCCACCATAGCTTCTGGATAGCATTCGGCGGAATAATCTCTTCTTTCCTCATGGGCTACGCCGCGGGCCTCCTCCTAGGCTATCCCCAGGCTACATGCTTGTTCATAGGAGCGGTTCTCACGGCCACCAGTGTCGGCTTAACCGTCAAGGTTTTGTCAGATATAGGAGCTATAGCTCACCCTATAGCATCTTCAATACTCGGAGCCGCTGTACTCGATGATGTCGGCGGCCTTATAGTCCTCGGCCTAACTGTAGCAATGGTAAGCAGTGGTGGTGCACGCATCGAGGACCTATTAGTAACCGCTGGAGTCGCAATAACCTTCTATGTTTTCCTCATACTAGCACTCCATAGGGGCAGTGCTGGTATTTGGCGATGGCTGACAAGACTGGGGCACCTACAGGACACTATTATATCGATACTATTCGCCCTCACACTGATCGTTGCATGGGCGAGCGTGAAGGTTAATCTAAGCCTCGTAGTCGGCGCCTATGCCGTGGGCCTCGCCTTCAGCGAGGTACGCGGCGCCAGAGCCATTATCGAGCGTTTCAGCCTTATACCAAACATTTTCTCGAGCATCTTCTTCGTATTATCAGCGGCTATGATCGATATCAAGCCTTACCTCACCCACCTAGAATACATAGTACCGATCATTGTCATCGTTGCTGTGGCGATCATAAGCAAGATACTCGGCTGCGGCCTGGCAGCTAAGCTGAGCGGATTGTCCTTTCCGGAATCACTCTTCACAGGCATAGGGATGATCCCGCGTGCGGAGGTAGCGCTAGTCATTACTAGTCTTGGCCTAGCATATGGTGTATTGAACGATGAGGTCGTAGCAGGAGTTATTATATTGATATACGTGACAAGCATATTGACTCCGATCCTATTGACGAGACTCTGGAAAATCATCTCCAAGCGAAAGGGTTAAAGATAGGGTACTTGACCCGAAACAATTCATGTAAGAAAAACATCATAGTTTGGTGCAGGGAAATGGAGTACAAATTCTTAATAGAGGAGGCGAAGAAGCATCTAAGATACAGTTACGCGCCATATAGCAACATCCATGTCGCGGCCGCCATACTGACCGACCAGGGATCAATATATTATGGCGTTAACGTCGAGAATTCGAGCTACGGGCTGACAATATGTGCTGAGAGAAACGCTGTAGCATCGATGGTTTCTAATGGTGAGAGGAAACCAATAGCCATTGCGATAGTCACCGATCTCGAGCACCCGATACCGCCGTGTGGTGCCTGCCGCCAGGTACTCGCGGAGTTTAACCCCGGGATAACTATTGTGATGCATAGTGTGAAATCGGGGGAAACCAGCGTGGTCAAGTTATCTGATATATTCAAGGATCCGTTCTTGTTGAGAAGTACGGAAAAAGAGGATTAGAATATTCTAGGTCATTATGAAGTCGTCGTATCCGTCCAGCTCGTTTTCGTTCTCCTTTCCCTTTATTTCGTTACTGTATTTACTCCACTCTTCGACAGCATCGATATCTGATCCTTTGCTCTTATGCCTGTGTTTGTCTATCTTGACTATTGCGGGTATGGGTATCATCATTCCGAGGAGAACAGCTTCTCCAACATTGAGGGCCGGGAGCAATTCTAGTAGCTCATTGCTTAGTGTCTCGCTCGCTCTCTGAACATATCTAAGATCCTCCGGGGACACGAGTTTCAATATTATCTTATTGTTCGTCTGGCTTAGCGCATCCTCATCTATGTTTTTGGGTCTCTGGCTCACCAGAGTTAATCCGACGCCGAATTTTCTGCCCTCACGTGCTATGCGGGCTGCAACGCTCTTTGTTAATGTTCTACGGTCGCGGGGTATGAGTATATGGGCTTCCTCGATAACTATGAGTATTGGTACGGGATACCCGGATCTCCCGTTGGATGTAACGTATTCTTTTCTCTTAGCCAATAGACTGTTCAGGTAATGGTAGGTCACGGCGTCAGCTACGTCTTCGTCTACGCTACCTAGTTGTAGCACGTTTATTTTCCCGGGCTCGACGTAGGTCTCGATATTGATCGGGGCCTCGGGCGAGAGGACTGTTCCACCGTATCTCCTCATGAGCTCGTCGAGTTTGTTTATTACGTCAATTATTGATCTCTTGTCACTAGCGTAGCTCTTGTTCATTGTGAACTTTTCGAGCGCCTCTCTTAGTTTTGGTATGAATTCTTCTGGGTGTTTGAGGTATTCTTTATCCTTGGTTGTCTCGTCATATGCTTTGGCAAAGTACATGCGCTGTTTTGATGCATTCTCGTCGAGGCCTAGGAGGGAGTAGTATTCCCAGACGCTGAGACTGGCTGGGTTAAGTCTTGGAGCTAGTATCTTTGTCTTGTCGCCCGCTATGTTTCCGTACTCGTTGTGCATGTCTATTACAAGAGCTGTTCCTCCAAGGTTCTCGGCTATCCTATCAAGCAGTACCCCCACGGTGTTGGATTTTCCAGCTCCCGTTACAGCGAGTATTGCCAGGTGCCTGCTCATGATGGCGTTAACGTCTATGTTGACCTTTACGTTGGGGTGGTTTACAAGCCTACCTATTGGTATACACTTGTTTTCCTTACAGCTGAATACCTCTTGCAATGTATGATCGTCCGCTCTATATACTTTTGCACCTGGCATTGGAGGATATTTTGGTGCGTAGAGAACCTTCTTCTCTGCGAGGGGCTCAACCCATGAGAGTAGCCGGGCCTTCCCAACCATGTAGATGTGCCTCTCTGCTCCGAACTGCAATGCTTTCTCGACATGGTCTGGCTTGACAGAGAGATTATTCATCATGGGATTACCTATAAGGCTCGCCTCGACTATTCCCAGGACATAGCTGCAATCCATGGTCTCGTAACAGTTTGTTCTCGGATATTCTACCAAGATATATTCTCCTACTTGGGGAGGCCTATTCGCCGTAAACGTTATCTCCACATTCTTGGCCTCCCCGACGACAAGGCCTAGGGGCTCTAACGCCATTCTCCAAGCACCTCTCTCCCGCTTGGGATGGGAGATAAGCCTAGAAGCAAGGCCACATTATCTACCACGGCCCGTGGTATCTTTGCCTGTTTGTCCACCTCGATCAAGGGGTAGGGATATCCGTCGCTGGGTGATGAAGACGTGTAGAGTTTATCCATTAGTTTCTCGACTAGGCCCTCCAGTTCCCCCTTCCAGCCGAAAACAGGTATCTCTAGCTTGAGTAGTGGGCCGTCCTCTACTAGTCTAACATATGTTATCGCTATTCTTAGCCTATCATAGAATTCTCTGAGCCCGACTACGCTTGGCATTACCTTGAATCTCCTCCCAGCCTCACGGGTTTCCTCTGGTATGATCGGTATGCTATATCCCGGCTCGCTCGTGAACCACTGGAACAACACGATATCGCTCGGCAAAGGCGTTCCGGGGGGTAGAAGTTGTTTATCAATGTCTTTGAAATAGTTCTGCGCTCTACTCCTCTTCGAGATATAGACGAGGATGTTCTCTCCCTTCTTCATCTTCTTTAGCAGCTCCCTATAGATGATTAGTTTCTCGATGTACTCGACAAGTATTATGGCGTCATTGTGCTCGTCTGTCAGGGTCTTATCCTTCATGAATGTATGGCTTGTTATGGGGTTATACCATGTGTTCTCATAGTCGTATAGATTTTCCAGCACAGTAGCTTCTAGGTCTTGGAATACGTTCTCACCGAATAGCTCGTGGGCCCGGCTAATGGTTTTAGGCATTGTTTCTTCTCTAAGGGGGCGGGGCGCTATCATTATTGATCTAAGGCTTCCGTCGAGGAACAGGGTATCTGTTTCCCTGGCCGCCATGAGTCCCGCGCGTCCTTCAAGGATCTCGCGGAACAGGCTTATCCTTTCGCCTATGCTGGGAGGGTGCAGGATGTCTATATCGACGAAACCATATTGTCTCGGCGTTGAAGCGTAAACTATGGAGACCCCTGAGACTATGTATAGGGTGTAGCCGAAGAACTCTTTCCTCCCCTCACCGCCGTCCACAGCCGCTGCGCTCCGATCCTTGATCGTCCTAGGCTGGTAGGGCCTCCAGTACTTACGCACAATGTCCTCCAGGGCGTCAAAGTTTATCTTTTTCAATTTACCGATTATCTCGTCTCTCCGCCTACCGAGGGCCTCGTATATCATAGACTCAGACATGTTCACTCACCTATCTCGACTCTCTCAACCAGCGAGTACCCATTCGTCTTCGCTACACGGTAGAGTGTCTCTGCTGCCTCCTTGATCTCCTCGTCATGTGTCACTATGATGAGTTGCTTTATGATCTTCCCGCCCCCGAACTTCTTGAGGAGCTCTATGAGTTTTCTCCGCCTCTCATCGTCGAGGAACTCGGTAGGCTCGTCCAGGATAAGGAACCCTAGCCTATCGCTTCCGACAACCTTGTGTAGAGCAAGCATTGCGACTAGGCTGACCACTACTTTTTCTCCCCCGCTAAGACGGGCTATCTCGATCGGTGTCCTCGATCCGGGTGCTTTGAGATATATGTTGAAGTCGTCATCGATGCTTACATCGTTGTATCCTAGCTCGAATACACGGATATAATCGCGCATAAGCGCCTCTATTAACCTCGTATAGCGGCGCCGGAGGAGGGCAGGGGCCTTGTCCCTGTGTAGGATGTTGTCCCTGATCCATTGTAGGATCTTTAGCTTGTAGAGTATTTCCCTCACTGCTCTTTCCCTAGAGCGTAGCTCTTCGAGCTTCTCTCCCAGCTCCTCGATCCTCTCGTTCAAAGACTCTATTCTGGCTCTGAGCTCTGCTTCCCTCCGGAGAAGCTCTTCCTTTTTCTCTTCGAGTTCCTCTTTCCTCTTTTTCGCCTTCTCAAGCTCCTCGATCTTACTCTTCAGCTTCTCCAATTCAGAGGCGAGCTTCTCGAGCTCCTTCTCCTTGGTCTTCTTCTCCTCCCTGATCTTATCAAGGGCTTTCTCGAGCTCTTCTTTCTGGCCGGCCAGCATGACTAGCTTGTCATATTTTGCCCTTGCTTCGGCAAATACTTCCTCATAATCAGCGCTCCTGCCTTCTATCAGTTTCTTCATTTTGTCCTCGAAACTATTTATCCACTGGTTCAGCATTGTTATCTCATCGCCGATCCTCTTCTTCTCCTCTTTGAGGAGATCGAGTTTCTTCGGGGGTGACAGTTTTACGAGGTCATTGTAGAGCTTGGCATCATTTATCATGTTGTTTATTTCTTCGAGGCTCGCCTCAAGATCTTTGATTTCCTTCTCGATTTCCGCCCTTATCCTAGTTTTCTCGACTATCGTTCTTCTCAGATCTTTCAATTTTGGCTCGAGGACATCGCGTTTCTCCAGGAAGGATTTAACCCGTTCGGCGAGAGCCGCCAGGTTCCTGGCCTGATCGATTAGGTTCTCTAGAGTTTTTAGCCTATTCTCTAGTTTTTTCTTTGTATTCACGAGTTCATCAAGCTCTGAACCGATACGTTTTATCTTCTCCCTTGTCTTCTTGATTATTTCGGCCCTATGTTCCTCTGTCAACGGCTGCCCGCATAGCGGGCATTTTCCTTCTCCCGTCCCCCTAAGTATCTCGAGTTTCTCCATTTCTTGCTTCTTAAGTGCTTCTAACTCGCCGATCTTTTTCTCTATTGTTTTGAGTTCTTCGTTCAATCTATCATGTTCTTCGATCAGCTTCATCGTCTTCTCTAGTACTATGTCGGGAACTCTCCTTGGATCGGTCACCTTGATCTCTAGCAAGTTGATTGTTTTCCTTAGGAAATCCTTTATCTCGCTCTCCAGGTTCTCAAGTTCTTTCGCTAGACCGGCTTCTTCGTGTTTTAGCGCTTCTAGTTCTCCAGCTAGTTTTTCGAGTTGCTCCTGTTTCTCTTTGATCGTGTTCTTGCGCTCCTCAGCTTCCTTCTCTAGTTGTTCGAGGGGCTTCTTGATCCTAGATATGAGTTGTTCAAGCCGCTTTTTAATCGGCTCTAGCCTCTTTATCTCCTCTTCGATCTCCTTGTTTCTCTCGATGAGTTCTTCGAGCCGCTTTCTCTTGTGCCTGTACTCGCTGTATTCCTTCTCCATTTCAAGTATTTTCTCTACATGCTTCATATGAACTAGTTTTTCTTCTATCGCTCTGATCTTTTCTTCGTATTCCTTTATCCTGTTGCTGAGCTCGCCTATTTCTCGTGATAGCCTCTCTATTATGGTCTTCAGCTTCTCATACTTTATCCTTGTTTCTTCGAGCTCTTTGACTTCTTTTTCAAGTTTTTCGAGCTCCTCATTTATTTTCCTAATTTCTTCCTCGATCCTCTTGATCTTTTTCTCCGCGTTGCTCTTCTCCTTTGCTAGTCTATCCAGCTGTTGTTTTGTTTCTCTTGTCTCACGCGGTATTGTCTCGACAAGATATTTCTCGAGGTTCTTGATCATTGATTGGCGGGGCGTCGCGGTTATTATCCCTATTGATGCTAGGGGTTTTGGTGCTTTGAGATCCAGCTCTGCTATGTTCTGATATGCTTTCTCGTAATCATCTATTCCTAGAAGAGTATCTATGATCTTCTTTCTCTCGCTGGGTGTAAGATCTGTGAATAGCCTCGTTATTCCTCCCTGCGGTATTATCGCTATCGTCCTCAGCTTCTCCGGGTCTAACCCCAGTATTTCCCTTATCTTCTCGTTTACCTGTGCTTCACCCCTAGCTGTATCCACTGTTTTTCCGTCGACTCTTAGTTGGAGGATCGTGTCAGTGGGTGTCCCCGGTATTTTCCTCTTGATGTATAGTTCTTCGTTATCCCCTATACTCATGATCATCTCTACGGTTGCTTCCCGCGCACTGGTATTGATGAGGTCTTTCTTTCTCCGCTGGGCTCTCCATCCCTTGCCTGTTAGGGCGAAATATATTGCTTCTAGTATGCTTGTCTTGCCTGCGCCGTTTGGGCCTATTAGCACGGTTACTCCTTGATCGAAATCAATGATTGTTTCGCGGTGGCTTATGAAGTTCTTTAGGATTATCTTTTTTATCGTGTATTGGGCCCTCATGGTGTTTATCCTCCTCTTAGGAACTCGTCTAGCCTCATAGGCTTCCTAGACGCCTCTCTAGGCCTACTCGTCCTTGTACTGGTAATGGTCTTGGTTACTGTGATTATCGTGGCTTGAGGGAGCCTGATCTTTCTTAGCCAGTACTCGTGTCTCGCTATCTCTTCGACTAGGTGCTGCGCGTTGATGAGGTCGTCGTTGGCGAGCATGTCTTTGAGCGCTACTATTGTCTCTGCTAGTTCCAAGTGTTCCTTGTCTGGCTCTTTGTTGTCGGCCAGAATTATCGAGATAACACTCTTCTCTATCTCTTTGGGGTCTTGTTCTTCGAGCTGCTCCTCTATTGCTTTCTCGTCTTCCTCGCCGATGTATCTCCTCGTCCACGTTATGTGTAGTTTTTCTATTCCGCCCAGCTCCCTGGATATGATCTGTCTTATCTCTGTCTCCGGCGAGGCTTCAAGCTTCCTGGGTAAATGAAGGATTACGTGGATGATCAGCTTGCCGCTTTCCGCGTGTTTTCGGAGCTCAGGCATAATCTTTGCAAGCATTATCCTGTGCTTGGGGTATTCGAGCACTATTTTCTCCTGTGGCGTGACCGGAACATCTATCTTGTCGGCCTCCGGCCGGTCTCCCGACAGGTCAACTATGTAGAAGCCTTTACCGTTTTTCTTCCAATCATCTATATCGTCCACGCTCGTTATCTCGAGGCTTCCTGGATATGCTATGAGTTGGCCATTGCTTCTACGGTATAGTTTTCTCCAGTGCAGGTGGCCCATGGCGACATAGCTTATGTTCTCGGGTATCTCGTGTATCTCCAGACCCCTCTCGAGCTTGAAGAAATTGATTATTGTCTGGTGGAGCATGAGTAAGGTTTTGCCCTCAGCATCAACCGCTATTTGTTTAATCTTTTTCTTCAGGTTCGCTAGCCCCCTCTGTGTCGGGGGATGATGTATTATTCCAGCTATCGTGTACTTTGCCCCATCCTTCTCAATGATATCCATGTAATCGTTTATGCCGAGAAGCCTGATCTCGGGAACTAGTACTTGTGGTGGATAGTCCCTTGTCTTGGGGGTATCGTGTTCGCCGAGGATACTGTATATTTTGATCCCCTTGTCCGCTGCTCTCTTAAGAGTATCACGGGCGATTTTTATTGCCCGGTTAGGTGGTTTGTATGTGTCGAACATATCGCCGGAAATAATGATCGCATCAACGTGTTCGCTTATTGCCTGCTCGATAGCATATGTGAAAGCATCATAGAAATCTTGTTCCCTCCACTCTAAGTGGTATTGTTTCTTACCGAGATGTGTATCTGCTAGATGCGCGATCAGCAAACCGGGTTAAACCTCCTTAAACGAGCCGCATACCCATACTATATAGTTTGGTATAAAAATTAATGCTTATAATGTTCTATTTCTTTATATTCATAAATGGGTGAATCGGGCTTGATGCGAGAGCTTAGCCAGGAGTTTCAAGAATCCTTCAAGAAATGGCTTAAAGAATTTCCAGACCAGACGAGAGCGTTCCTTAATCTCCTCCAGACAGTTAATAAGCCCGGAGCATTAGATACCAAGACCAAGGAGCTTATAGCTGTGGCGTTAAGTGTTGTCGCCCACTGTAAATGGTGCATAGCACTCCATGTTAAATCAGCACTTGAAGCTGGCGCTACACCGGAGGAAATCATGGAGGCGTCATGGGTAGCAGTAGTTATGAACGGCGGACCTGCTCTTGCATATGTTCAGCTCGTCGAGAAAGCCATAAAGGAATACACAAGCGAAAAATAAGGCTAAATACCTAGTACTGTTATTTTTTCTTTTATCTTATTACCTTCATACCTACTCATCATTTTCTCCTTAATAAGAAACCTTGATTAACTATTATGTCGTTTTATCCTACACGGGATGAAGAGGAACCCGGGATGGAAGCCCCCTTCATAGGGCGATGCCGAGAAAAGCAGTAAGCGGGCACGGACCCTTGCTCCTTGTTGTTTTTGTCATTAGAGCGGCTACATTTTATCGTATTCTTAGGCGCCAGCCTGATCTAACCTAATAAAT
>Ga0256831_1002278_pt1 | contig 10072 bp, 5 predicted proteins | sample 132544metaG_FD_189087 | JGI IMG/M metagenome (GOLD analysis project Ga0256831, IMG submission 189087) | Hydrothermal vent microbial communities from Lau Basin, Pacific Ocean - 132-544 | ecosystem: Environmental > Aquatic > Marine > Hydrothermal vents | place: Pacific Ocean: Lau Basin | collected...
GGAACACCTTTTATGGCATCTGAAAATTTAAATCCATCCACATCTGCTTTATAGAGAGGTAGTGGAGTTGTTTTCCATCCTGTTATCTCATCTCCGTTAATAGTTACCTTCTCGGTTATTCCTTTATGGTTATTAAGTATGTCGGGACCAAAGTTCACCCGACCAACGTTCTCAACAATTATCTCAAGCTTTGCAGGCACATCCTTTATGTCAATACTCAAACTACTTTGTCGGTGACGTCTGTCCAGGCTACCCACCTTTTTCCCATTCACCAAAATAACTGCATAGTCACGCACATTTTTAATTGTCAGTTTCCCTTTAACAGGTTTCTCTATCACCGTTTCGTAATGTATATACCCGAAATCCTGATTAACATCCTCCATTCTTAAAGGCTGCTTTGAATCGTAACGTTTATCGAATGCAGCGGTTAAGGGTGCACTCTCTGACAGAGTCAACTCCTCAATTTCAATGATTGGATTAGGAGCCGGAACATCAGGCAGTGTTTCATCTTTATGCAGATATTTCTGTAGTACATCTCTGAATGCATAATATTTAGGATACTCATTTCCATACTCACCCAGTGGAGCATCAAAATCGTAACTTGTAGGCTGAGGGGCATAACCATTAGCGGTATTGGCACCATTGGTATACCAGAAATTAGTACCACCGTGAAACATGTATATACTAACCGAAACACCATTTTTCACCATCCATTCAAACTGTTTTGCAGGTCGTTTATAATCGCGGTACGAGTGAGGTGTTCCCCACACATCAAACCATGCAGGATAAAACTCAGCTACAAAGTATGGTCCTCCGGGATTAAACTTGTCAATAGCCTTAAAAACATCATCTCCAACTACACCATTTACGGTGGGAAGTGCGCCATCAACACAACCGGCTTTCATCTGTCCTGCCCCATCGCAGGTCATCAGAGGAGTATTAAATCCGGCATCAATTATCATATCTCTCAATTTACCCAAATATACTTTATCGTTGCTGTAAGAGCCATACTCATTCTCAACCTGAACCATAATTATAGGGCCACCGTTTTCAATTGTTAAATCAGAAAGCTCTTCTCCAAGTCGATGAATATACCTGTTACATGCAGCCAGAAATTCCTCATCGTTACTTCTAAAAACCATATCATCGTTTTTAAGTAACCACGATGGGTAACCTCCGAAGTCCCACTCAGAACAAACATAGGGGCCGGGGCGTAGTATCACAAACAACCCCTCCTTCTGCGCTAAGCGAACAAATTCGGCAAGATCGGCCTGACCGGAAAAGTCAAACACTCCCGGCTCACGTTCGTGAAAGCTCCAAAAAACGTAAGTTGAAATAGTGTTTAGCCCCATTGCCTTTGCTCTTTTCAACCGGTCTTGCCAATACTCCTTAGGAATACGGGGATAGTGCATCTCTCCACTTATGAGTTGAGTCTCCTTCCCATCAATATAAAAGTTTCCATCCTTTATCTCAAATCTTTTAGTCTCATGCTTAGTACAAGAGGAGATTAAAAGCGTCAATCCAAAAACCAATAAAAATACTCTATTCATGTCCATTATTTGTTTAGTCTCACAAGGTTGTTCTTTACAACTTGTAATTTTATTACCATTCAAAGATATTATTTTAGTTTTAAAACCCGTAGGATTTCTTTACGCCTATTAATAAATACATAACGATGATATTTCGATTGATAATGTTATGTTTAAAAAACAACCTTTTCCAAGGAAGGAGGCATTTTGCCGAAATCGTTGACTATTACCGACACTGCGCCAGTTATTGGCGACCCACGATTTGCAAATACCGGTGGGTTAAATCCTGAAGATTATATTCCTTCGAATGCAGCGGTAGTATAAAACAGGGGTATCGAAATTCAGAAAATTCCGGACAATAAAATTGGACTCACAATTGGATTAAAAGTGGATGTCGATTTTTTTGGCAACCCAATTTCGGGACTGCCCGATTTTGGGGCTATCGAAATAAAATAGCAATCTTATATTGTCAAACTTGAAATTATTCAAGAGGAGTTAGACTTATACCGTCACCAGTTGTAGTGACTTTGCAACAATGTTGGGTGCAAGCCTGACATAAAGGGTAAAATCAATAGTAGCAATAACTTTTAGTGAATATTTTCACGTATTAGTATAACTATTGGTGAATGTTTTCACAAAAAATGCTTTCTTTGTAAGAAAAAATTATGTATTTAAGATATTTAGAAAAAGAAATAAAAAAGAGAATTGGGTCGGGAAAGGCAATTGTTTTAATTGGCCCAAGACAAGTTGGCAAAACAACTTTAATAGAAACTATTCTCAAAAACAAAGACTATTTACTCCTTGATGGTGATGACCCCAGAACAAAAACATTATTAACAGAACCCAATACGGAGGAAATTCGTTCAATTCTTGGTAAATATAAATACGTTTTCATCGACGAAGCCCAAAGAATAAAAGGGATTGGACTTACGATGAAAATAATTACAGACAGATTTAAAGATGTTCAATTATTTACAAGTGGTTCGTCGTCGTTTGATTTGTCGAACCAAATAAATGAGCCACTAACCGGGCGAAAGTGGGAATATCAATTGTTTCCGATTTCGTGGGAAGAATATGAAGAACAGCACGGATATTTATATGCCGAACAGCAACTTGAAAACAGATTGTTATATGGATTATACCCGGATGTTTTGAATAATCCGGAAGATGAAATAAGTGTTCTCAGAAATTTAGTTAACAGTTATTTGTACAAAGACATTCTTTCATTTGCGAATATACAAAAGCCTGAAATTTTGGAAAAGTTAGTTCAGGCATTAGCATTGCAAATTGGTAGTGAAGTTAATTATTCCGAATTGGCACAGATGGTAAATGCTGATAAAAATACGGTAAGCAAGTATATCGACATCTTACAAAAAGGATATATCATTTTTAAATTAGGTAGTTTTAGCCGTAATCTTCGTAACGAAATAAAAATGAACAAAAAAATCTACTTTTACGATAACGGAATTCGTAATATGATTATCGGAAATTTTAATCCGCTCGAATTAAGAACAGATAAAGGTGCTTTATGGGAGAATTTTTTGATTTCGGAAAGAGTAAAGCAAAACGAATACAAGCAAAGTCTTGCACATACATATTTTTGGAGAACCAAACAACAACAGGAAGTAGATTTTGTAGAAGAAAATAGCGGTAAAATTTATGGTTATGAGTTTAAATGGAATAATAGAAATAAGGTTAAATTGCCTAAAACATTTACAAAAACATATAACGCTGAAAGCAAAGTAATTGACAGAAACAATTTTAGAGAATTTGTGAGAATATAAAAAGCAAGCACAAAAATATACTCAATTCATTTAGACACTCCATTGATTATCAGTACGGTACAAAGATACAACAAACTATTGTTACATAAATGAATTGTTTTTATTGAAAATTTTAAGATCGATGAATTATGAAAAATATTGCACTGCTACTATTCACTCTCGCATTTTTAGTTAGCTGCCAAAAGAAAGAGTTACCAAAACCCAATATTCTTTGGATAACAATTGAAGATTCGTCGCCACAGTTTTTTGGTTGTTACGGCGATAGCGATGCCCGCACACCGGTAATTGACAAACTAGCCGAAGAGGGCGTTCGGTTTACCAATGCTTTTTCAACCGGAACAGTTTGCTCGCCCAGTCGCAGCACAATTATTACCGGGGTTCGCACCTACAAAATGGGCACCGGAAACCACCGCAGCAATTACGCCATTCCGAAATTTATTCACGGGTTTCCGTACTATATGCAACAACAGGGATATTACGTAACTAACAATGCCAAAACCGATTACAATGTAGGCGACGTAAAAAAGTTTACCAAGCAGGCGTGGAACGAAAGCTCAAACAAAGCCGGCTGGTGGAACCGCAAACCGGGGCAACCGTTTTTTGCCGTTTTTAATTATGCCGATTCGCACCAGTCGAGAACGATGACACTTCCTTTTAAAACCTACAAAAAGATAGTGTGGGATAAACTGGCAAAAGACGAGCGAATTGGCGACAACGACTTTAAAATGCCACCTTTTTATAACGACTCGCCCGAAATGCGAAAACAATTTGCCCGTGTTTACAATTCAATAAAACTTACCGACAATAGAATTGGAGAATTGCTCGACCGATTGGAAAAAGATAATTTACGCGATAGTACTATCGTTTTCTTTTATGCCGACCACGGCGAAGGAATGCCACGCGGAAAAACCAACGGCATAAATTTTGGATACCGTGTGCCATTTATAATTTGGTTTCCCGAAATGTATAAACACCTCTCTCCGTGGGGAACAGCCGGAGCAGTTACCGACGAGTTAATCGATTTCGAAGACCTCGCGCCAACACTAATTAGTTTAGCAGGCGGCAAAATCCCCGACTATTTAAAAGGTCGTATTTTAATGGGTAAAAATCGCTCTGAACCGGTTGACCATCTTACACTTTCGGCCGACCGTTCTGATAATGGAATTGATATGGTGCGTTCCATTACCGATGGGAAATATGTTTACTCGCGCAATTTTATGCCCTGGATGCCCGAGGCACGTTACATTCGTTATATGGAAATTGGCGACATTAAACAGATAATGCGAAAAGAGCTGGCTGAAGGAAAACTAAATTTGCTGCAAAAAAGCTTGTTCGAACCGCGTCCGGCCGAGTTTCTTTTCGATATTGAAAACGATTTATGGGAAACAAAAAATTTAGTTGGCAACCCCGAATACAAAGAGGTGCTGGCGAAAATGCGAAAACAACTTAACGAGGAGATATTAAATTCGCGCGATGTAATGTTTTTACCCGAATACGAAATTGGGTTGATTTCGAAAACCGGAAATGCTTATGAATTCAGATTAGACAGTACACGCTATCCGTTAAAAGAAATTTATGCTGCTGCCTCGCTTTCGGGCAAGCGCGGAGCCGAAACTGCCATCAGGCAAATTGAGCTACTGCGAAACAAAAACAACATTGTAAGATATTGGGCTGCACTGGGTTTACAGTGCCAAAATGCTGAAACTTTACACCCTTTTCAGAAAGAAATCATAAGAGCGATGAGCGATAAATATCCGCCGGTAGCAGTTACCGCAGCAGCCATTGCATACCGCAACTATAACTATTCCGATGCTGAGAAGAAGCTGATAAAATGGATAAAATCGGACAACCCCGATATTGCGTTAATGGCAATAAATTACCTGTTGTATGTCGAGAATAAAGCACCATTTGTTGAAACAGTAAAAGCGATTCACGAAATGCCCGACCGTATTTACAACGTAAAAGCTGCATGTGTCGATTTTTTGGGAAGTATGGGAATTGTCCCCAATACTTATAATTATAGGAGGTAATATTAATTTTCCTGCAAAATAAGTTTTCAATAAATTCTCATCGGGATTTTTTGCTTTTGAAATTGTAGCTTTATGGTATTAAAACTTCAACGCTATGAAACTACTACTGATAAGCAACTCGACAATGCCGGGCGAGCCCTATTTGGATTACCCCAAAAATGAGATTAAAAAAATTTTAGGAGATAAACCGATAACAGCGGTTTTTATTCCTTATGCAGCTGTAACATTCTCTTTCGACGAATATTGCGAAAAAGTGGAAGAGCGCTTTGCCGAAATCGGGCATCACATTGTTGGAATTCACACATTTAAAAACCCCGTTAAAGCAATTGAAAATGCCGATGCCATTGTTGTTGGTGGCGGAAATACGTGGCAACTGGTTCGAATGTTGCACGACCGGAAACTGATGAATCCTATTCGCGAAAAAGTTTTTAACGAAACGCCTTACATTGGGTGGAGTGCCGGCTCGAATGTTGCCTGTCCCACTATACGAACAACCAACGACATGCCCATTATCGATCCAAATGGTTTTGATTGCATCGGACTTGTTCCTTTTCAGATTAATCCGCACTATCTAGATGCCAATCCGGAAGGGCACGGCGGCGAAACACGCGAGCAACGAATTGAGGAGTTTATCGAAATAAATCCTGAAATTTATGTTGCCGGACTTCGCGAAGGAACAATGCTAAAACTTGAAGACAAAAAGCTCAAGCTAATTGGAAATCGCAAATGCCGTATTTTTAAAAAGGGGGAAAACCCTATTGAACTTTCTGGAAGCGACGATTTTAATTTCCTGCTTCTGTAATACCAAAAAGAGAATTAATAACAATTCCTAAGTATATTTAAAGCGTTTAATATTCTTTTTAGGCGTTTTTTCAAACTCTTCGTTAACTATTTCAATCGAGCTTATTTGTTCGTATTTTGGCAATTCGGCATTTACTTTTTTACGATTACTTTCCATAATTGCGGGAAGTTCAGTATCGCTCACATTTTCTACCCGCATACTTTCAGCGTCGGGGAAAACCAGAGCTACTAACTTTCCGTTGCGGTCGATTACCACACACTCGGCAATATGTTTCTGATTCGAAAGTTTTGCTTCAATCTCCTCGGGATAAATATTTTGCCCCGACGGGCCGAGAAGCATATTTTTCGACCGCCCTTTAATAAAGATAAAATTGTTTTCGTCGATAATGCCCAAATCGCCTGTTTTTAGCCATCCGTCGTCGGTAAACGCCTCTTTGGTTGCCTGCTCGTTTTTAAAATATCCGAGCATTACATTGTCGCCTTTTACCTGAATTTCGCCCACAACATTGAATGGGTCTTCCGATTCAATTCTCACTTCCATACGGTCGACAAGCTGCCCTGCCGATGCCGGCAAAGTTTTATTCCAGGCCGCATAACTAACTAACGGGCCACATTCGGTCATTCCGTAACCAATTGTAAACGGAAAATTTATACGTTTAAAAAACTTTTCCACATCGGCACTTAAAGGTGCTCCGCCAATAACAATTTCAAAAAACCTTCCGCCAAAAGTATCGACCAATTTTGCCCTAATTTTTTTCAAAAGAATGTTCGAAATGCCGGGAATGGCAAGCAACACTTTCATAACCGGTTTTTCTAATGTGGGAAGAAGTCGCTTTTTATATATTTTTTCGATAACCAGCGGAACAGAAAGAACGAGGTGCGGTTTTACTTCACCAAATACTTTTGTAATAATTGCCGGCGATGGAATTTTACTCAAGAAAGTAATGTGGCAGCCCAAACTCAATGGAAACAGAAACTCGAATAAAAGACCGTAAACGTGTGCCATTGGCAAAAACGAAACAATTTTACTGCCGGCTTTCAAAGGCATGTGGTCTTGTGCAAAAATTATGTTCGAAACCAAACTCCGCTCCGGAATCATTACTCCTTTTGTAAACCCCGATGTTCCTGACGTATAAGATATTACACACATCTCTTCCCTTCCCCACTCTTCAAAAGCAAATCCACTTTTTTCCAGTTTGTTCTCTTTATAATATTGAAACGAATCGGCAAGTTTGTATTGAACGTTTTCGTCTTTTGCCCAGTGCAACGAAAAATCTTCCAACACAATTATCGATTCCAAATTGGGTGTTCTTTCCAAAAGAATTTTATTTAACAGCTGTTTTGCGCCAATAACCAATTTAGCATCCGAGTGGTTTACAATATGGCTCGTGTCGTTATCGTTAAAATCGGGGAGAATAGGAACAATAACCAACTGTGCCGAAATTGCTGAGAGGAACACAACTCCCCAGTGAGCGGAATTCCGGCCAAGTACAGCAATTTTATCGCCTTTTTGAAGCCCCGATATTTGATAAAACAGATGCAGCGACTTTATTGTTTTCGCAACATCAGAATAGTTAAAATCTTCACCTTCGAAATCGGAAAATGCCAAACTATCCCAGTTTTTATGAAATGAATTGGTGTAAAGTTTAGCGAGTGTGGAATCTTTCATAATACATATTGATTTGAATCAAAAATATAAAATTTATTTGATAATCTTTTTGCAGCTGTTTCGAATAGAGCGGTATCGATTAAATTTTAATCAATCTTTTCTACCTTAAATTATATCGCACACTGGATTTAACAGCATTTTATATCTTTGCGCAAATTTTAAAATAAAATCGATGAACTTTGTTGAAGAATTAAAATGGCGGGGCATGATTCACGACATTATGCCGGGAACAGAAGAGCAACTGAAAAAAGAGATCTCGTCGGCATATGTTGGAATCGACCCGACAGCCGACTCATTACACATTGGACACTTGGTAGGAGTAATGATGTTAAAGCACTTTCAGGTTGCAGGGCACCGTCCTATTGTTCTTGTTGGCGGGGCTACCGGGATGATTGGTGACCCGTCGGGAAAATCGGCAGAGCGTAATTTGCTCGACGAAAAAACACTTCGGCACAACCAAAATGCGTTACAAAAACAGCTGGCAAAACTGCTCGATTTTGATGCGAAAAAAGAGAACCACGCTGTTTTGGTAAACAACTACGACTGGATGAAAGAGTACAGTTTCCTCGAATTTATTCGAGATATCGGGAAACATATTACTGTAAATTATATGATGGCGAAAGATTCGGTAAAAAAACGAATCAGCAGCGACAGTCAAACCGGAATGTCGTTTACCGAATTTTCGTACCAGTTGGTACAAGGCACCGATTTTTTACATCTTTATCGCACACACAACTGTAAGTTGCAAATGGGTGGCTCCGACCAGTGGGGAAATATTGTTACCGGAACAGAGCTCATTCGCAGAAAAGAGGGAGGCGAAGCTTTTGCATTAACCTGCCCGCTAATTACAAAAGCCGACGGAGGGAAATTTGGAAAAACCGAATCGGGAAATGTTTGGTTAGACCCCAAACGTACTTCACCTTACAGTTTTTATCAGTTTTGGTTAAATGTTTCTGATGCCGATGCAGAAAAATACATTAAGATTTTTACAATGCTATCGCAAAACGAAGTGACGGCATTAGTAGAGCAACACAAAGAGGCGCCGCACGCACGTGCACTTCAGAAAAAACTGGCCGAAGAAGTTACGGTAATGGTACACTCGCGCGAGGAGTATGAAATGGCTGTTATTGCATCGCAAATACTTTTTGGAAAAGGAACTGCTGAACAGTTGCACAAACTAAACGAGAGTACTTTCCTTTCGGTTTTTGAAGGTGTTCCGCAGTTTGAAATTTCGAAAACAGAACTCGAAACAGGAATTAATATAATTGATTTACTTGCCGAAAAAACAGAAGTGTTCCCGTCGAAAGGAGAACTGCGAAGAACAATTAAAGGGAATGGGTTGAGTATCAATAAAGAGAAAATAACAAATCCTGATTTGATTATTGATAATAAATTTCTGATTGGCGACAAATATATTTTGGCACAAAAAGGGAAAAAGAATTATTTTCTTATCATTGCCGGATAATTGATTTTTATAAAAAATAGTAATACTAAAAACAGTTCATTTTCGTTGGATTAATACGAATTAAACCGAAACAACATTTTATGAATAATTTTTTTAATACGCAGCGTATTCTTGATTTAATTTGGAAACGCAAATTTCATTTTATTATAATTGGTGTAATTGCAATTGTTTTGTCGGGCATATTTTCAGGCCCAACTTTTATTCGACCGAAATTTAAGTCGACGGCACGTATTTATCCAACCAATTTGTCGGGATTAAGCGAGGAGTCGCATACAGAGCAAATGCTGGAAATTATTAATTCGAACGACATAAAATTTCGAATGTTCGATGCTTTCCGGTTAGACACCGTTTATGGAATTGACAAAGCCAGCCCACACTACATTTCGTATATGTTAGATATTTATGGCGAAAATGTAACAACACGTAAAACCGAATTTGAAACAGTTGAAATTAAAGTGCTCGATTACCTTCCGCAACGTGCTGCCGATATGTGCGATTCGATAATTAGTTTCTACAACAAAAAAGTTGGTGGAATTCATAAAGCAAAAGATTTAGAGATGGTAGTAATTACAGATAAATTGCTTGCACAAAAGAATGTGGAGATTGATACATTAATCAACCAATTAAACAAAATAAGAAAAGAGTCGGGAATAATTAATTTTAACGAACAGGTTCCCGAAGTAACCAGAGGTTATATGTCGGCCCTGGCAACCGGAAAGGGAAGCTCCTCGTCTGACACAAAAAAAATAAAAAAGCTTTACGATAGTCTTACAGAAAAAGGGACAGAAGCATAT
>Ga0256831_1002279_pt1 | contig 10071 bp, 10 predicted proteins | sample 132544metaG_FD_189087 | JGI IMG/M metagenome (GOLD analysis project Ga0256831, IMG submission 189087) | Hydrothermal vent microbial communities from Lau Basin, Pacific Ocean - 132-544 | ecosystem: Environmental > Aquatic > Marine > Hydrothermal vents | place: Pacific Ocean: Lau Basin | collected...
TTCTAAAAGTTTGGTATTTAATTTTATCAAAATCTTTAACTTTATCAAAGAAATTCTACGACTCCTCTTCTATTGAGTTAATCAGCAGCTTAAATCCATAATCCTCTACAGCTAACTTGAATACTGATTCTATTTCCATCTTAATATTTCCTAAATCATCTCTTAAAACCCGGAAAGGTCTTTCCCAAACCATCATTTACTGCAACCTATAATACTATCCCCTATTTTGCTTCTTCTCTAAACCATTACCTTACCAAGTATCAGAATCAAATTATTATGTGTTATATTTTATCATCCACTAATATCCTTTTTGAATCTCATTCCCTCTCTTCAAGTGTTATTTTATCTAATACCTCAAATTTTAAGATTCTATACTTCATTATCTATATATACTCTTTAAACCAGAGGTAAGCTAGTAATACTAATAAGTTTGCACAAACTCTGTAGCTGAAAGAGAAGTATTCATTCAAGCAGCTTCTATATGAGGAATCTGAACACAATCATCGGGAAACTCGAATTCCAAAGGATAGAGAGGAAAAGTTTAGAATAAAACTGATAGAGCTATACAAAAAAAGAGGTATTAACCTTGAAGACCTATCATTAATTAGTGCTGCCGGGAAATTCATTTATCTTGAAGAAATGCAGAAAACGTTCTCAGAAGTCACTCCTGATGACTTACTCAAAATTATTGACACAACCCATGCTACCTAATCGGAACAGAAACTATCAAACATCTAATAACTAGAAATAGTCTATTTTAAAACTTAAAAGTTCTTATCTCCTCAGTTTATATTTAATAAAGTCAAAAAGCAGTACAGTTATGGATAGCGGATAAATAATAAAGTACCGTTTCCACAAACGGGGTTCATCTATTAAACGATAAAGCCAGCGCAAATTATATTTGTTAACCCATTTAGGATAATAGTTGATTCTTTTAGCTGTCTGATGGAGAAAACCACCACAGGTATATCCTGTCCCTTTCCAACCCATCTTTCGTAAGTCCACAAGAAATTCTTCTTGTAATGGTGTACCCATACCACATATTACAATGTCTGGATTAAGTCTCCTTATTTTATATAAAGTTTCTTCCCGTTCTTTTTGGTTATTGAAATATCCATGCCTGTATCCTATAATATTTAAGGATGGGAAATTATGCTTGATGTTTGCTATAGCTTTATCTATAATTTTTGGCTTAGTCCCTATTATAAACACAGATAGCTTCTTCTCTGAAGCTTCTGAAAAGACTTTCGGGGCCAAGGAAGACATATCAAAACTCTTACGATTACACTTTATTCCCAATAAATTTAGTAGTTTCACTAATAAAAACCCGTCAATGTATATAATATCTACATTTTCCAGTATAATAGATTTTCGCCTTATAGACAAATAAGAATATAAATTTAGGAAAGTCACAATCTTTTCCCTTGCATTAATCTCTTTACTTGGTATCTTTTCCTTTAAGATTCTAAACATTCTTTCAACCTCCATGTGGCTACTAAAATTCCTGTAAAAAAGGTAGTTAGTTCATAGGCATCAAAATCTTCAAAGATATAAATTAATAACAAGCCACAAATGACAACAAGATATTTCTCTTTGCGAGTATATTCCTTTTTTAGAATAAAGACTAATAAATTTATTATGAATAAAAGGTAAACAGATAAGACAAAAACAGCACCTACAAATCCAGATCTCACAATATATCCTATAACTGATGAATGAGAAGCGACAGGAAAGTCTAATAGTTCAGGAATCTTAGGCTTAAGGCCAAGTCCAAGTATGAAGTTATAATTCATCATAAGTTCTATGGAAGTTTGATATATCTTTATTCTCGTCATATTCGAGGATTCCCTTAGGGATTCCATAAATGATAGAAATTGGTGAAATTGCTTGGAAAATATGATAAAAGCGAAGATTATAGTTAGGAAAGACAAAAAAAATGTTTTTCTGCCTTCCAATAGATAAAAATAACTGAATAACAAAAATGCTAGAAACACAATTCGCGAACCTGTTGTTGCTAAAGAAATTAAAGAGAGGATGATAAACCCCATTTTAATATATAACCTCCTTTCATTCTGGCTAACTAGATAAAGAGTGTAAATTATATACATAACAATCGCTGCTGTATTCGAATATAATCCGAATACTTGTACTCTAGGAATTATTCCTCCCAATCCATATCCTGTGTAAACTATTTTTACTAAAGTGTACTTATTTTCTACGTGAAATATTAGTCCTAATATCCCTTTGTAGTAGATGGGTTTGAATGTTAGAAGAAAAAAGGTAAATGAAGAAATAGAAATAATTACAGAAAACCAATATATAATTGGCAACATCCTAAACAATTCTTCTCTGAAGGATTTTTTATATCTTTGTAAGATATAGCCTATTAAAAAAAAGAAAAAACAGATATAATTATGAAATATTGCTATATATCTGGAGCTATCTTGAAAGGGTAATAATATTGAAATAAAAGTTGAAACGATTTGAATCGATAAAAACAATAAAGAAAATTGAATTACTATATCTCTTTCTACAAAGAGCAGAACATAAGGCCCATACCTAAGTAGTAGAACGTATAAATAAGGAATCAATAAGCCGCTGAACCATAAGAACAAAAAATATCTGGGCAGTCTATCAGGGGCTAGAAAGCCTTTCATATTCTTCTCCAATGTGGATAGTTGGAATTCCGATGGTATCAAATAGCTTTTCCATATGATGAACTGGTTTTTTAACAGGGGCCTTGACATTAATGACTTCTATCCTCTTAAAATTTAGAGAAGCCAAGTTTAATAGCACAGTGGAGTATATTCCTACAACTGTAATTGTATTGTATGTTTGCAGAAGTCGTAAAATTTCCTCTTCAGAGATATATTCACTATCTATCCTTTGTAGTCCTGATCTCTGAGCTTTATTTATCACTTCTCTAGGATGGGGTATCATATATTCTATTGAGAATTTTTTTCTTAGTTTCCTGTACAAAGAGATTTCTTCCTTTAAACTCATCTCACCGTCTTCATAGAAAGCATTTCCTAAGAGAATTGATATCTTGCCTTTTCCTCTACCTTCCGCAAGAGTTATTTTCTCAGGATTAAATAGGGGAATGTACTTTGTAGGAGAATACACGTTAGGTAACTTATATATAGTGTAATGTAATTTTATCCTTTGAGTTACATTCTTATAAAGTAGTTCCTTGTTAAAAAGGAGAAAAAAAAGTCTCTGAATTCTACGTTCATTTTGATTGTAAAAGTATCCTTCCCCACTTACATTTCCGCTACCATCATCAAAAGTATATAGGTTGCTTTTACTAATAGCATAGAGCATTAATCTAGAAAAAGATTTCTTTATATTACCACAAAAGAAATTGACAGGTTTCTTAAGTTTGTTTAGTATTTTTAAAATTCTAAAAAACTCATATAGGGATCTTGGACTGTTGATCTTTTCGATGAAGTACATTCTTTCAAAGATACTCTTAAATCTATAGAAGTAGAAAAGATTTTTCTTTGTCCTTTCTCCATAAAATAAGAGCCAATTATTTTGGAGGACTTCTTCTTCTATAATTCTCTTTGATATTAGAATATGTAGAGGAGTGTAGCAAAGAAATATATTCACCTCACCTTCCTCCTCTTTCAAAGTCATTTCTACAAGAGCTTTGTTTTTAAGACTTTAGTAGCTATAAAATATATTATTCCAAATTCAAACAGATAGGATATCAATGTAGTCCATGCTGCTATTTTATACCCGTAAATAGGCAGCAAAAGAAAATTTAGTATTATATTGGTAACAGCTGCCACTATTGCTGGTAATGAAAATAATAACATTTTTTTGTAGTAAAAAGCTATATTAGAATATAGTGTATAGAGAAAGTAAAAGAATATACCGGTTGTTATAACTGGAACTATGTCACTAACCCCCAAATAAGATGTGTTAGATATAAAGAGTATTATTTGCTTACTCAAAAGAGACACAATAATTCCTATTATTAGTATAGCCAAGACGTATAGTCTAGCATATTTTCTTATCTTTCTAATTTCACTTTTTTGCAGGCTTTTTAGTATAAAGGGTTGCCATGCTTTATTACTCGCTAATACTATCATAGATAATATCATTGCTACAGAATAAGCTATTGAATATTCTGCAACTTCTTTGGTGGAATAATAGTAAGCTATCATATATCTGTCAGCAAAATTTAAAGCGAAGGCCGATAATACTGCTGGAATAACAGATAGACCAATCTTTAGGGAATATTTAAGAAAGTTTATGTCGAATATTATAGATTCTTCCCCTTTACTTTTAGTTAAAAAATAAATTATTAAAACAGCTATCAAAAAAAACATAAACATTTGAGTTAAAGGGAATATTATCGAAGAGAAAGATCCAAAGAAAAGAAAAAGCAGAAAAACAAAGATATACGGGAGTGCTTGTCTTGAAAAGTATATAAGATTATAGAGTACAACCTGTTCACTAATCTGTAAGTAGGCAAGAAAAATTTCTATGAATGCAAGCAAAAAACTATTAACTAAAATTAACTTTGTAAAAAAAGGATCAATTATTTTGACTCTAAATAAGAATGACAGAGAAAATAGCAAAGAAAACCACATAAAGCAGAAGATATATATAGTAAGTATAAAACGGAAAGATTTGTTATCATTTTCGAGATAAAACCTTTTAATAGCAGTTCTCTGAGAAAGATCCATTATAATGGATGCTACGGGTAGAATAGAGATATACAAAGAAAACTTTCCAAACTCTTCTTTGGTCCAAGCATTTGTAAAGACAGGAATACTGATGAATGTAAGAAATCTGACTAGAAGCTCTATCGATAGATAATAAAATAGAATCTTGACTTTGAGAATCCTTCTTAAAGTTTTCCTCATTCAGTCTATTACCCTAAGCCAGAGATATTTTTGAAAGAAACTCTTTCATAATGAAGAATTTCTCGTCAATAAATTGACTAATAAAAGTCTGATTTTCGAAATTCGTTTCAATACATTCTCTTAGATATCTTTCCAATGAAGATAGAAGATTGTTACTTCTTGATAAGAACACGGGTAGTTTCAACGTCTTTGACATTCCAATCCCTCTTCCATCTTCACATATTAAAATTGATGGCAAACGTTTACTGAGAAAATAGAGGTGAGCGTGCACTCTATAACCTATATGCAGGTCCATATTATTATAAAACTCTATCTTGGATAAATCATAACTTACGTCCTTTATCTCAAAACCTAAAAACTTTCCATATTCAGCCATTAAGGTATATATAAGAGAAGTTTTAAAAGAGGTATGCTTGTCCCGTTTTATTCCGCGATGAAAGGTTACAATTATCTCAGATTCTGGAAAGAAGTCTCTAAGGAATTTCATTACTCTTATAGTTTCAAATAATAACTTAGGACTTGCAGGAGTAGTAAACACTATTTTTCTGATATCCTTCTTAGTTTTAAATGGTTTTCCGATGGAATCTAAATCGTACCAAACTGGACAACCTGTCATGACAACTTGATTATATCCTTCTTTCTTTAAGATTTCTTCCGTTAAGATATCTCTGCAACTATAAAGTCCGAAATTATGTATATAATCCATGAGTTTCCTCGACAAACTACTGAAACGAAAGCCTAAAGGGTTATTTCGGGGCTGACCACTCCATCCAACTCCTAAAGGAATAATTGGAACTTTTAGCTTGCTTAAATCATTCACAAGGGGATATATGTCGGGATACATATTGGATGCATATCCAGGTCCACCACACATTATAACCGCTTTTGCGTTATTTATTACATCTAACTTGTCTTCAAAGTTTTCCCAACGGTTAAACTCATAGAAGTTATTAGATACAAAATAGGAAAACAATTTCTTGCTTCTATCTGCTATTAGGAAATCTCCAACGTTTTTTATCGCTCCGGTTAAAAGAATATAATATTCACCACTCATTTTAAATCGCTCCATTTTAATACCTCATCTTCTCTGATATCTCTAACAGCAACTCTTCCTATAACTTCTTCAATAAATTTTGGGCTTATACCATAAGCTGGTCTTTTCCAAGTTAAGTCCTCATACTCAATAGTCTTTCCTTTCGCTATAAATCTTTTAGCTACTAAACTTCTTCTCGCATTTTTTCTAGCAGGTTCTTCAGAAGGTAAAGCATATTTCTTGAAATCTCCCAACAACTCAAAGACTCTATCTAGATTTTTTCTTAAAACTTTTAAATCCTCTTTGTCCATTGCATGATAGTGGTCATTCCCGGGAAGCGTTTTATCAAAGGTAAAGTGTTTTTCAATAATTACAGCTCCTAAAAGGGTTGCTACTTCTAACGTTTTCATATCTTTAGGAAGGGTATGATCCGAATAACCTATGATTTTATCCGGGAATTTTCTCTTTAAGTCAAGAATCATTCCTAGATTTGCATTTCTATCTTCAGTAGGATAGTTTAAAACACAATGGAGTAAAGCTAAGGGATTTCCATATTTTTCTATCCAAGAAACAGCTTCCTCTATTTCCCACACGTAGGAAGCTCCTGTAGAAAGGATAATAGGTTTCCCAAATTTGCAGATATACTCTATAAATGGTTTATTTGTAATATCCGAAGAGGAAATTTTGAAAGCAGGCATCAAATCATTAAGAAATTCGGCGGATTCAATATCAAAAGGCGTACTTAGGAACTCTATTCCAACTTCGTCACAATACTTTTTGAGTTCTTCAAACTCTTTCTTCCAGAACTTATCGTATTTTCTGAAAAGTTCATACTGAGATTTTGTAGGCTCCTTAGTCGTGTCCCAATAAGCCGGAGAGTACTTAGAGGCTAAGGTCTCTGCTTTGTAGCTTTGAAACTTTATTGCATCTGCTCCTCCCTCTTTAGCTTCTTCTATTAGACGTTTAGCTAAATCCATTCTTCCTTCATGATTTACTCCTGCTTCTGCTATGATGTAAGGTCGTTTAATGGAGTGCTCACATGGATTGAAATTTTGAAATAACTCTAAAAGTTTACTCATTGTTGCCTCCTTATTTGAATTTTATGTAGAGGATATCGTTTTTTTTATAAGATTAAGAACTCTTTCTTTTCCACTTCGTATATCCTTGGATAGCATGAGCTTGCTTAGGAACTTTCTTTCCTCAAAGTTATCCACAAGGTATTTAAAAGTATTTAGTATGTCTGACTTTGATACTTTTATACCTAATCCTAAGTTCACGAAGCCATTCTCTGCAGTAGCAAAAAAGTGGGTTAGCTCCCTTTCATTTTGAGCTAGAACAATGGTCGGAGTTCCTATACATGCAGCTTCGTACACAGTCCTTCCAGCGGAAGTAAATATTACATCTGCCTCCAACATATGTTCTGACATGTTTTTAACGTCTCGTAAAATGGATATATCTCTAAATTTTTTAAGAGTTTCCTTATCTTTGTAGCCAAGGCCAAGGATAACTTTTATACTAATATTTTTTTCTTTACAAAAGTCATAAATGGACTCTAAAACTTTCACGGTTAAATTATTAGGATCTGTTCCCCCAAAAGTTATTAGTATGTTTTCTACTAAAGGTTTTATCTTTTTTGTGGGAGAATGTATAAACTCATCTCGAGGTATAAAATACTTATAACCGAAATAATGATTAGGACGTGGAAGTTTTTCAGGATAAAGAGCATTTATTACTAAGTCAGCATATAGGGCTCCTTCACCTATATCTTCAAAATTTATCACAGTAAAACCGTTCTTTTTGAGAGATAGAACATACTCAGCTGAGGTGTCTAAAATGTCATTTATAATTACGTCAGGATTAATTTTCTTTATTTCTTCCACAAGACTTTCTTCAGTTTGTATATGGACTTTATAGTTGAGTTCTGCTATTTTAGTATAGGCCAATCGACTGTTTTTATCCACTAAAAACTCTATCTCGTAAGGTAATAGACTGTTAGCTAAAGTAAGACTTCTGTATACATGCCCTAATCCTACTTCTCTATTACCTGTTACTACAAACAATATTTTTTTCTTTGTAAGTAAATATTCTGCAAGTGCCCAGTCCTCAAGAGTATCTATGTCTATAGACTCCTTATCGTTTAGCAAGAAAATAGAAACTTTCTTACCTATTCTGCTTCTGTAGTTTAGAAGAGTAGATTTTTTACAGATTACAAACGCCCCAGTTTCCACATAGTATGGTTCTATGTACTGGCGATTAACTCTTTTAGTGTATAAAGGAACAAATTTCCCATTATCGTTTTTCCACATTAGATGCCTAACTTCCTTCGCTGAAAGAAGAGTTTCCACAGAAGTTTTCAAGAATTGATTAATAGCTTTTAACAAAGTTGCTGTCTTAAGGAGGGGAGAAGTAGGCTGAATGGTAACTATATAATCATAGTCTTTTCCTTCTTTCTCTCTAATAGAGAGAAAAGCATCGTAAATTACCTCATCAAGTGTTGTTTCATCTTTCGCCAGCTTTTTGTCTCTCATGTGGATCTTTGCGCCAAATTTTGATGCAATACAAGCGATTTCTTCATCATCTGTGCTTACATAAATATCCAAGTCTAAACCTTTAGATGCCTCTATTGCTGTCTTTATTGCATAGTAGATTAATGGATGTCTTCCGAGAGTTCTAAGGTTTTTCCTTGGAATTTCCTTTGAACCTCCTCTTGCTGGAATAACTATTAAACCTCTCATCTTCCACCTCAGAAGGAAGTTTTAATAGTATTCCTCAAGCCACTAACTACATCGTATTTTGGCTTGAAGCCAAGAGCTTTAATTTTATCTATTGAAGCTACTGAACGTTTAATGTCTCCTTTTCTTTCTGGAAAGAAGGAAACAACAGCCCTTTTTCCTGTTAATTTCTCAAGTATTCTAACAATTTCCAAAATAGAGGTTTCTCTAGATGTTCCTACATTAAAAACTTCTCCAATAGCTTCTTTTACTTTTGCTACAAATATAGTAGCCCTAACTACATCTCTTACGAAAATGAAGTCTCTAGTTTGTTTACCATCTCCATAAATTTTTATTTTAGGAGTATTCTCAGATAGAAATTCCTTAATAAACAGAGAAATAACACCTGCATACGGAGAAGATGGGTCCTGGTTTTGTCCATAGACGTTGAAATAACGAAGAGCAACAGTTGGTAAACTGTATATTTGGCAGTATTGAATGACGAACTGCTCTGCACAATACTTATCAATGCCATAGGGAGAGATAGGTTTTACAGGAGAACTTTCTTTTTTAGGAAGAGAAGGTTCATCACCGTAAACTGCTGCCGAGCTGGCGAACACGAAACGTTTAAGTTTTTTTTGTTTTTTTGCTTCTTCAAGAAGATGTAGAGTAACATCTAAATTTACTTTATGGCTATAAATAGGATCTTCAATAGACTTCTGAACTGATGGTATGGCTGCAAGGTGGAAGATATAATCAAACATATATTCCTGAAAAATTTTTCTAACTCTGCCAATTTTAGTTAAATTCTCTTTAAAGAAGAGAAGTTTTGGATGGTTTAAAGGGAGATTCTCCAATTTTCCTGTTGACAGGTCATCAATTATAATAACTTGGTGACCTACACGTAGAAGCTCTCTTACTAAATGAGAACCTATAAAACCACATCCCCCAGTAACAAGTGATAGCATCTCTATCTCTCCCAAGATTTTACTGATTGAGGTATATAGTACTTTCTACAGGAAACTCATCTTAACTTATCTTCTTAGCAGAATTACGGTTAAGCGCTCGTTTACGTTTAGAATTCAGCCATCTCTCTCCTATTAGAATTACCAAAAGTTTCTAAGTTGACACCTCCATAGTAAAGAATATCTCCTACCAGACTATAAATTACAACAAAGCAAGGAAAATAAAAAAAATTTATAAGACCTTCTGGTAGAGAAATTTCATAGTTTGAGCTGTAAATTTTCATTATTTCTTCACCAGCTTTGGATGCTACTTCTAGAAGTAATTTATAGTTAAACACAGAATTCCCCAACTATCTATTTTATAAGCTCGCCGATCTTGAAGATCGGTAGGTACATTGCGATTATGATTACGCCAATTATAGAACCGATGAAGACTATCATCAAGGGTTCTATGAGGGAAGTGAGACCATCAACGGTGCGATCTACTT
>Ga0256831_1002280_pt1 | contig 10071 bp, 18 predicted proteins | sample 132544metaG_FD_189087 | JGI IMG/M metagenome (GOLD analysis project Ga0256831, IMG submission 189087) | Hydrothermal vent microbial communities from Lau Basin, Pacific Ocean - 132-544 | ecosystem: Environmental > Aquatic > Marine > Hydrothermal vents | place: Pacific Ocean: Lau Basin | collected...
GTTCATAAAAACCGTCCTCGAGTACATGGAAACACCCCAGTACCTCAGAAAAAGGCTGTTCCCATTAATGCCCGAGCTGAAATACGTTGGCGTTGTTCCGCCGTTGAGAACCCCCCACCACAAACTCAAGGGAAGGCCCAGAATCGGTGAAATACGGGAAGGGTTTGCCTTCAGAAAGGGAAGGAAAATCTACGCGGATATAGGCCTTGATGAGCTGGCGATGGTTGAAGGAAACATTGAGGGCAGGGCGACGTTCAAAATAATCTCCATCAAACCGCTAAAAGTTGTCCCCGCTAAGCCTCGTGAATACTGGGGTTACACTGTTCATCTCAGCAGGAAACCGCTGGCGAAAACACTTAAAAAGGCTCGTCTGGATTTGGCAATCGCGACCTCGAGAAAGGGTCGCGACGTGAGAAAGGTCAGCCTTCCCCCGCTCGAAGGGGAGGTTGGTATCGCCTTTGGCTCACCGAGGAAAGGTGTTATGGAACTCCTCGGCGGTGAGTACGAGTTTGACTTCGTGCTCAACACGATTCCAAATCAGAAAACTAAAACCGTCCGCACCGAGGAGGCTTTGTTGGCCACACTCGCGATATTTAATCTCATGAGGAGGGATTGAGATGGGAAAGGTTCACAGGCCAAGGAGAGGTTCACTCGCCTTCAGCCCAAGAAAGAGGGCTAAGAGCATAGTTCCGAGAATCAAGAAGTGGCCGCAGGACAGTGAAGTCAGGATGCTGGGATTCGCTGGCTACAAGGCCGGAATGACCCACATCCTCATGATAGACGACAGTCCCGGACTTACCAAAGGCAAGGAAATATTCGTGCCCGTGACAATAGTCGAGGTTCCGCCACTATTCGTTTACGGAATAAGGGCCTACAAGCGTGGTTACTTGGGCCTTGAAACTGCCACCGAGGTGTGGTTCCACGATCTCCATAAGCACGTCAAGAGACGCATAAGGACCCTGCCCAAGAACTACAACGAAGAGGCCTTCAAGGCAAAGCTCGGCCAGCTTGAGGATCTCGTCAACGATGGTGAGATAGTTGACGTTAGACTTCTCGTCCACACCCAGCCATGGCTCATCAAGCTCAAGAAGAAGCCTGAGGTAATGGAGTACGCCATCGGTGGCGACGACGTTAAGGCCAAATTCGAGTACGCCAAGAAGAAGATAGGCAAGGAGATAAGGGCCAGCGAGGTTCTCCATGAGGGCGAGCTTTTGGATGTCATAGCCGTCACTAAAGGTAAGGGAACCCAAGGTCCTGTCAAGAGATGGGGCGTTAAGGTTCAGTTCCACAAGGCCCAGCGCGCTGGCAAGGGCAGGCACATCGGCAACCTCGGTCCTTGGCATCCAGCCCGCGTTATGTGGACGGTTCCTCAGGCGGGACAGATGGGCTTCCACCACAGGACGGAGTTCAACAAGAGGCTTATAGCGATAGGCGAGAACGGAAAGCTCAAGCTCGGTGAGGATAAGGAGAAAGAAAAAGCCAAGGAGATAGAAATAACCCCCAAAGGAGGCTTCCCGCACTACGGCATCATAAGGAGCGACTTCCTCATGATTGAGGGAAGTATTCCCGGCTCCATTAAGAGAATAGTAAGGGTTAGGCCCGCCATAAGGCCTCCCAAGAAGAAGCCGCCCGTTGAGAGGCCTCAGATAACCTACATCAGTAGGGAGTCCAAACAGTGAGGTGAGATAGATGAAGGTTAAGGTCTTCAACCTTGAAGGCGAGCCTGTTGAGGAAATAGAGCTTCCTAGGGTCTTTGCGACGCCCTTCAGACCCGATCTCATAAGGCGTGCAGTCATCGCTTCATGGACCCACAGGATACAGCCCCAGGGAAGGGACCCGCAGGCCGGTAAGAGAAGGGTTACTGAGAACATAGGAAAGGGCCACGGAATGGCGAGGGTCGAGAGGATAAAGACCTCGCCCAGGTTTGCCGCCTTCGTCCCCTTCGCGGTTGGCGGCAGAAGAACCCACCCGCCAAAGGTCGAGAAGATAATCTGGGAAGACATCAACAAGAAGGAGCGCAGGTTGGCTATAATGAGCGCTATCGCTGCCACCGCTAACCCCGATCTAGTTAAGGCAAGGGGCCACGTTATAGACAACGTCCCTGCCTTTCCGCTTGTTGTAGTTGACGACCTCGAGAAGGTTTTCAAAACGGCACAGACCAGGGAGATATTCAAGAAGCTCGGCGTCTGGGACGACATCGAGAGGGCCAAGAGGAACACCAAGATTCGTGCTGGTAAGGGCAAGATGCGCGGCAGGAGGTACAAGAAGGCCAAAGGTCCTCTCATCGTCGTTGCCAAGAACGAGGGCATCTTCCAGGGGGCGAGGAACCACCCCGGAGTTGATGTGGTCACCGTTGACAACCTCGGCGTTGAGCTTCTCGCTCCCGGAACACATCCGGGAAGGCTCACAATCTGGACTAAAGGGGCGATAGAGAGGCTTAGGGAAATCTACGGGTGATGAAAAATGGACCCATATAAGGTTATCATAAGGCCGCTCGTTACCGAAAAGGCCGTCTCCTTAATAGAGAGAGAAAACAAGCTCACCTTCATAGTTGACAGAAGAGCCACCAAGGCCGACATAAAGAGGGCCGTGGAAGAGATGTTCAATGTGAAAGTTGAAAAGGTAAACACCCTCATAACCATGAAGGGCGAGAAAAAGGCCTACGTCAAGCTCAAGCCGGAGTACGATGCGAGCGAAATAGCGGCAAGGTTGGGATTGTTCTGAGGTGATGTGAGATGGGAAAGAGTCTCATTCAGCAGAGAAGGGGTAAGGGGACCACGACCTTTAGGGCACCTTCCCATAGGTACAGGGGAGCAGTTAAGTACGTTCCTCTTAACCTGACAAAGGAAAAAACCATCAGGGGAGTCGTTGAGGAGATCCTCCACGACCCCGGAAGAACAGCTCCGGTGGCAAGGGTCAGGTTTGAAGACGGTACGAAGAAGCTCATCCTCGCTCCCGAGGGAGTTCTTGTAGGGCAGGAGGTCTACATTGGGCCTGAAGCTCCCATAGCGATAGGCAACACCCTTCCGCTTGCAAAAATACCGGAGGGAACCTACGTTTACAACATCGAGGGAATTCCGGGCGACGGTGGAAAGTACGTCCGCGCTGGAGGAACCTACGCCCTCGTTGTGAGCAGGGAGAGGGACAAGGTCATAGTTCAGCTTCCGAGCGGCGAGCTGAAGCAGTTCAAGCCCGAGTGCAGGGCAACGATAGGTGTCGTTGCTGGCGGCGGAAGGCTCGAAAAGCCGATCGTTAAGGCCGGTAAGGCCTACTACATCGCCAAAGCCAGAAACAGGTTCTGGCCGAAGCCGAGAGGCGTTAAGATGAACGCCGTCAACCACCCGCACGGTGGTAAGGAGCACCACATCGGTAGGCCTTCCACGGTCTCTAGAAGAGCTCCGCCCGGAAGGAAGGTCGGTCACATAGCCGCGAGAAGAACGGGTAGGAGGAAGTGAAGATGGCGAGAAGAAAGGAGTTTAGGTATAGGGGTTACACTCTTGATGAGTTGCTCAACATGTCCCTTGAAGAGTTTGCAAAGCTCCTCCCTGCCAGGCAGAGAAGGAGCCTTAAGCGCGGTCTTTCCCCGGAGCAGAAGAAGCTCCTGAGGAAGATTCGCTTGGCCAAGAAGGGCAAGTACAAGAAGCCAATAAGGACCCACAGCAGGGACATGGTTGTTTTACCGGAGATGGTCGGCATGACGATCTACGTCCACAACGGCAAGGAATTCGTCCCAGTTCAGATTAAGGAGGAAATGATAGGCCACTACCTCGGTGAGTTCGCCATGACGAGGAAAGTTGTCCAGCACGGATCGCCTGGTGTTGGAGCTACAAGGTCATCGATGTTCGTGGCAGTTAAGTGAGGTGGTTTAGATGAGCAGGGGCAGATTTTCCTACTCATTCCAAAATTTTGACCCCGACAGGATGGCAAGGGCGAGCGGAAGAGACCTTAGAATTTCACCCAAGCACAGCGTTGAACTGCTCAGGGAGATAAGGGGCATGATGCTCAAGGACGCCCTTAAGTACCTCGACGAGGTCATAGCCAAGAAGAGGCCAGTCCCGATGAAGAGATACAACGACAGCCAGGGTCACAAGCCGGGCAGGGGCTTTGGTCCGGGTCGCTATCCTGTTAAGGTGGCAAAGGCCGTCAAGAAGATACTCCTCAACGCCAAGAACAACGCCGAGCAGAAGGGTCTCGACGTAGACAGGCTCAAGATAATCCACGCGGCAGCGCACCGCGGTCCAGTTCTCAGGGGCTACATCCCGAGGGCCTTCGGAAGGGCCACACCCTTCAACGAGGAAACGACCCACATAGAGATAGTCGTTGAGGAGATTAGGGGGTGAGACCTTTGGCGATCGAAAGATACTTCATCAAAGAAGGCGTTAAGGAAATGCTCATCGACGAGTACCTCGAAAAGGAACTGAGAAGGGCGGGATATGGAGGTATTGACATTAAGAAAACCCCCCTTGGAACTAAGGTCGTAATCTTCGCCGCCAACCCCGGTTACGTCATCGGAAGGGGTGGAAGGCGCATTAGAGAGCTTACAAGAATCCTTGAGAGGCAGTTCGGCCTTGAAAACCCCCAGATAGACGTTCAGGAGATCAAGAATCCTTATCTCAACGCCAAGGTTCAGGCGGTAAGGCTTGCTCAGGCCCTTGAGAGGGGGATACACTTCAGAAGGGCCGCTTATTCAGCCATAAGGGCCATCATGAGAAACGGCGCTCGCGGTGTCGAGATTCGCTTAAGCGGAAAGCTCACAGGAGAAAGAGCGAAAAGCGTCCGCTTTTATCAGGGCTACCTCGCGAAGGTCGGAAATCCAGCCGAGACATTAGTTAGCAAAGGCTACGCCCAGGCTCTGCTCAAGCTTGGCGTCATAGGGGTTAAGGTTGCCATAATGCCGCCAGAGGCTAAGCTCCCGGATGAGATCGAGATTAAGGATGTAGTCGAGGAAGAGGTGAGCGGCAATGAAGCCCAGTGAGATTAGGGAGATGAGCATCGAGGAGATAGACAAGAAGATAAAGGAACTTCGACTCGAGCTTGCCAAGGAAAGGGGCGTGCTCACCATGGGGGCTTCCCTAGAGAACCCCATGGTCATCCGGAACCTCAGGCGCGACATCGCGCGCCTGCTTACTATAAAGAAGGAGAAGCTTAGGGAGAAAAGGTGAGGTTAGGTGCCGAGGATTGTTAACCCTCTGGATGAGATGCTCTTTAAAGAAGTGCTGAAGGAGCAGCAGAGGATTAGGGTTTACATAGAGCGGGCTAGGTATGGAAAGCTCAAGACCATAATCGAGGGCATAGATGAGAAGGAGTTCGATCTCGAGGACATAGCAAAGAAGTTGAAGGCGAAGCTGGCATGCGGCGGGACGGTAAAGAAGGGAAGGATAGAGCTTCAGGGCGATCACAGAGAAAGGGTCAAAAAATTGCTGGCAGATCTTGGATTTTCAGAGGAGCTTATCGAGGTCGAGTAACGAAAAGGAACATAATCTGGCACGAACTCATAGGACTGAAGGCAAAAATTATAAGGGCATCTCATCCAGAGCTGGTCGGCATCGAAGGTTACGTCCTAGACGAAACCAAACACACTCTCACCATAGTCGGGGAGAAGGTTTGGGTAGTCCCAAAGGACGTGGTTGAGGTTGAGTTCGACCTCGGTGATGAGAAAATCCGGATCAACGGTCGTGATTTGATTGGAAGGCCCGAGATGAGACTCAAAAAGAGGTGGCGGAAATGAGAGAGATTGGATTGAGAGTTCAGCCTCCCGCTGAGGTATGTAACGATCCAAAGTGCCCCTGGCACGGGAACCTCAAGATACACGGAAGATACGTTGAGGGGATAGTTGTCAGCGACAAGGGTAAGAAGACTGTAGTTGTCGAGAGACAGTACTACCACTACCTCAAGAAATACGAACGTTACGAGCTTAGGAAGAGCAAAGTTCACGCACACAACCCCGATTGCATTAACGCCAAGACTGGGGATAGGGTTTTAATAGCCGAAACAAGGCCGATAAGCAAGACAAAAAGCTGGGTAGTGGTTGCAGTCCTAGAGAGAGCTGAGAGGGCTAAGGGGGTGTGATGCATGGCCAAAAAGGGTGCAGGTGCTACCAGGGGCATAAGCCCCGTCAGACCAACCCGTGCTCTGCCCGTTGGGGCTTATCTCAAGGTTGCCGACAACAGCGGCGCTAAGGTCATCCAGATAATCGGTGTCGTTGGTTACAAGGGAACAAGGAGGAGGCTTGCCTCGGCTGGCGTTGGCGACATGGTAGTTGCCACCGTCAAAAAGGGAAGACCCGACATCAGGCACCAGGTAGTTAGAGCAGTCATCGTCAGACAGAGGAAAGAGTACAGGCGTCTCGACGGTATGCGCGTTAAGTTCGAGGACAATGCAGCAGCGATAGTAACCCCCGAAGGCGTCCCTAGGGGAACCGAGATCAGAGGTGCCATAGCGAGGGAAGCCGCTGAAAGGTGGGTCAGGCTCGGTAGTATAGCGAGCATAGTGCTGTGAGGTGAGAGTCATGAAGCTTGATATGAAACAGCCGAGAAAACAGAGGAAGTTTCTCTACAACGCTCCCCTTCATCTTAGAGGGAAGATAATGAGTGCTACCCTCAGCGAGGATCTTAGAAAGAAGTATGGCGTGAGGAACCTGCCGATCAGGGTTGGGGACAAGGTCAAAGTCATGCGCGGGGACTTTAAAGGTGTCGAGGGCAAGGTCGTTAAGGTTGACCTTAAGAGGTACAGGATTCATGTTGAGGGTGTTACTCAGAAGAGGACGGACGGTACAGAGGTTTTTTACCCGCTCCACCCATCGAACGTTATGATAGTGGAGTTGAACCTCAAAGACGAAAAACGAGAGAAGATAATTGAGAGGAGGGCTGCTTAATGGCGAGGAAAGGACCGAAGAGGCATCTTAAGAGACTTGCTGCCCCAACAGCTTGGTACATTCGCAGAAAGGATTACAAATGGGCCGTTAGGCCGAGACCGGGACCCCACAGCATGAAGGTCTCTATACCGCTGATTTACATAGTTAGAGACTACCTCGGCTACGCAAAAACCGGAAGAGAGGCCAGAAAGATACTCAACGAAGGGAAGGTTCTCGTCGATGGTCGCGTTAGGAAGGATTACAAGTTCCCCGTGGGTATAATGGACGTGGTTTCAATACCCGAGACGGGCGAGCACTACAGGGTCCTTCCGAACAGGATTGGAAAGCTTATCCTTCACCCGATAAGCGAGGAGGAGGCAAAGCTCAAGCCCTTCAGGATTGACAACAAGAGGATGGTCAAGGGTGCAAAGGTCCAGCTAAACCTCCACGACGGGAGCAACCACCTTGTCAGCTTTGCGGAGAAGGATGCCTTTAGAACATCGTACACCATCATAATGCAGATCCCTGAGAGGAGAATCCTCAAGGTTCTCCCATTTGAACCCGGTTCCTACGTCTTCGTCACCCAGGGTAAGAACGTTGCAAGGAAGGGCAGAATCGTCGAGGTTAGGCAGTTCCCCATGGGCTGGCCCGATGTCGTTACTATCGAGGACGAGAACGGCGAGCTTTTCGACACCCTGAAGGAGTACGCCTTCGTCATTGGTAAGGAGAAGCCCGAGATTTCACTGCCGTGAGGTGAGAAGAATGCTGATCAACAGAGAGGCTATCCTTGCTGACTGGGAAGCTCATCCCATGAGGAAGCCGAAGATTGCGAAAGTTACGATAAACATTGGCGTCGGCGAGAGCGGTGAGAGACTCACCAAGGCCGAAAAGATGCTTGAGCAACTCGTCGGCCAGAAGCCTATCAGGAGGAGGGCCAAGCAGACCAACAGGGACTTTGGTATAAGGCGCGGCGAGCCGATAGCGGTGAAGGTCACCCTCCGCGGTGAGAAGGCCTACAAGATGCTCGACAGGCTTTTGGAGGCAGTGGACAGAAAGCTCAGCGTCGGCAACTTCGATGAGCACGGTAATTTCTGCTTTGGAATTCAGGAGCACATCAACATACCGGGAGTTGAATATGACCCAGAAATAGGCATTTTTGGTATGGACGTGTGCGTTACCCTTGAGAGACCCGGTTTTAGGATAGCGAAACGGAAGAGACAGAGGAGAAAGATCCCGAACAGGCACAAGCTGACGAAGGAAGAAGGCATAGTCTTTGCCCTTGAAGAGTTGAAGGCGAAAGTGGAGGGATTGTGAGATGGCTAAGGCTGATTACAACAAGAGGAAGCCGAGAAAGTTTGGTAAGGGAGCGAGAAGGTGCATGCGCTGCGGTCAGTACGGTCCGATAATCAGGATTCACGGCCTTATGCTCTGCAGGCACTGCTTCCGTGAGGTCGCTCCAAAACTCGGCTTCAAGAAGTATGAGTGAGGTGAGATGAAATGACTCTGCTTGATCCACTTGCCAACGCTCTTTCCCACATAACCAACAGTGAGAGGGTTGGAAAGAAGGAGGTCTACATAAAGCCAGCCTCAAAGCTCATCGGTGAGGTCCTAAGGGTCATGCTCGAGAACGGCTACATCGGGGAGTTCGAACTCATAGACGACGGAAGGGCAGGCATATACAGGGTTCAGTTAATAGGCAGGATAAACAAGGCGGGGGCAATAAAGCCACGCTTCCCCGTGAAGGCCATGGAATACGAGAAGTGGGAGAAGAGGTTCCTTCCGGCATTCGAGTTTGGCATCCTCATAGTCTCGACTTCCCAGGGTGTTATGACGCACAAAGAAGCTATCGAGAAGGGAATCGGCGGGAGACTTATAGCCTACGTCTACTGAGGTGAGAAAAATGCCGATAGACGCTTGGATACGTGAGGAAGTGGAAATCCCAGAGGGGGTTGAACTCACCGTTCAGAACAACGTTGTTAAGGTCAAAGGGCCGAAGGGAGAGCTTGAGAGAGAACTCAAGTATCCAGGGGTTCAGATATTCACAGAAGATGGAAAGGTCGTAGTCTTCAAGGAGTTCCCACGAAAGAAGGACGTTGCAATAGTCAGGACTTTCAAGGCCCACATAGCCAACATGATCAAGGGGGTTACAGAAGGATTTACCTACAAGCTCAAAGTGGTTTACAGCCACTTCCCAATGAGCGTTAAGGTCCAGGGTGACGAGGTTATAATAGAGAACTTCCTCGGTGAGAAAAATCCAAGAAGGGCCAAGATACTGCCCGGCGTAACCGTCAAGGTCCGCGGTCAGGAGATAATTGTCGAGGGAATAGACAAAGAGAAAGCAGGTCAAACGGCAGCAAACATTGAGCAGGCCACGAGGATAACGAAGTGGGATAGGAGAGTATTCCAGGACGGTATCTACATCGTGGAGAAGGCTGGCAAGCCGATAAAGTTCTGATGGGTGAGGTGTGAGAGATGAACGAAAAGGCGAGACTCCTGAGGATAAGGGCCAAGATCAAGAGGAAGAAGCCGAGGTTCCTTAGACAGGAGTGGTGGAGGTTTCCAAAGTTCAAGAACGACCCCAAGTGGAGAAGGCCCAAGGGAATTGATAGCAAGATGAGGCTCAAAAAGAAGGGCAAGGCAAGGTCACCGAGCATAGGCTGGAGTTCACCGAAAGCCGTTCGTGGGCTTCACCCGAGCGGTTACGAGGAGGTTCTGGTACACAACGTCAGGGAGCTTGAGGCCATAGACCCGACCAGGCAGGCGGCGAGAATAGCGAGGACCGTCGGGGCTAGGAAGAGAGAAATAATACTTGCAAGGGCCAAAGAACTCGGAATTAAGGTCCTTAACGCGAGGTGATGATAATGCTCAAGATGCAGAGGAGGATTGCCGCGGATCTGTTAAAATGCGGCGAGAACAGGGTCTGGATTGACCCCGAGAGAATTGATGATGTTGCATCCGCCATAACCCGTGAGGACGTTAAGAGGCTTATCCATGAGGGAGTCATAAAGAAGAAGCCCATAAAGGGGCAGAGCAGGGCCAGGGCAAGGGCATATCAGGAGGCTAAAAAGAAGGGCCGTCACCGCGGCCCGGGAAGCAGGAAGGGTAAAAAGACGGCCAGAATGGGTAAGAAGGAGCGCTGGATGATGACCATAAGGGCTTTGAGAAAAGAACTTAGGAAACTTAAGGCTGGGGGGAAGCTCGACGCCCACACATACAGG
>Ga0256831_1002281_pt1 | contig 10068 bp, 11 predicted proteins | sample 132544metaG_FD_189087 | JGI IMG/M metagenome (GOLD analysis project Ga0256831, IMG submission 189087) | Hydrothermal vent microbial communities from Lau Basin, Pacific Ocean - 132-544 | ecosystem: Environmental > Aquatic > Marine > Hydrothermal vents | place: Pacific Ocean: Lau Basin | collected...
TAATATATGCTTAATTCTATAAAAATTAGTGCTATAGTTCATGCTACCGAAGATGAAGATAAAGTTTTAGAGGCTATAGAATTTTTTATTCCAGAGGATGTTGATGAGGAAAAAATAAACTTAGATGTGATAGAGACAGAGGGTTATTTTAGGAATCCAATAAAAATTATAAATGTAAGTGTAGAAGGTAAAGAGGCTAAAAAAATATTTAATCATATTATAGATTTAATAAAGTCAGATGAGAGAAATATAAATAAATTAAAAAAAGATTTACATCTTAGAATAGAGGATAACAAATTTTATGTTAGATTTGATAAGCAAAAGGCTTATTTAGGAAAATGTAAAGTTATGGATGGAGATGATATCATTAGGGTAGTTTTTAACTTTAAAATATTCTCTCCAAAAAATAAAGAAGAAAAAGTTAAAGAAATTATTAAAGAATGTTTTTTAGTTGAATAAAAAATTTGGGATAAATATGCACGAATTATCTTATGCTACGGCAATGCTTGATGCTATTTTAAATAGTATAAAAAAAGAAGAAGAAAAAGGTAGAAAGATAAAAAAAGTTAGTGAAATAAACTTAGAAATAGGAGAATTAACTTTTATAAATGTTGAACAGTTAAAATTTGCTTTTGATGTTATTGCAGAGGGAACTGTCTGTAAAGGGGCTAAAATTAATGTTGAATTTATAAAACCAAAATGTAAATGCTTAGATTGTGGTTATGAAGGGGATGTAAAAATAGTAGATGAATTTGAAATATACTGCCCAAAGTGTAACAGTATGAGATTAAAACTATCTGGAGGTAAAGAATTTAATATAAAAAATGTAACAGTAGAGTTTGAAGATGAAATATAAAATTAAATAGATTTAAGAATTATTGATTTTGTTTTTTCCTATACTTTGGATGGTATTTTTCAATTAATTCTCTATCTACTCTCTTCAACTCTTCTTCTGGTAATATTGCTAACAACTCCCACAACAAGTCAAGAGTTTCCTCAATACTTCTATCTTCATCTATTCCCTGTTTAACAAATCTCTTTTCAAATTCGTCAGCGAATTTTAAGTATGCTCTATCTCTGTCTGTTAATGCCTCTTCCCCAACGACTGCAACTAAGTCTCTTAAACTTCTACCTTCTGCATATGCCGCATATGCTTGGTTAACTACTTTTTTATGGTCTTCTCTTGTTTTACCTGGTCCTTGTCCATTTCCAGCTAATCTTGACAATGATGGAAGGACATCTACTGGCGGATAGATACCTTTTCTATGTAATTCTCTTGACAATACAATTTGTCCCTCTGTAATATATCCTGTTAAGTCAGGAATTGGGTGTGTTATATCATCATGAGGCATTGTTAAGATTGGAATTTGAGTTATTGTTCCATTTCTACCTTTAACTCTTCCTGCTCTTTCATAGATTGTAGCTAAGTCAGTATACATGTAACCTGGATATCCTCTTCTTCCTGGAACCTCGTTTCTTGCGGCGGAGATTTCTCTTAAAGCCTCACAGTAGTTTGTCATATCAGTTAAGATAACGAGAACGTGCATATCTTTTTCATAAGCTAAATATTCAGCGACAGTTAAAGCAAGTCTTGGAGTTAATATTCTTTCAATTGATGGGTCGTTAGCTAAGTTTATAAAGACAACAGCTCTCTCTAATGCACCAGTTTTTCTAAATTCTTCCATGAAATAGTTAGCCTCTTCTGAGGTAATACCCATAGCTGCAAAGACGACAGCAAACTTTTCTCCTTCTCCTCTAACTTTTGCCTGTCTTGCAATCTGAGCTGCCAACTGATTATGTGGTAATCCAGAACCTGAGAATATCGGTAATTTCTGCCCTCTAACGAGAGTGTTCATTCCATCGATTGTTGAAATTCCTGTCTGGATGAAATCACTTGGAACTTTTCTTGAAACTGGATTTAGTGGATACCCATTAATATCTAATTCTTTTTCTGGAACTATTTCAGGTCCTCCATCAATAGGTTTTCCTCTTCCGTTAAATATTCTTCCTAACATTTCCATTGATACTCCAATCTTAGCAGTTTTTCCTGTAAATCTTACTTTTGTTTGATTTGTACTCAACCCAGTAGTTCCCTCAAAAACCTGAACTACTGCTAAACCTTCTCTTGCCTCTAAAACTTGTCCCATTCTCTTTTCTCCATCAGGACATATAACTTCAACTATCTCCCCATATGCTGCTCCTTCTACTCCCTCTACAATTAACAAAGGTCCTGCAATACTTTTAACTGATGAATACTCTATAGCAGATGTTGCCAAAGTCATCACCTCAATAAAAAGTTTTTATAAAAAAATTAAATAGGTTTAAATTATTGTAAGGATCCCAATTCATTTTTAATTTTCTCTAAGATTTCTTTTGATTTAACATTTATAAATTCTTCGTGTGGAATATATTTCATTCTTGCAATATCTTGTTTAACTGAAACTTTTAATATTTTAGATGGATCTACTCCTCTTTCAACAGCCTTCAATGCTTCTTGGTAGAAGGTCATAATTATCTTTAACATTAAGTATTGCTTCATTGGAGGACAGTAAGTATCTACTTCATCAAATGCATCTTGCTGTAAGAAATCTTCTCTTAACATTCTTGCTACTTCTAAGATAACCCTTTCTCTATCTGGCAATGCATCTGGTCCAACTAACTGAACGATCTCTTGAAGTTCAGCCTCTTTCTGTAATAAACTCATAGCTTCATCTCTTAGCTGTCTCCAATCTGGTCCTGTATTTTTATGCCACCAATCTGTAACATCGTCAATATATAATGAATAACTCTGCAACCAGTTTATTGCTGGGAAGTGTCTTCTTCTTGCTAAGTTAGCATCCAATGCCCAAAATACCTTAACAATTCTTAGAGTGTTTGAGGTAACAGGTTCTGAGAAATCTCCTCCTGGTGGTGAGACAGCTCCAACAATTGAAACGAATCCTTTTCTATTATCTTGTCCTAAACATACGACGCTTCCTGCTCTTTCATAAAACTGTGCCAATCTTGACGCTAAGTATGCTGGATATCCTTCTTCCCCTGGCATCTCTTCTAATCTCCCAGAGATTTCCCTCATAGCCTCTGCCCATCTTGATGTAGAATCTGCTGTTAATAAAACTCCATATCCCATATCTCTAAAGTACTCTGCAATTGTAACTCCTGTATAAATTGATGCTTCTCTTGCTGCTACAGGCATGTTTGAAGTATTTGCTATCAATACAGTTCTATCCATTAACTTATTTCCAGTTCTAATATCTTCCAAGTGTGGGAATTCTTCAATAACCTCTGTCATCTCGTTTCCTCTTTCTCCACATCCAATATAAACGACAACATCAGCATCAGACCACTTAGCCAACTGATGCTGAGTAACTGTCTTTCCTGAACCAAATGGTCCAGGAATTGCTGCTGTTCCTCCTTTTGCTAATGTAAAGAATGTATCTTCAACTCTCTGCCCCGTAATCATTGGGATTTTTGGAGGTAACTTTTCTTTATATGGTCTCCCTTTTCTTACAGGCCACTTTTGCATCATAGTTAGTTCTTTCCTTTCTCCATTTTCTAATTCAACTACTGCAACTGTTTCCTCAACAGTAAATTTTCCTTCCTTTATTTCAACTATTTTTCCTTTAACTCCAACAGATACTAATACTTTATGAACTATTGATGGAGTTTCATCAACAGTTCCAATAATATCTCCTTCTTCTACATAATCTCCTTCATTTACAACTGGCTTAAATTCCCATTTTATGTCTCTTGGTAATGCTGGAACATCAACACCTCTTGGAATAAAGATAGATCCAGTTTTTTCTTCAATTGCTGTTAATGGTCTCTGAATACCATCGTACATTGCTCTTAACATTCCTGGCCCTAATTCAACAGACAAAGGAGATCCAGTACCAACAACAGGTTCTCCTGGTTTAATTCCTGTGGTTTCTTCATAAACCTGAATAACTGCCTTATCATCTTGCAATTGAATAATTTCTCCGGTTAATTTTTCTTCTCCTACTTTAACGACTTCATACATTTGTGCTCCTTTCATTCCTTCTGCAACTACGACAGGTCCTGCTATTTTAATAATCTTCCCAACAACTGACATATTATCGACCTCTTTACAGTTATAACTTTATTTTATAGTAACTCCAATAGCTTTTCTAATCAATTCTTTAATAGGATCAACTCTCTCAATTTTTCCATATTTATCAGGAATTTCAACAATATACTTGTTTATATTTTTTATTTCATCTTTTAAATTTTCAGCAATTCTCTCTGTTATAATAATGAATGCAATATTATCATTATTTTCAAGATCTTTTAGAGCTTTAATCGCCTCTTCCTTATTTTTAACTTCATAAACATCAGTTAATCCAGCCAATCTAAATCCTGTGGCTGTTTCTCTATCACCAATAACACCTATTTTCATAATATCTCACCTATAAGGATATGAGCAAACGTCTAATTTCATCAGGTTTTAAGTTTTCTATTTTACCTTTAATTATTGCTTTAAGGTTTTTAACTTCGAGCTCTTTGCTAACAATCAATCCAATAATTGGACCTACACCAAAGGGTTTTCTCACAGATAGTTTTTTACCTTTCTCTAATATGAATCTATCTAATGCCTTTTCAAAAGTAAATACTGACTTCGTCTTTTCAAATTCTTCCATATACTCTGATAATACATTTGCATAACTTGTTCCTTCTAAGCCACTTAATATTCCTTCTATCCCTTCAGCACTCATTAAGTCTTTTAATTTCCATTCTGGAAGTTCATAACCGCTTAAAGAAACATATTTACTTAATTCATCTGCAGATAGTCCATCTGCTTTTCCTTTTAATATAACCTTTAAGTTTTCAACATCAATTAAGGTTCCTATAAATTCTCTAAATAAATCTTCTTCCTTACCTTCTATCATCATAACTTTTCTTAATTCATTTAAGTAGTATCTATCTAATGCCAACTCAAGCCCTGTTATACTAGAAGTTTGCTCATAGTTTGACAATTCTTCCTGCAACACTTTAAAATACTCTGTTCCATCTAAACCTCTAACAACTTCTTCAACTGTTTTTGCCTCAGATAATTCTTTTAGTTTTTCAATAGGAATATTTCCTAATGGAATTAATAAGGAGTAAGTTTCCTCAGCATTTAATCCATAATATTTGGCTCTAATTAATGTTTTTATATTTTTAATGTCAAACTTTTTAGAAAATACTTTTAAAATATTTTTAGCACTTTCTGGTGAGATATTGAATATTAAATTATATAAATCAGCCAAATACATATCTAAGGCTTTTTCAACTGCAATAGGATCCTTTAACTCATTTAAAACTTCACTAATATATTGCCCATAGTCAGTATCTTCTAATATGCCGATCATTTCTTCTAAACTTCCTGACTCTATTAATTCATTTAATTTCGTATTGTCCAATAATTTTGCCTCTTTACTTCTTATTCTCGCATTTACATAGGCATAAGGTGCCAGATCAATAACCATCTTTACTATCCAAACAATTACAGTAACAACAATAACTATAGTTGCAATAACAATAAGTATAGTTAAAGGATTATCAAAATACGTCATTAAAGTTGAATAAAGTGTTTTTAAGTTTAATAATATCCCAATATTATCAAACGCCATTAGGCATCACCTTTTAGAATAACTTCTCTGTAACTTTCGCTCTAATTATATTTAAGTTCCTTTCAAATATTGCCTCTAAGCTGTTATCTAATGATTTTAATCCATCAGATGTTTCTATTATGCATCCACCTATAATATTTACAGGCTTTCCTTTTTTTAATACAGTCACTTTTTTCGTTACATTTTCAATTTCTTTTTCTAAGTCCCACAATGTAGCATCGTCAATAAGTTCCATATCTCTTCTGTTTAATCTTACAACTAATTCTCCGCCACCTAATGATATTGCCCCATCTTTTATTAATTTGATGAGTTTATCTTTATAATCTGGTTGTTCTGGTAATTTGTGGAGTTCTTCTTTTAATTTGTTAATAGCCATATTAATGATCTCTTCTTTAGCCTCTAATAACTTTTTCTTAGCCTCTAATTTAGCCTCTGCTATTATTCTGTTTTTAACCATTTCAGCCTCTTTCTCCCCTTTTTTTAATATTTCAACTCTTCTTTTTTCAGCCTCTTTTTTAGCTTCTTCTAAAATTTTATTTTTTTCTTCTTCAGCCTGAGCAATGATTTTTTCAGCTTCGACTTTTGCATCTTCTAATATCTTCGATTTTATCTTATCCACTCCCATTAATTTCACCTACCAAAATCAAATTTTTAAGTAAAGTTAATTTTATATATTGTTTAAAAAGGTTTAAAAGAGGGTAAAGGTTTATACCATTAGCATGATTAAGATTGCTATTAACAACCCAAAGATTGCGAAAGTTTCTGGCATAACTGCTAAAACAAGCCCTTTACCCATAGCATCTGGATCTCTTGCTGTTGCTCCAATAGCCCCTGCAGCAGTAATACCCTGCCCAATACCAGAGAGACCTGCAAACCCAACTGCAAACCCTGCACCTAAGGCAGCAACTGATACAGCTCCAGCTCCTTTAAATACTCCAACTAACAATAGAATAGCGATTAATAAACCATAAATTGCCTGTGTCTCTGGAAGGACAGAGAAAACCATCGCCTTACCAAATATACTGTTGTCCTCAGCAACTGCTCCCAAACCAGCCGCTGATGCAATACCCTGACCAATTGCTGATAAACCAGCTAAACCTGTTGCCAATCCAGCTGCAAACATTGCCCAAGGAGATGCTGTTTTAAAAACAAACAGAATAAGAATTGCTACTAAGAATCCATACAAACCCTGTGTCTGTGGCAATGCTTGGAAGACTATAGCAGTACCAAACTTATTTGGATCTTCTGCAACAACTCCAGCACCACTTGCTCCAGTAATTCCAGCACCAATTCCTGAACCTAATCCTGCAAGTCCAACTGCCAAACCAGCACCAATAGCTCCTAATAGTAAAGCATCTACCATAATACATCACCTCATCTTTATTAAATTTTGTAATTTGTATTTTTTGTTTTTATATTTTATGTTGTAGTATATTCTCTATTTGCCTTAAATGGACTGAATTTTTTACCTCCTCCTTCATAAAACTGACTAAAGAACTCTACATAGTGCAACCTTAGAGAGTGTATAAATGCTCCTAAACCATTCATTACGAAGTTAAATGCATGACCTCCTATTAGTATTATAATGGCAATTATAATTCCTATTATTGGTATTGAACCACCAACAATCTTAGCCATAATATTTACAGCCATTGCTAAACCTCCAGTAGCCAAACAGAGAGCCAACAATCTTGCATAAGATAGAACATTTCCTAAGAAACCAGTAATATCCATAGCTCCCAATAGTGCTCCCATGATTCCATTTTCTTGAAATCCTTTAATTGCACAAACAATTATTGCAATTAATGCGGCTACTCCAATTATACCAATAGTTACTATCATATTTGATGTTACTAAATAGATAATTACTCCTAATATTATTGCTAGAATTAATAGAATCCAAATTCCTTGATTTATTATTGCATCCCCTGTATTTCCTTTTTTAATATTCTCTTTAAATCCTACAATTAATCCAATTAATAAATGTAATAAACCAACAGCAATTGAGAATTCTAATATTGCTATTGGACCATTTTTAATAAAAGTGCTTGCTCCAAGTGGATTGACTAATGCCAATCCCATTTTGTATATGTCAATATTTAAAAATTCATACATAAAATCTCCTAAATAACCTCCTGTTATAATACCCATTATAATTGTTGAAATTCCAGCCAATGTTAATATATAGCCAAGTTTTTTAGCACCTTCACTAACCTTACCTATTTTTTTCCAAGTCCATAATCCAACTATTGTCAAAAATAATCCATATGCCGCATCAGTAAGCATAATACCATAGAACAGTAAGAAACCAGGAACTATTAATAATGTAGGATCTACTTCGTTATATTTTGGTAAAGCATACATTTCTGTAAGCATCTCAAATGGTTTAATTGGTTTTGGATTATCCAACAATACAGGAATCTTTTCTTCTGGCTCATCTGGTTCAGATATTTCAACAAATGCATAACCTTCTGAGGATTCTTCTATTATTTTCTTAGCTTTTTCAGCATCTTTTGCAGGAACCCATGCCTCTATGTAGTAAGTTCTATTAGTCTTACCAAATTGTGAATAGGCATCTCCTCTTTCTTTTTCTATTGATAGAAGTTCATAAACTACCAATAACTTATTTTCCCATTTCTTAGATAAAGATTTAAGTTTTTCAATTAAACTTTTTATTTTAGATTCTATATTCTTCAATTCACTTTCTATTTTCTGTAATGCCTCTTTTGGAGTACCTTCAATATCACTTATGTCGTATCTCTCAAACTCAAACTTTCTTAATGTGGATAATACGCTTTCAAGTTTTTCTTTTAATGTAACAAATACTATTGGAACCCTTATCTTATTGTCTTTTTCAAATTCTTCTCCTGTAAATACTTCAATATACTCCTCAGTAACTTTATCTAATTCAGATTTTAATTCATTAACTTTCTCTTTTGGGACACTTCCACATCCAATATAAATATAAACTCCAGGACCAAGATCTTTTAAATCAAATTCTAAACCTTTTAAGTAAGATATTTGATCTTTCAACTGTAATAATCTTGACTTTCTATTCTCTAATTCATTCAATTTTTCTGAAGGCTCATCTACTTCTTTACTAATTTCATTTAATACTTTTTCACAGTATTCAATAACTTCTTCATGAGTATTAAATTGAACTTTCTTTTTTTCAATTGGTTTTGGATTTAGAATATCTTTTATACTAACCTCTTTTGGATTAACATTAGAAAACAAATCTAATATTTTTCCTGCCTTAATCATCAGTGTAGTAACATTTCTAACATAGTCTGCATGAGATGATGGTGATAATAAAGATTTCCACTCAACATCTTCTAATTTTTCAGATAAATCACAAAGTTCAACTATTCCATATTCATGCAACTGTCTTACAACATTATCAACTTTTTCATCCAATATCACCGCTTTTAATTTCTTCATTCTTACGGGTTTCACTAAAATCACCTTGTTTAATTTAAATTTCAAGGATTTCAGACAACTTTAAAGATAATATTCTTACCTTAGCAATAGACATAATTTCTTTCCTTTCTTTTTCTGCTTTTTCTAAAATTTCTTGGGCTATTTTTTTAGCTTCCTCTTCAGCCTTTTTAATCATCTCTTCAACAGTTTTTTTAGCCTCTTCTTCAGTTTTTGCAATAAGATTTTTTGCTTCTTCAATTGCTTCATTTTTTATTTGTTCAGCTCTATTTTTTGCTTCTTCAATTTTATTAATAGCCTCTTCCTCAGCCAATTTTACTTCCTTTATAGCATTCATAATGTTAACACTCATACTTCCACCTAATAGTTGGTAATAGTAATTTAAAAATAGTTTGTGTATATAAAATTTTTTATTTTTATTTATAACTACTTTTTACTTTACTAAAATACTTTGTATGAGAATAGATCACTGCTGGAATACAACCAATTGCCGTACAAGTTTCTAAAGATATCCTTTTTTCAGTAATGTCTAGATGATATTTACAAGAATCCATTATATCCTTTGGTAATCCATGTCTTCCAAGTCCTATATATAATCCAACTGGTTTCTTCTTTAATAAATATGCTGTTTCTAAGGGAGATATTACTTTATTACCATCAGGTTTAGATGTTGTAGCAATGGGAATCCCAAACTGAGGAAGAAATTTATCAACGATAAAAAATCTATTTTTCTCAATTAATTTTTCTAAGTATTCTCCAGAATTTCCAATTGTAGTTTTTATATTTAATATATTGTCCTTAGTGCAAGGAAAGTCCATTATTGCCAAGTTACAATCAAAGGCATAGCATATTGGCGCCGCCCTTGCAATAGATCTTTTATGAGCTTCGTGCCATCTTGTTTTATCATAAGAATTATATAAAATTATAGTTAACCTTTTTAAATTTTTCATACTTTACCTCACAACATAAATATTTTTTACAAAATAAAGGAACTCATTAATAT
>Ga0256831_1002282_pt1 | contig 10067 bp, 9 predicted proteins | sample 132544metaG_FD_189087 | JGI IMG/M metagenome (GOLD analysis project Ga0256831, IMG submission 189087) | Hydrothermal vent microbial communities from Lau Basin, Pacific Ocean - 132-544 | ecosystem: Environmental > Aquatic > Marine > Hydrothermal vents | place: Pacific Ocean: Lau Basin | collected...
ATGAGAAAACTATTTTTAGGATTCGTAGTGTTGACGGTGCTTTTCAGCTCTTCGTGTAGCAATTACAATAAAGTTGTTAAAAGTACCGATTACGAATTTAAATATAAAAAAGCCATAGAATATTACAAAGATGGCGAATATGTTCGTGCCGGAACACTGTTTCAGGAATTGGTTAATATTTACAGAGGTACCAGTAAAGCCGATAAAATTTATTACTACTACGCCAAAAGTATGATGGGGCAGAAAGACTATTTAATGGCCGGGCACTATTTTAAAACATTAATTAATGAGTTCCCAACCAGCGAATATGTCGAGGAGGCGCAATTTATGGTTGGCTACTGTTCTTACCTTATTTCGCCGAAACCGAGGTTAGACCAAACCATTACTCACGAGGCAATTGATGCTTTGCAGCTCTATATAAATCTTTACCCTTTTAACGACAGGGTTGATGAAGCAAATCGGCTAATTGACGAGTTACAGGGCAAATTGGTATATAAAGCTTATTTGAATGCAAAATTGTATTACGATTTTGGTAAATACAAAGCAGCCGTTGTTGCTTTAAATAACTGTCTAGGCGAATATCCCGACAGTGAATACCGTGAGGATTTAATGTTTATGTTGCTGAAATCGAAGTACTTGCTTGCAATTGGTAGTGTTCAGAGTAAAAAAGAGGCACGGCTTTCGAGTGCTCTCGACGAATACTTTACATTTGTTGACGAGTATCCCGAAAGTAAATATTTAAAAGAGGCAAAAAAGTTTCACGATACAACCACCAAATTATTACATTATAAAGAAGACGAATTAAATATTAATTAGAAGATGGATTATAAAAAAACAAAAGCTGCACCGTCAACCATTTCTCGCGATTTGGATGTTTTAACACAAGAGACAGGAAATATTTATGAGACGGTAATGATTTTAGCAAAACGGGCAAATCAAATTTCCTCTGAATTAAAAGAGGAGTTAAACCAAAAGTTGCAGGAGTTTGCTTCATATTCCGATAATCTTGAAGAGGTTTTCGAAAACAGAGAACAAATTGAAATTTCGAAATTTTACGAAAGGCTTCCAAAACCTACTCTTATTGCGTTCGAAGAGTTGAAGCAGGGAGAGATTTACCATCGTAATCCAACACGCGAAAACAAACAACGTATCTAAAAAAAGCCTTATGAGGCTTAACGGAAAAAACATAATATTGGGAATTACCGGAAGTATAGCTGCCTATAAAGCAGCTATTCTTTTGCGCCTTCTTATTAAGGAAGGAGCCAGCGTGCAGGTGGTAATTACCAGTGCCGGAAAAGAATTTATTACTCCGGTTACTCTTTCTGCCCTTTCGGGAAAGCCTGTTGTAAGCGAGTTTTTTGGTGCTAACGATGGAACATGGAACAGTCATGTCGACCTGGGACTGTGGGCCGATTTAATGATTATAGCACCGGCAACAGCTTCAACAATTGGCAAAATGGCAAATGGAATTGCCGACAATATGCTGGTTACAACGTACTTGTCGGCGAAATGCCCGGTGTTTATTGCACCTGCTATGGATTTGGATATGTTTGCCCACCCTTCAACACAAAAAAATATCGAAACGCTGAAATTGTTCGGGAACATTATTATCGAACCCGGTGTGGGTGAGTTGGCCAGCGGCCTCGATGGAAAAGGCCGAATGGAAGAGCCTGCAAAAATTACCGAATTTGTGGTTGATGCGCTCACCCGAAAAAAAAAACTTCAGAATAAAAAATTCTTAGTAACCGCCGGACCAACTTTCGAAAAAATCGATTCGGTACGGTTTATTGGCAACTACTCGTCGGGGAAAATGGGATATGCCATTGCCGAAGAGCTGGCTGATAATGGTGCCGAAGTGGTTTTAGTATCAGGGCCTGTTTCGGTAACAGCAAAACACCCAGGTATTAAAGTTATTCCGGTTGAATCGGCTGCCGAAATGTTTGCCGAAAGTACGCAGCAGTTTGCCGGTTGCGATGGCGCAATAATGAGTGCTGCTGTTGCCGATTTTACGCCACTTCAACCCAAAAACAGAAAAATTAAACGCGGAAAAGAGAATTGGCAGATTGAATTGCAGCCGACTAAAGATATTGCAGCCGCACTTGGGGAAGCAAAAAATGCATCTCAGATTCTTGTCGGGTTTGCTCTCGAAACCGATGATGAGATTGAAAATGCCAGGAAAAAACTTCAAAAGAAAAACCTCGATTTTATTGTGTTGAACTCGTTAAACGAAAAAGGTGCCGGATTTCGTGTTGATACGAATAAAATAACAATCATCGACAGAAACAATATTCAACAAAATTTTGAGTTAAAAAGTAAGAGAGAGGTGGCAGCCGATATTGTGCAAAAGATTATTGCACTTTCCACGACTGAACTCTAAAACCGATTGGTTGGTTTTAGACGCATCGTTTCGGTTAATTTTTATATTTTTAAAACCTGATAAAAAATCAGGATTACTCTAATGTGGTTTATGAAGAAAATAGCTTTTTTACTTGTGTTTATATTTATTGTGTCGGCAAATGGTTTTACACAAGAACTTCGTTGTAATGTAACTGTTTCGGCCACACGTATTCAGGGGGCAAACCAGAATTTGTTCCGTACTATGCAGTCCGATTTATACGAGTTTATGAACAACCGGAAATGGACGGACCACATTTACAGTTACGACGAAAAAATTAAGTGCAATATTTTAATTCGTCTCGACGAGCAAATTTCAGTCGACGAATTTCGCGGTTCAATTCAGGTGCAGTTACGCAGGCCGGTATTTAATTCGAGTTACGAAACAACATTGCTAAACATAAAAGACAACGATTTTCGGTGTAAATATGTGGAGTTTCAACCGCTTGAATTTAACGAAACATCGAACCGCGATAATCTAACAAATATAATGGCCTATTACGCTTATATTATTTTAGGTTACGACTACGACTCGTTTTCGCCCGAAGGAGGAACACCGTTTTTCGAAAAAGCACAGGCCATTGTAAATAATTCGCAAAATGCTCGCGAAAAAGGTTGGAAAGCGTTTGAAAACGAAAGAAACCGGTACTGGCTGATTGAGAATATTTTAAATAAATCGTATTCCGACTTTCGGAAATGTATGTACGAGTACCACCGGCGAGGGTTAGATCTAATGTCGGAAAGGGTGGAAGAGGGGCGTGCAAATATTGCCACGTCGTTAAAATATATTCAAAAAGTTTTTCGTCGCCGTCCGTCGCTATACATTTTACAAATGTTTTTCGATGCAAAATCGGACGAGTTGGTAAATATTTTTTCTAAATCGTACCCCGATGAGAAAAAACGAGTATTGACAATTTTAAACGAAGTTGACCCGTCGAACGGGAGCAAGTACGAAAAAATTGGCAAAGAGGAAGGGATGTAAAACCGAAATATAATGCTGACCAGACTTTCCATTTCAAATTATGCACTTATCGATTCGTTGACGGTCGATTTTCATCCGAAATTAAATACCGTTACCGGAGAAACCGGCGCGGGAAAATCAATTATTCTTGGCGCATTGGCATTAATTCTGGGCAACCGTGCCGAGCTTTCGGTTTTGAAAGATAAAGCCAGAAAATGTATTGTCGAAGGTGTTTTCGATATTCAAAACTACAACCTGAATTCGTTTTTCGATACAAACGATTTGGATTTCGATAACCTTACCATTTTACGTCGCGAGATTACTCCGGCGGGCAAATCGCGTGCGTTTATAAACGATACGCCGGTAACCCTGAAAACCCTGCGTCAATTGGGGTTGCGCTTAATCGATATCCATTCGCAACATCAGAATCTCGAATTGGTTAGTCAGAAATTTCAACTCGAACTGGTTGATACAATTGCAAAAACCGAAAAACTGGTCGAAAAATACAGGTTGCAATATTCTGCTTATAATCAATTGGAGAAGGAGTTAGCCGACCTTATTGTAAAATCGGAAAATTCAAAAGCCGATTTAGACTATTTTCAGTTTCAGTTTAATCAGCTCGATGAGGCAGCTCTTCAGCCTGGCGAGCAGGCCGCTTTAGAAGGTGAACTCGAAAAGCTTTCGCATTCCGAAGAGATTAAAAGTGCACTAGCCACGGCGGCACTTTTACTTGACGACGAACAAGCTTCGGTAATTCAGAATGTAAAAGAAGCACAAAAAACAATAGAAAATATTTCCGGATATATAACGGAAGCACCGCAATTGGCAGAGCGGTTGCAGAGTGGTTTTATCGAGTTGAAAGATATTGTTGATGAGGCTAACTATTTGGCAGAAAAAATAGAGTATAATCCGGCGCGTATTGAAGAGATAAACGACCGGTTGAATTTAATCTATTCGTTGCAGCAAAAACATTCGGTTACATCGGTTGAGGCTTTGATAGAGCTGCGTAATTCGTTCGATGAGAAAATAAACAGAGTTGTGGGATACGACGATGAAATTCAAAAACTCGAACGCAGGGTAAAAGAAAAACTTGAGCAACTTACACAAACAGCCGAGACTTTAACTTTACAAAGAAAAAAATCGTTCGCTAAAATTGAGAAGTCGGTGGTAACCGATTTGCGCTTGCTGGGAATGGAAAAATCGAAGTTGTCGGTTTTTCATCAAAAGCTGCCAAATTTCGGTGCAAACGGAAAAGATTCAGTGTCGTTTCTCTTTAGTGCAAATGGCGATGCTACTCCGGCCGAAATCTCTAAAATTGCTTCGGGAGGCGAAATGTCGCGGTTAATGTTGGCAATTAAAAACCTGTTGCGTAACTCAAAGGTGCTGCCAACTGTAGTTTTCGATGAGATTGACTCGGGCGTTTCGGGAGAAATTGGAGTGAAAATGGGGAAAATTATTAAATCATTTTCCGCTTCAACACAGATTATAAACATTACTCACCTGCCTCAGATTGCAGCTCGTGGCGACGCCCATTTCCGGGTTTATAAGTTCGAAAAAAACAATAAAACATTTACTTCGTTAAAACAACTCTCCGAAAACGAGAGGGTAGAGGAATTGGCAAAAATGGTAGGTGGCGAAAATGTTACAGCTGCAACACTTCAGGCTGCCAAAGAACTGCTTCGGGGATAATAATAGTTGCCCTTCAATGTTAGAATTTCTTTCGGAGCAAATTGTAGCTGCGAATCGAAAAATTCATACGGCCCGGTTTTAATAATTTTTATTAAGTTTAAACTTTCAGAAAAATAGTATTCAATGAAGTTAAGATTTTTATTTCTCTTTTTTCTGCTATTCTCTTTTTCCGGTTCGTTTGCACAGTTGCGCATTGGAGCTTTTAGCGGTTTAAATATGGGGAGTTTTAAAGGAGATCAGTTTGAAGACGGCAGCTATAGTACATTAATTGGTACCAGTTTCGGGATTACGATGGATTTAAGTCTGTCGGAGCAAATTGTTTTAAGTCTTCAACCCGGAGTTACAAAAAAAGGAACCAATATTAGCTACGAGGTTAGAGGCGAAATTAACCCTGTTGATAGTATAAAAATAAGAATCGACTATTTTACCATTCCACTTCTGCTAAAAATTTCATCGAAAAATAACCGGTTTTATGCAATTGGAGGACTTGAAGCGGGCATACCACTTTCGGCAAGTGCGGCTTTTATTTTTAATAAAAACGATAAAAGAGACTTGAAAGACTACATTTCGAAAACCAATATTGTTATGCATTTTGGAGTTGGATACCGCATTCCGGTAGGAAAACCAACTCTGTTTTTCGAAGCGCGTTATTTGCAGGGGCTAAACAATGCTGTGCCTGTTGAGAAACCTGATTATAATTTTTTCCCCCGGGTTAGAACAAGCGATGTTCAATTGCTTTTTGGAATCAATTTCCCCCTATTTTAAATGATTAAACAATGAGAAGAATAGTTATAATATTGACAGTATTTGTTGGTCTTTGTGGAAATGGTTTTGCTCAAAACGATACAACAAAAATAGTATTGAAAAAGAGTATGCTTAATGGTCATATCTTTACTTCAATTAACTCGTCGAATAGTGCATTTATAAATACCTTTTTAAATGCCGAACTGGGGTTGGGAAATACCGGATCGCTCGAATTGCCGGGGTTAAATATTGGCGATTTTGAGCTGCTCTCGTTTGCCGGAAGCGTTACATTTGCTACAACGCATATCGATTATTCTCAGAAAATAAACGACTGGCTGGCTTTGCGACTTAGCACTTCGTTAGGAGGACGAGTGGGCTCAAATATGTCAACAATTCTTATCGACGGACTTAACGCCTTTAGTGGAGGAAGTATAGGTTGGGACTTTCGGTTTGTTCGGAAACAAAAATTTCAAATGACAGGGAGTGTTTTTGTGAAAAATATTGATGGTAGCTTTATCGATATTGCAGGCTATATAAAAGATATTGTTAACGATAATCCGTTTCCTCAGGCAGTTCGTAGTATTCCTGTGTTAACTGCCGGTGTTGCTGCGCAAGGAGCTTATGCATTCAATAAAGCTTATGGGTTGCAATTTGGTGCCGACATTTCGTATGGCGAATCGTTTACACGAAACGAGCAGAGTTTTTACTCTGCAATGTATATTTCGGGCGACCTCGATTTAATGCCTCGTAAAAATATTCCGCTCGGTTTTGCTGCCGGATATAAACTCTCTTCAGACCCTGAAGACACCTATCTCGAGTTTATTTATACAAGTATTTTTTCCGGGAAAATTGCCTACACCGGATCTTCCGATTTCGATTTAGGATTGCAGTTTATTGCCAACCGTGTAAAACTATCCGAAGGAGTTGGTGAAACTCCCATTGTGCTGAAAACGCAATTCAACTTTAAACTATACTTTTAACAAATCTCTGGACAGCTCATTTTTACTCCTTATTTGTTCTCGTATTTCTCTGTAATATATGCATTTACCTCGTCGAGGTGCAGTACCCCGAATCCATGTTTTAGATACCCAATAATAAATGCAAAAACTTTTTTATTTCGGTTTGTGTTGGCAACTATCTCATCTACAGCTTTTTTATATGCCTCTATACGTTCGTTTTGGGTCATCCCTTTTTTGTTGTAACTCACAAGATATTTGAAAATTCTATCGGTGTAAGCTTGCGAGTTTATCAGCTCTTCGTCGGTAAATTTTATGGTTTTTAAATATTCTCTCTTAAATAAAACCGTGCGTTGTTCCTGTGTTAAATAACCGTCTAACATTGGCTCGCGGCAGGTGGCAATTAACTTTCCGGCAAACAGTGTGTCGGTTTTTTTTACCCACTGCGTAATAAATAAATCGTGTTCAATTTGCAGTCGGTTTAGCTCGTCGGCTACCTTAATTGCGTTCTCTTTGTCATTCTTGCCCCAATAATAATCAACCTCTGTGGTAAGCTCTTTTAGCTCCGATTTTATTATGCTGTTTTTTGTTTTAAACAGAAACCAATTTTCATTCTCAGCCGATTGAATCACCTTCGCACTCTTCTCCGGCGAATTAAAATCCGTCTCCAAAACAATATCTTCGTTATTAAAAATAAAATCGAGCTGTTGCGGCTCTTCGCCCATAACTTTTGCATACGTTGTTTTTCCAAAAACTAACCGGTAAATCCCCGGCTCGGCATTTTCCTGAAACTCAAAATGCACAACTCCGTTTTTTGCAAAAGCACTATCCTTTTTAATAAAATCGTCGCCCTTTATTGCTCCGAATAAGATTTTATTATCGGGCTGATTTTTAATAATCACCTCAGCCGAAAAAGGTTGCGAAAAACATATTGTTGAAACAAGAGAAAACAGGAGAAATACTGCCGCGTTAAGAACTAATTTAGCCATTTTTATATCATTTCTTATTGTCCGATAAAGATAACAAATTGTAGAGAGATAAAAATTGTTTTGCCGGCAGCCGTGCTTTTCAGTTGTAGCTTCCTCGTTGCCATCCGGTGTTTGTAGTCAATCCGTGTGCTTCCTCCGGTCGCAGCCGTTTGCCAACAAACACTCGGTGTCACCTTCGCAAGGCTACCCTTACAATCACTGCCGGGGCGCCGGTGGTCGAATTCTTTTTCGCCTGTTTGTTGGTTTTTCCGATGCCTCTTAATTTTCTAAATTCACTTCCTGATTAATTTGACCGTTGGACAGGAGAAAAACTAAAGCAATATTCCAATATTGTAAATACCGGCAAAACTAAAGTTTTATATGCATTCCCGGATTATGAATGTCGGTTGACGACTCGATGGGGATGTATATTTTATACTTTTTGGGTACCTCGTTCCAATTTTTGTAATAGGTGCCATTAAAATAGTAGCCTCTTTTTTCCCCGTTATTTGTTCCCTCGAAAAGCGAGTAGGGTTGAACGGGAGGATTAACGCCTGCCTCATTTCCGGTGCGGACAAGTTCGGTAACTCCGTCGTTATCAATGTCGGCTTCAATCCAATTTATATGAAGAATTTTATTATATGTCCCATCTTTTATCATCTCTTTTATCTCCTTGTTAAATTTCGAAATAATACGAGCGGCATTGGGAACATTCTTATTTAATGCAAAATAGAGCATTTTTGTTTTAAATGGTTTTGGCGATATGGCAAGGTACTCTTTTACATTGTTTAGCTCGAATTTTAACAGGTAGTTAATTAGTAGTTTGTCGACCAACATGTAATCTATTTTTTTGTCGAAAAGTTTTTCCAGATTAATCTGGTCGCTTTTGCTTGCTATTAATTCTAAATTTTTGGCTTTTAGAAGTCTGTCGCCGTAGGCATAATCTTTAACAATCCCTATTCTCTTTCCCGCTAACTCTTCTGTTGAATTTATCGTAACATCGGCTCCTTTTAATGCAACTAAAAAAAGCTGGTTTTGCAGGTATGGATCCGAAAAAAGCAGTGTCTTTTCTCTTTCGGGAGTTTTCCAGAGTGCTGCACTTCCATCGAGCACATTGTTCTCAATGTCTTTTATAACTGTGTCGAAATCGGAGATAGTAAATGTTGCTTTTATCTCAATTCTCGCTAAAGCGGTTTTTACCAGGTCTTGGGCAACTGCCTCTTTCCCTTCGGTGTTTGTAAACGGCGGCCATATATCCGAGGCAAGTTTTAACTCCTGTTTCTGTGCATAAATAAACTCCGAAAAACTAATTATAATTAATGCAATGGCTACTACTGTTTTCATAAAATTATTTCTAAAATTTTCTATTCATAGGTTTGAGTATATAACAATATTGGGGAAGTAAGGTTTAGAAAATAATACTTAAAAAGTATCCGATTCTATAATTTTTCCTTTTCTCTTTTTTGTTGAAATTAATTAAACCTGTCTTTTTGTTATGGTTCGTCTATGTTTTGTAGTTGTTTATACAACTTCAATAAAACCCTAAAAAGTTTGTTAAGGATGAAGCACAGGTTTTAAGTCGTGCATCTCAACCGAAAAAATAAGGGGCGAGTAGGGAGGAATGGCTCCTTGCCCGTAACTGCCGTATGCATGTTCCGAAGGAATTATCATATCCATTTTTGTCCCTTTTTTCATTAGCCCGATTCCATCTACAAATCCTGGAATTAAATCGTCTTTTTTGAAATTGAATTTCCATATTCCACTGGGAAAGTGGTCATGTGATGAATCGAATATAGTGCCGTTAATCAGATAGCCTGTGTATTCGAGAAAACAGGTGTCGCCGGGTTGAACAAGAGGAAGTGAATCTACTCCTTCTTCGTACATTACATAGTAAATTCCCAATTCTGTCGTGTCAACATCAAATCCATCCTTTTCAAGTTTTTCTATTGCTGCACTTATTTCCTGAGCTTCCATTTCGGGGGTTCGTGTTTCTATCTCCTCTGTTTTTGGCATACACGATGAGGCAAATAATAAAATTACGAGTACAAAAAAAGGTGCACCGTTTCTCAATGACTTTAACATGGCTTTAATTGTTTAAAAATTTTCGCGGCAAATATACTCAAATCATTTATTTATTCAGTTTCCAATTCGCTTCTCGATTGAGAAAATTGTTTTTCCTTTAATTAGAGAATTTATTCAACACAATAAGAGGAGAAGGAGAATCGCGTTGACTTTACTTTGTTATGGTTTTTTTAATTTGAAAAAAAGAGAATAAAAAAATCCCGGCGTCCACTCCGGGATTTTATTTTATTATTTCCTCCTGTGTTTATAATTATACTGAGTTTGTATGGCACA
>Ga0256831_1002283_pt1 | contig 10064 bp, 9 predicted proteins | sample 132544metaG_FD_189087 | JGI IMG/M metagenome (GOLD analysis project Ga0256831, IMG submission 189087) | Hydrothermal vent microbial communities from Lau Basin, Pacific Ocean - 132-544 | ecosystem: Environmental > Aquatic > Marine > Hydrothermal vents | place: Pacific Ocean: Lau Basin | collected...
TTCTTTCCAGTCTGCAACAAAAACTTGCCAAAAAAGTCGGTCCCGAAGCTCTACAACAAAGCACACAGATACTCCAATCCCTCTTTCTCGCAAAACGCACCAGCGACATTAGCTATCTTCGCAACTATAAACTGAAAAACGATCCTTCTCTACCCCCCGAGCTTCAGCGGGACATCGCTCTTTTTAACACACATGTCGATTATATTATGACCAATCTGCCCCTTTTGATGCACTTAACAAAAGAGATCGAGTCAAACGGTATCATCAACGATACAAAATCTTTAAAAAGAACCTTTTCCCAACTCTCTCTCAAAGACATCTCCATTCTCAATCAGTTCACAATCATACTTTTGCTGGTTTTTATAACGGTTTTCATCTACCTTATGGTGATTTTGTTTCGCTACAAAAAGGAGCACGACACTCTGATAAAAACCACCAAATCCTTGCGATATTCTCTCACACATGACATTTTGACCGGATTGAAAAACAGAATCGCTTTCGAGAAAGAGAAACAAAACGTTTCCCATCCTCTCATCATTCTCGTCAATCTCGATCGCTTCAAAGACATCAATGATGTTTTCGGTACCGAAGTAGGTGACCAGCTTTTAACCGAAATTGCCAAACTCATCAGAAAAATCGTCGAAAAACAAAAAGGCTTTGTAGATGCGTATCGTATAGGTGGAGATGAGTTCTGTCTGCTGTTTCAAAACATCGACACTCAAAACGCCCTCACAATCGCCCAACAGATTGAAAACACTATCGCCCATACAACCTTCAACATCAAAGGCAACGAACTGCACGTCAGCGTCACTCTTGCCATCAACTGCAACTCACCTCTGCTTGAAAACGCCGATCTCGCGCTTAAAGCAATCAAGCGACAACGAACTCAAAAAGTGGTCGTCTATGACGATTCTCTCGGTCTGCACCAACAAGCCAAAAAAAACATAGAGACCGTCCAAATGGTCAAACAAGCGCTTGCAGAAGACAGAGTCGTTCCCTATTTTCAGCCTATCGTCAATCTAAAAACAGGAAAGGTCGAGAAATTTGAAGCCCTTGTGCGTATAATAGAGGGCGACAAGGTCATCTCCCCATACTTCTTTCTCGATGTTACGCGTCGAACACACCTCTATTTCGATATAACCCGAACGATGCTCGAAAAAACGTTTGATATCGTGACACAGCATCCACAATACCGCTTCTCCATCAACCTCTCCATTGCCGACATTGACAACGAAGAGTTTGTCGAATCGCTTTTCTCGCTCTTTCAAAAGCATATCCTTTTTGCAAGTCATATCGATATCGAACTGCTCGAAACGGAGGAGCTGTACAACAAAGAAAAGGTCAAGCATTTCATAGATAGACTGCACTCTTTCGGCTCGCTTGTTCTTATCGACGACTTTGGCAGCGGTTATTCAAACTTCGCCTATTTCGCCGATTTCGAAATTGACATCATCAAAATAGACGGCTCCATCATTCAGGAGATTACCACAAACCGTCGAAAACGTCATATGCTTGAAAGTATCGTGATGTTCGCCAAAAACATGAACCTGAAAATCGTCGCCGAGTTTGTCGACAACGAAGATGTCGCCACGCTTCTCAAACAGCTCGACATCGAATATGCGCAAGGCTACCTCTTCTCGCCTCCACAACCAAAACCCGTCACAAACTTAGAAAATACTGAAATATAGTCTTTAATTGCTTTTTATAGAATAGAGCAGTACATTTCCCACTATAATTATAAAAACTTCAAATAAAAGGACTCATTCATGATGTTACATCCCGCAACTGCGCATTTTGCCATAGCGCTTCCTCTTGTTGCCGCCGTTCTCGGCGTAATCTATCTCGTAAAAAGAGATGACACGATGGCGAAACTCTCCTCTTTCGCTATCGTCATTACCGCTGTTGCAATCGGTATAGCCTGGTATACGGGAAATCAGGCAGGACCGAAAATATTTGAATTTCTCAGTGCCGAAGGGAAACAGGAACTCCTCGAGCACAAACAGCTGGGACTCTACCTGGCGATAGCAATGGCCGTCATCGCTGTCATCAAAGTGGTAGGATGCCAGATGAGAAAGTTTGTTCTCGAACTCATTGCAATCGTCGCGACGTTTGCTATAACGGCCACCGTGCTCATTCAGGGAAAACACGGGGGCGAACTTGTTTACGAGCATGGTCAACCGTTTAAAGCCTACTTGATTAACTCAACACTCAAAGAAGCGGCGGAAACCGCAGAAGAGGAGGATGAGTGTGACGCAAAAGTGGAAACATACGAAGACGCACTCGATTTGGTAAGCGAAATCAACGACAACGTCGACGAAGCGCTCGGTATCCACCCAAAAGAGGAAGAAGAGGAAGAATAATCTTCTCCAATATGGTACAATATCTTTTAAAAAGAGGGTTGTACCATGCAACAAGCGCTGCAAGAGTATATTGAAAGCGTGAAAGAAGTGATGTCGCGCTATCAAAACGGTGTTTTAGAAACGAAAGAGTATCTCCACAGCATGCAGGAGTTCACTAAATGGCTGGAAGAGAAATGCGATGAAAATTCTCGTAACTGAAAAGTTCGAAAACGAACTGAAAATCATACTTGCAAAAATGCTTGAGCAGCTAGACTGTGCAAGCGTCAAAAATTTCAAACTCTATCTCGACACGATAGTTCTCAATATCCCAACCAAACTGCATAAGTACAAAGTATCCCCTTTTTTTGGCAACGAACACATCAAAGAGATAGATTACAACGGTTTCAAGATATTTATATATGAAGATTTCGAAAAGAATAATATAGTTTTATTATCAATCGCATAAGTTAAAAAAATAATTATAGCGTCCTTGGCTCAAAGTTCATATAATATGTACTATTTTGTTACATACATATCACATTTATGTTTCCTTTCGTAACAAAAAAACTCTCTACACCGCTATTTCCAGCTTTGTAAAAGCTTATTGCTGTATAATTATGCTGATATTATTTTAGTATTAAAGAAGTGCCCACACTCCTTTAATTTTAAAATATCAATACCAAAAGGGGAAAATGATGGATATCAACGAAACGCATAACGCTCCCGTCTCGTCTGAAAACGAGGTAGAGCTTTCCAGCAGAAGAGAGTTTTTCAAGAAAAGCGCCACACTCTCTGTTGCTGCTATTGCCGGAACATCCTTGGCCGCTTCGAGCGCGCTTGCCGAAGAAAAGGGTGATCCAAACATTCTCGAAGAGGTGCCTTGGGGTACGAAACTCGGAGATCCTGTAACTAAAAACAGATACGGAAAGCCTTCTCCGTATGAGCACAACGTTATAAGAAGAAACTCTCAGTTGCTTGCATCGGGTAACTGGTACGCTTCTATCGCAATGTGTCCTATTCAGGATCTTTATGGAATCCTTACTCCTAACGGTCTTTTCTTCAACCGTGACCACGGTGGTGTAGCACATGTGGATCCAAACAGATACAGACTCATGATCCACGGTCTTGTAGAAAAACCTATCGTTCTCACGCTTGATCAACTCAAAAGATACCCGAGAGTCAGCCGCATTCACTTTATCGAGTGTCCTGCAAACGGTGGACCTGAGTGGAGAGGACCGCAGTTCAACTCTATCCAGTTCGCAAAAGGTATGATGAGTTGTGCAGAGTGGACCGGTGTTTACATCAAAGATATCCTAAAAGACCTCGGTCTCAAGCCTGAAGCGAAATGGATGCTTGCAGAAGGTAGCGACAACTCTGAAATGGGTAGAACAGTGCCTATCGACAAAGTTCTTGACGACGCGATGCTCGTATACGGACAAAACGGTGAAGCACTCCGTCCGGAGCAGGGATACCCTGTACGTCTTCTTCTTCCGGGATGGGAAGGAAACCTCTGTGTCAAATGGGTTAAGAGACTCGAGTTCTCAAGCGAGCCGTTCTTCGCAAAAGAGGAGACTGCAAAATATACCGCTCTCAAACCAAGCGGCAAAGCTATACAGCACTTTTATCCTCTTGAAGTCAACTCTATCATCACCAATCCATGTCCTGAAAAGCCGTGGACGGACCTCAAAGATGGTGAATGGGTCGAGATCGAAGGTCTTGCATGGAGTGGTCAAGGGACTATCGAAGGCGTCGATATCTCACTTGATGGCGGCGTAAACTGGCAAAAAGCGGAACTTAAAGGTCTTGTTCTTCCAAAAGCCTGGACAAGATTCAGCTTTATGCACAAGTTCAAAAAAGGTCAAAAACTTCTTCTCTCAAGTCGTGCGTACGATGATGCAGGACACATTCAACCGACAGTCAAACAAGAGCGTGATGTCATGGGTGTCGAGTCTGTATATCACAGAAATGCAGTAGCAACTTGGGAAGTAACTGCGGAAGGAAAGGTAAACAATGTTCAAGTTATCTCATAAGAAAATCATAGCTATCTCTGCAGTCGCGGCTGCAGTGACTTTTGCAGGATGTTTCGGTAATACTGGCACGGCAAGCAGCTCTGAAGGCTCTACGAAATATGTTGCAAGCCACACTTACGACTTCAACGGTAAGAAAGTCATCGACGGTGGTGTTTACTACCCTGTAGTCGATGGCAAAACAGGACCGTACTATGTTAATGAGCAAGCTCGCAAGCTCGCTTACAACAAAGGAAGAAAAGCACTTCCAGCTGAGATCAAAGCATGGGATGTCGATGTTATGTACAACGGACCGTTCCCTAAAGGTCACGGTACAGTAGCAGAGGGTGAAGAGGTCTATGAAGAGAAATGTGTCGCATGTCACGGTGACTTCGGTAGCGGTGCGGCAAATGTCGGTATCTATCCGGCACTTTCCAAAGGAAATGCTTACGAGTTGCACGAAACTTTGAAGAACCAACGACTCAATCCGGATGATGACGGTCCGGTACGTGTATTTGGTTCTTACTGGCCATATGCAAGTACAGCATGGTGGTATATTAAAACAGGTATGCCACATCCACATCCAAAAAGCCTGACAAACGACGAAGTATACGCTCTTGTAGCTTATATGCTCAACATCAATGAGCTTAAAGTCGACGGTCAGGTAGTCGAAGATGAAGACTTCGAATTAAATCAGGATAATTTCGGTAAAATAGAGATGCCAAACGTCAATGGCTTCGAACCTGAAATAAGAGGTTCGAAAGGTCTTGAAAATGTAAGAGAGTATATGAATACTCCTCATAACTACGGTGCAAGAACATTGGCGGACGGAAGATGTATGCACGACTGTCTCAAAGAGGTAAAAGTTAAGCCTATTCTCATTGAGCAGAAAAACTTCATTCCACCGCTTTCTGAGGTAAGAGACCTACCAAAGAAGAAAGATCAAGGTGCGGAAGCGAAAGCGAAAGCTATGTATGACGAACTTTGTGCGATGTGCCACAACAGCGGTGCGGCAGACGCTCCTATCATCGGCAACAAAGCACAGTGGGCGAAATACCTCAAAGAGGGTAAAGAGACCGTCTACAAAAAAGGTATCGAAGGTGTAGGCGCTATGCCTCCTAAAGGCGGTGCGCAAATAAGCGATGCCGAATTCAAATCTATTGTTGACTATATTATCAGCAAAAGCAAATAATTAAACTTTAAAAAAGGAAAGAACATGCAAAGAAGAAACTTTTTGACTCTTGGTGCGGTTGCAGCAGCTTCGGCTGTTGTAGCGCCGGCACTTCAGGCTATCGATTACAGAGCGGAGAAACCGGACGCTTGGAAAGCTAAAACTGTAGATGACGCTCTCAAGGCGCTTTACGGAAAAACTCTTGCGGACGCGAAAGAAGCTCACGTCACAGTAAAAACTCCTGACGTTGCAAGCAACGGTGGAGCTGTTCCTGTAGATATGAGCTGTGACGTCGAGTGCGAATCTTTTGCACTTTTGGAAGATGTAAACCCTGAAAGTCTCGTTATCGTTTTCGCTCAAAACGACGTAACTATTCCTAAGAACTCAGTAAAAATCAAAATGAAAAAATCTGGTTCTGTTTATGCGGTTGCTAAAGGTAAAGACGGAAATCTTTACTATGCTAAGAAAACTCTCGAAGTTGCTCTTGGTGGTTGTGAAGGTTAATTCTTCACCCCGTTTCAAATAAAAAACTAATAAAAAGGTAATATCATGGGAATGAGAATAAAAGCGAAACTAAAAGGTGACGTAGTAAAAGTTAAAGCGATGGCGAAACATCCAATGATGACATACGATATCGCTGAGAAAAAAACTGGAAGCCGCGACAACGCGAACTTCATTACACACTGGGACGGAAATGTAAACGGCAAAGTTGTGTTCGATGCAAGCACAAGCCAGTTCCTGTCAAAAAACCCTATCGTCAAATATGAATTCAAAGCTGCCGGATTCAAAAAAGGCGACAAACTTACAATGACATGGGTTGACCTCAAAGGTAACAAAAAAACAGGTCATACAAAGATCAAATAGTTTTTTACCGATGCAACTTCTGTTGCATCATCCTGCTATAAAAACCAATATGCGATTTTTATAGAGAGTAAGATTTTTCTCTCTATAAAAACCACATATTCATCGAAGGAGTCGATATTGCAGCATGAAAACGGCAAGGTACTGCGACTCTATATATCTACAGGTAATGCCAAAAACCCCAGAGTAGAAGTCAACTCACTTCGTATAGATCCAAGCGGAGTAAAATCGGATAAATTTTACGACAAAGATCCAGACAGAGCCATTCTGGTTTCATGCACCCAGAGTTACGATATTGCCAAACGAAATCATATAGAGATTCAAGAGGGTATTCTTGGAGAAAATATCTACATCGACATAGACCCCTATTCCCTTCTTCCCGGAGACGTTATAGAGATAGGGGAGTGCCGCTTTGAAGTGACACAAAACTGTACCCTGTGTAAAGGACTTTCCCAAATCAGCCCCAAACTTCCAAAACTCCTCAAAGACGACAGAGGCATATTTGTACGTGCGCTCCAAGAAGGAGAGATACACGTAGGTGACAAAGTCACTCTTCACAATACAATCAAAAGTGAGCCATCGTGAAAAACAAATTTCTTTTTAGTTTCATCTTGACAGTGAGCACACTGTTTGGAATGTCAAACAGCATTCAGGTATGGAGTTCCGACAACTCCAAAGGAAAAATCACAACCAAAAGTATAGAAAAAGCGTTCAACGACGCAGGCCTCGATGTGTTGGCAAACAATAATATGAACAAACCTTTCAAACTTCGTTTCAACAAAACGCACTACAAGATCTACAATCTTGCCATTTTTATGAACAACGATCTGACCTTGAAGCTCATAAAAAAGTATCCGCAGTTTGGTGTGCTTTCACCTCTTACAATGTCGATCTGGAGCAAGAACGGCGCAATGAATATCTCCACTTTGAGTCTTAAAGGAATGAGCAGAACAACGGGCATACCTTTTAATGACAAAGACCTTCGCGCCTATGCCGTTCTCATTCAAAAAGCGCTTAAAATGGCGATGCCACACGGTCATTTCAAAAAACTTCCGTATAAAGACGAAGACGATGCCAAAAGCCATCTCGTCTCTTTCTCGATGCCCGTAGAGTATGAAGAGAAACAGACACCGGAAGATTTCGAAGAAAACTTCGAAGACGAGTTTACCGGCGAACTCGAACCTCTTGGCTTTCTCTTCCCCAACTATCTCAATCTCAAAGAAGACATATTCGAAGATGCGGGATACGACGAGTATGATTTTTACAACACACTCTCTATCTGCAAATTTGACGTTATCTTTCCCGTATCGAAACTTCATCCCGAAGTCGGCGCTTATGCTCCATGTACTTTCTACATCTACAAGAAAAAGAATGAAAAAGTGATGCATATGGGGTTTTTGGGAGTGGACAACTGGATAAAGACAGCCGATATAGAGGACTCTGCCTCCATTCGACCGCTCAAAGAAGCGGAAAGTATGATCAAAAAAGTCATCGAAGATATGCGATAACGCTCTTTGACGAGTCTGTCAATGACGCTTTCTTTGCCCTCTTTTATAGCTTTTTTTGTAGCATCTGTCACAAATGCGAAACTTCGACCCTACAGGTAAAACCGCATTACATAGCTTGCAACGGAAAGCGAACTGCTTTTGCTGGAGCGAACGTTCTATAAAAGCGTTGAGAATTGCGCGATGCGCTCTGGCTTTTTCCGCATCGACAAAATATTCTTCAAAACGATAACTCAACCATAAATAAAGCGAAATCTCTTTGACCATGTCTTCTGCATGAAGCAGATCTTCGTTTGTAAGTGCATAGTCGCTGTGAAGACGTGGTGGATTGTAATAAATTGGTTTTTTATGTTCAAGATTTTCGAGATAACTTTCGAACACTCCCAAAATATAGGGCGAATTCAGCGTCAGCGGCGCAGTGGCAAGATGAAACTTCGTGACGATATCGAGTTCATACTTGTCGATAAGAGTGGCTATCTCGACCATCTCTTCAAGGTTGGCGGCCTCGAAAGGACCGCTGAAAACCATATTTTTTTCAAAAAAGCGAAGTACTTCCGCAAGAGAATTTTCTTCAAGAATCGAACTTACAAGTTTGATATGGTCAAGATTCGCCATGACTTTAAACGGTAAAGCGACCGGTATGTCTGGTCGTTCCCAGTTCTTTTTGATGACATTGAGCACTTCGGGTGACGTAGCACCGACAAATCCCTGTTCCTCTATACCGTAACGTCCCGCACGCCCCGCTATCTGCTTGATCTCGTTTGGGTAAAGCTCTCTATCCATGATCCCGTCGAATTTCTGCGCTTTTGTAAAAAGTACAGTCTTTATAGGAAGGTTCATTCCCATGGCTATAGCGTCGGTCGCTACAAGCACCTCCGTTTCCCCCTCTCTGAATCGCCTTGCCTCTTCCCGTCTAACCTCGGGAGAAAGGTTACCGTAAACCGTACTGACACTGAAATGCGGCGAGAGTTTTTGCTTAAGTTTGAGCACCTCTTTACGGCTAAAAGCGATAACCGCCGTACCTTTTTCTATCTTATCCAGCGGCGTATGATGCTCTAAAAGTGTAAGCGGGTTCTTGCGTTCAAATTCGATAATTTCAAGCTCTTCGCCAAGATATTTCGCCAACTCCACAATCGCCTCTTTGGAAGCGGGACTTCCAGTCATAATTACCTCTTTGGCGGGAGCGCCGATTATCGCGTTCGCCCACGCCCATCCGCGATCGCGATCATCGATCATCTGCACTTCGTCGATAACGCAAACATCTACATCGACGTCGTAGTTTAGCATCTCTATCGTAGAGCTTATATGCGTTGCATCTGGATCGAGAAGCTGTTCTTCTCCCGTAATGAGCGAGGCGTCTATATTCGCAGCTTTGAGGTTTTCATAGCCCTCCAACGCAAGCAGTCGCAAAGGCGCGAGATAGTAGCCCGTATCCGCATTTTTGAGTTTTTCCATCGCGGCGTGAGTCTTCCCGCTGTTTGTCGGTCCTATATGTAAAACAAGTTTGCGTCGCAACGAACGTGCGATAGGAAACAGGTTTTTAAAATCACGAATGGTCTGTGCCAGAAGCTGCTGTCTCTGTTTTTTTTGTATATGCTCGCCGATTGCATACAAAAAACGTTTGGAGGTTTTTTTGACGAGCTTCGGAGAAATGACAAGCTCTCTGCCGACATAAGGCAACAGTACGTCATATATATGTTTGTAGAACTCCTCAAGCGTAAATCCCGCCGATTTCGCATAGGAAGAGGACTCCTCAATGATAAGCTCGAGTTCGCTTAAAAAGCTGCCCTCATGCTCTTTTTTTGCATTGGTTATGTACTTTTCCAGCTCAAGCGGTTTTGCCAACCATATACGCTCCAAAAGCTCCTCGAACGGGTAATAAACTTCCAAATCATATGCGATCTGTTCGTGGGTGACGGGGAGAGTGATGCTCTCTTCTACGACAAAAAAGAGTTCTCCCTGCTCTACTTTCACCTCTTTGACATCCAATTCCTTGGAGAAAATCTCTTTGATCTCGCGCGCTTTGAGAGGCGGGTACTTCGTCTTGTCCGTCGGCGAAGCCGCCTTAAGGGCGTGCAGGATCTGCGATTTTTCCAGATATCTGTGCGGTAACGTGATGGAAGCGAGAAACTCATCGAGCTGTTTTTGACGCTGCAAAAGCGCCTCTTGCTTGTCGGATTCT
>Ga0256831_1002284_pt1 | contig 10064 bp, 9 predicted proteins | sample 132544metaG_FD_189087 | JGI IMG/M metagenome (GOLD analysis project Ga0256831, IMG submission 189087) | Hydrothermal vent microbial communities from Lau Basin, Pacific Ocean - 132-544 | ecosystem: Environmental > Aquatic > Marine > Hydrothermal vents | place: Pacific Ocean: Lau Basin | collected...
ATAATACTTAATCTAAAAACCTGAGTTAGATGAAATATTATATTCATATATTCACAAAAGCCTAAAAATAGGCAAGATTTTCCATATGATTAGATAGATTTTTTTGGTGAAACTCTACAACGAAGTGAAGACAATTAGCTAGTTAGTCTTGTAAAATTTGTCGTTGCCTATGCAGTGCTTTGCATTCTCTTTGAGAAAAACCTCATAAAATTGTGGATATCATATTTCGTCGAACTTGGGTTAAAAATAAGGAGTCATCAATGGCAAGAAGACCAAGACTTGATATAGCAGGTTTTCACCATATCGTAAATAGGGGAGTAGCAAGAGATAATGTATATAAATGCGATGCAGATAAAGAGAAATATTTAGAGATACTTTGCAAAGCATGTAGAATATACAAGGTCAATGTTCATGATTATTGCTTGATGGATAATCACTATCATTTATTAGTAGAGACAACAAGTGACAACCTATCTTTATTTATGAGACAAGTAAATTCAAACTATGCTATTTATTTTAATAAAAAATATAAACGAACAGGTCATTTATGGCAGGGAAGATATAAATCATGGTATATCGTTGAAAAGCAATATCTATATGAGCTATTTCGATATATTGAACACAATCCAATAGAAGCAAAAATAAGTAGTAGAATAGGTGAGTATCCATTTACATTGTTAGCAACAGTTTTAAATAGTGACCAAGAGTTAATACCTTGTGCTGAACATTCACAAATAAAAAAAGAGATAGAATATGAGGGGATAAGAGAGCATTTAGAGATGACATTAACTAAACAAGAATTAAAAGAGTTAACAATTATGCAAAAGAAGAAGATAGTAGAAAAAGAGTATAAATATGGATATAATAGAGAAAAAAGACTTGAAGAACACTTTGAAAATTTTAAAAGTAAAGAGGAGAGAAATGGAGCAATAATGAAAGCATTAGATGATGGTTATACTCAAGCAGAGGTGGCTAGATATTTGAAGCTTACAGCTTCAGCTATCGCTAAGATTAGGAAGAAGTTCGACTAGAAGTTTATTTTCATTACCTGACCCTAAAAAGTTTACCCACAACTAAACAGAGTTAAGATATAATTCCACGATTATTCATTAGAGATAAATAGAAAAAACTAAAGGCAATGGTATATAAATGAGTAGAAAAGCAGATTTGATTGTAGGATTACAATGGGGTGATGAGGGAAAAGGTAAAATTGTTGACCATATGGCTCAAACACATGATTATGTTTGTAGATTTGCAGGTGGACATAACGCTGGACACACCATTGTAGTTGGAGATAAAAAGTACGCATTGCATCTAATTCCATCTGGTATTTTAAATCCAAAAGCTAAAAATATTGTAGGAAATGGTGTTGTTTTATCTCCTGTTGATTTTATCAAAGAGATGTCTCAATTTGATAACTTAGAAGATAGACTCTTTATTTCTGATAAAGCTCATATGCTATTACCATATCATGCTCTTATTGACCAAGCTAGAGAGAGAATGAAAGGTGACAAAGCCATTGGTACAACAGGTAAAGGTATTGGTCCTGCTTATGGTGATAAGATAGCCCGTGTAGGTCATAGAATGGGAGAGCTACACGATACTGAAAAGTTAGCAACAAAGATAGTTGATTTTTTTGAGGTAAATAGAGCTATTTTTGAGGTAATGGGTGTGCCTATTCCTGTAAAAGATAAATTAAAAATTGAACTTAATGGTTATGCTGAGGTATTAACTCCTTACATTGTAGATACTACTCAACTTATTTGGAGAGTATTAGATGATGATAAAAAGGTACTACTAGAGGGAGCTCAAGGGACTATGCTTGACATTGATCATGGAACTTACCCTTATGTTACCTCTTCTACTACCGTTAGTGCAGGGGCCTGTGCTGGTCTTGGAATAAATCCTAAAGATTTAGGAAAAGTAACAGGTATTGCAAAGGCCTACTGTACACGTGTTGGAAATGGACCTTTTCCTAGTGAAGATTTTGGTGAAGATGGTGAACTGTTGCGTAAAAATGGACATGAGTTTGGAACTACTACAGGACGACCTAGAAGATGTGGTTGGTTTGATGCCGTTGCTATGAGACATGCTGTAAGGGTAAATGGAGTTGACCAAGTAGCTCTTATGAAGCTTGATGTACTTGATGGATTTTCTGAAATTAAAGTTTGTGTAGCCTATGAGATTGATGGGAAAGAGATTGATTATGTACCTTATGATTTAGAAGATGCAACAGCTGTTTATAAAATCTTTAAAGGTTGGGATAAGACAGAGGGGTGTCGTGAGTTTGATGAGTTACCACAAAGTGCAAAAGAGTATATTGAGGCATTAGAAGAGATGATTGGAACTAAGATAGGAATTATCTCAACAAGTCCCGATAGAGAAGATACCATTATTCGTTAAGGAGTATATATGAGACTAAAATCAAAACAGACAGGCTATGTAGCAAATAAGATAGGTATTGATTTGGCTAATGCTCCATTTATAACTATGCCAAAGGGTAAAGAGGCTGTCGTTGCAGTATGTAAAGAGATTATAGATGAAAATCTTGAAAAAGAGAAGAGACTTGATGCTAAAGTAAATGAGATGATAGAGGAGAACTATGATGAGATTGAAATTCAGCAAGTAAAAGAGCGTGAACTCTTCTTTATGATTAAAAAACGTTTAGCACCTGAGTATGGGGTTATTATGAATTATGATGACCGATACAATGAGGTCTCTCACCAAATTTTAGATGAACTTTACGATAGATACCTTTTGGAATATGATGTTAACGATAATCAAGTTAGAAATGTTATCTTTAAAGCTTTTAAGAGTTTTGCAGATGCTTATGATAAGATAGATGATATTGTCTATGATAAGATAAAAAAGATGAAAAAAGAGTATATACCAGGTTCAGTTGAATATGAATTACTCTATGACCGTCTTTATGAAGAAGAGTTAAAAAAGAGAGGAATGTTGTAGTGAAAAAGGTCTCATTATATTTTGAAAATGGTCTTTTACTAGAGGCAAAGAGTTTTGGAGCAGAGGGTACATCTGTTGGTGAAGTAGTTTTTAATACCTCTTTAACAGGTTATCAAGAGATTGTAACTGACCCATCTTACGCAGGACAGTTTGTAACATTTACAACACCAGAGATTGGAAATGTTGGGTGTAATGTACAAGATATGGAGAGTAAAGGAGCGTACTGTAAGGGAATTATTGTTCGTTCATACCAAAAGAGACCATCTAACTTTAGGTGTGAAGAGACTCTAGCTGAACTACTTAAAAAATATGATGTTTTAGGTATTACTGATATAGATACACGCTTTATTACCAAAATGTTAAGAAGTGAAGGTTCTATGATGATGATAGCTTCTACAGAAATTCATGAGGCTAATGAACTTAAAAAAGTACTTGAGTCTAGCCCTAGAATTGAAGAAGTAAACTATATAGAGCAGGTAAGCACAAAAGAGTCTTATGTTCATAAAGAGGCACGATATAATGCAGAGAAATTTGAGTATGAAAAGCCAAATACCTCTAAAAAGATAATAGCTTTAGATTTTGGTATTAAAAGAAATATCTTAAATGAGCTAACTCATGCAGGTATGGAAGTTGAGGTTGCACCAAATAGCATGGAGGCTTCTGTTATTATAGAAAAGTTTAAAGCTAAAGAGATAGATGGTGTCTTCCTCTCAAATGGACCTGGTGACCCACTTATCTTAAAAGATGAGAAAGAGAAGATTAAAAAGTTAATCGAAGCTAAAATTCCTCTCTTTGGAATCTGTCTTGGACATCAACTCCTATCTATTGCTCATGGGTACGATACCTACAAGTTAAAGTTTGGTCACCATGGTGGAAACCACCCTGTAAAAAACCAAGCTAATGGAATGGTAGAGATTACAGCTCAAAACCATAACTATAATGTTCCAGACAATATTGTAGAAGTAGCAACAGTAACTCATAGAAATCTATTTGACAACACTATTGAGGGGCTAAAGTATAATGACTCTCCAACGATGTCAGTACAACACCACCCCGAGGCAAGTCCTGGACCTCATGAGTCAGCTTATATTTTTAGTGAGTTTAAGGAGATGTTGTAGTTCTTTTAAATACTACGAAAGAACTTGAACAAAATATAATTCACAATCCTCTCCCATAATCTATGATTTAGGAGAGTGAGGTTTACATCTAAGTTCTTTTCTCTTTATTTTTTAAACGGCTTAAACACCATCAAAACCTTAGGCAACAAAATAATATTTGCCAAAAGTGCAGCTCCCATAACCAACATAGTTAAAAGACCAAAGTAGATAGTTGGAATAAGATTTGAGAGTACTAAAATAGAGAAGCCTAACATAATAGTTACAGATGTATACTCCATAGCATGACCAATAGAGTTTGCAGAGGCTTTGACAGCTTCTACATAATCTTTACGTTTCTCATACTCATGCTCAAAACGATGAATATAGTGAATGGTATCATCTACTCCAATACCAATGGCAATAGCTGCAATAGTAATAGTCATAATATCCAATGGAATACCAAACCAACCCATAAAACCAAAAATAAGGCTAATAGGTACAATATTTACCCCAATAGCAATAACTGCTAGGTAGAGTGACCTAAAGAGGAAAATAAACATAATAAAGATAGCAACTAACACAAAACCAAGAGTTTTAATTTGTGAGTCAAAGAGAGACTGTAACATATTGTTGTAAAGAACCATTAGATTAGAGAGTTTAGTGGTAGCAACTTTAGGGTTAATTAGTCTATCTAAATCGGACTGAATCTTTTTAAGTAAAATATCTCGTCTTAGTGTTGGATTTGAGTCAACAATACGTGTAGCAAAACGTGCTTGGTTATTTTCTATATTAACATAAGGTGAGAGAATAAGGTTTTTATATTTTTGGGGAAGATTGGTATAGAGTAGTCCAAGAGCCAATCCATCTAGCTCTCTGTTGTGATTTAACTCTTTTCCTATCTTTAAGATACTTGCCAAAGATTGTACAGTTCCAATCTCATCAAGACTCTCTAGGTAGTCATGTACCTTTAAAATAGTATCCATCTTCTCTTTTGTAAACCAATATTGGGCATCGTTTTCGTTTTGGCTAAACTCATCTTCAAACTCATCTTCATCATCAGAAGTTGAACTCTCTTTAGGTGTATCTTTAAAGGTTAAGATAATATCTAAAGGGGTAGTTCCTCCTAACTCTTTATCTATAACTCTCATTCCCTTATAGATTTCTGTATCTTTTTTAAAGTAGTTAATAAATGAGTTCTCAACAATAAGTTTTGAAGCCCCTGTAAGACTAAAGATTAAAATAGCAAAAGTTGTTGCAAAGATAGCGACTTTGTCTCTTAAAACAATTTTAAGACAGTACTGCGTAAAGGAGCAGATACGTCCTGAGTCACAACTTCTTATCTCTCTTGCTTTTCGTTTAGGAAGTAATAAAAGTAGAGTAGGAAAGACAATAAATGAGATAATCAATGAGATGGCAATCCCTGCACTCATCATCCAACCAAGGTTAATAATTGGTTTAATATTTGAAACAATAAGTGAAGAGAACCCTGCAATGGTTGTAATAATAGCAAAAAAAGTTGGAGTTGCTTTTCTTAGTACTGTAATATAAATGAGCTTTCGATTAGGTGCTTTAGGATACTTTGCCAACATCTCATTGTAGTGAACAATTAGGTGTAGAACAATAGAGAGGGTTATAATGAGTTGCAAAGCAATAAAGTTAGAAGATATAACTGTAATCTCCCATCCAAAAAAGCCCAAAGTGCTAGTAATAGCCAAAATTGAAATAGCAGATATAAGTAGAGGTAGTACAACCCAACGTACCTCTCTAAAGACAAACCACAATACTACTATAAATATAAGCACTAAAGTAGAGCCATAGATAACAAGGTCACTCTTAACATAGCCAACAATATCATCTGCTATCATATTGACCCCACCCAAAAAGAGAGAGGCTTTAGTTTGGTATTTGGCAAGAATAGCACGAATATTTACAATATTTTGATGTTGTAAAATACGCTGTTTATCTCGATGTGCTTTAAAGGCTTTTATTGTCTCTTTTAGTTTAGCTTCCTCTTCGTTAGTTCGTTTTTGTTTAGCAAGAAGTTCATTTCTTTGATTGAGTAATTTTAGATACTTCTCATCTTTGTATAGGTTAACTAAGATAGCAGATGTTGTAAAATCTTCACTAACTAGATTACCTCTGTATAGAGGATTATGAAGAAACTCCTGTTTTGCTAAGGTTTTATCTACTTTAGAGTTTGAGAGGGTCTTTACATTGTCAATAATCTCTGAAATCTCCTGTGGAGGAGAGAGTAGTAGAGGAACTGTTAAGATAGAGTCTACTGACTTTACAAGGGGGAGTTTTTTCAGTTCATCAGAGAGATTTTTAATAGTCTCTAAACTCTTATCTGAAAGCATATCCTCTTTTGGAGTGTAGGTAACAACTAATCTATTTCCACCATTTGTAAAGTGTTTGCTTACTTCTCTTGAAAACTTAAGCGCAGGGTCATTGTCTAGCAGAAGAGTCTCAGCTGAAGCATCTATCTCTAATTTGGTTGCATAGTAACCAAAAGAGAAGATGACAATTAATAAGAGAGAGAGTATACTCGCAGGATATTTTAAAATTAAGTTTTTATAAATTCGTTTGAGCATAATTTCCCTATAGTTATAAAATTAAAGTGAGGCTAATAGTTCATCGAATGATTTAGTCTTTAAAAACTCAGAGAACTGTTTTCTGTAGGTTTGGATAATACTTACACCTGTAATATCAACATCATAGATTTTCCAATCATTACTATTTTTTACTTTATAGAACTTATATATAACTTCATAGCTCTCCTCTGTACCAATAATCTCTGAGTGAAGATATATACGATTTGCTTTTGGTTTCTCTAACTCTTTAACAACAACTTTTTGGTCAGTGTAGAGTTCTAACTTCTCAAAGTAAGAGTTTTTAAGCTTTTGTTCAAACTTTTTAGTAAACTGCTCTTGTTGAGAAGATGAGAGCTTTTTCCATACTCTACCTAAACTAATTTTTGCCATAGTTTTATAGTCAAAAAGATTGTCTACAGTTGGAGCAATCTGCTCTTTTTTACTCTCTAATGAGAGAGATTTGTTTTGCAAAATCTGTGTAATAGTAGCAATTTTACTCTCCATCTCACTTTTAATATTTCCCTCTTCTACTGCAAAGAGTGAACTACATAGAAGTAACACAATCAATATGGTTCTTTTTAACATCTGTTTTTCCTTTATTCTGAAATCTCTTTGGCTCTTTTTTGTTCATAAGCATCTCTAAAGAAGGTGTAAACATCAAGAGCATCTTTTTTTAGGTTCTCATACTCTCCTAAATGAAGAGAGTTTTTGTTTGTATAGTAGAGCGAAGCATATCCTAAAGATTCTAAGTTATTTTTAGGAATTTGATACTCCAATCCACTCTTTGTTCTTGGTGAAATAGCTGTATCAACAGCTAAACCAATAGTATCTCTTAGGTTAGAGGGACCCAAAAATGGTAAGACAATATGAAAACCAGAGCCTACACCCCAGTAACCAAGTGTTTGTCCAAAATCTTCATCATACCGTTTAATACCAGCTTTTGTTGCTACATCAAAAAGACCTAATACACCAACTGTAGAGTTTACCATAAAACGCCCTAACTCTTTAATACTATGGTCAAATTTTAGTTGTAATATATTGTTTACAAATCGAATAGGAAACTTAAGATTGTCAAAGGCATTTGAGACACCAACTCTTACAGGCTTTGGAACAACAAATGCATAACCTTTTGAAATAGGATTAAAGGCATAGAGATAGATTTTGTCATTGATATTTGTCATCACTCTATTGTACCCCTCTAAAGGGTCAAATACCTCTTTTGTTTCATCGTCAAACTCGTCATCAAATTCGTCATCTTCAGATGTTTGAGTACTATTTTGTTCTGTAGCTATAATACTCTTTTTAGTGTGAGGAGTAGAAATATTTTTTGAGGAACACCCTGTCATAAGAAAAAATAGAATAAATATTAAACTAAGGTATCTCATTTAACTGTTCCTTCAAAGATAATTTAATAGCATTTTAACATTTTTTTATTGATTATTTCTTAGGAGTTATTTTTACATTAGAGAGAAAAAAAGTAGGATTTTACTCTTCCTACTTATAAATATTAAAGAGCTTCAGCGTCAGTTTCACCTGTACGTACTCTTACAACATGTGAGATGTCAGAGACAAAGATTTTACCATCACCAATTTTACCTGTGTGGGCTGCCTCTTTAATTGCATTGATTGCCGTGTCAGCAAACTCTTGTGAGCTTACTATAATTTCAATCTTAACTTTTGGAATAAACTCTACTACATATTCTGCACCTCTATAGAGTTCTGAATGACCTTGCTGTCGTCCGTAACCTTTAACTTCTGAGATAGTCATTCCTTCAATTCCAGCTTCAACTAATGCCTCTTTTACATCTTCAAGTTTAAATGGCTTGATGATTGCTTCAATTTTTTTCATATTTATATCCTTTGAATTGTTTTTACTAGTAACGAAGCTTTAGCTTCGTTACTCAAGATTAGAGTTAAATTTCTGTTATAAGTTCATTCCTCTTTCACCATGAAGTGATTCGTCAAGACCAATCTCTTCACTCTCTGCATCAACTCTAGCACCACCTGTAAGTGCAGACGCTACAAAGTAAACAATTACAGTACCAATAAGTGTCCATGCTCCAACAATAAGAACAGACTCTACTTGAACCATAAACTGTCCCATTCTATCACCAGACTCTTTAAGTGGACCATCCCAAAGTAAATCTTTGTCATTAAGTGCAAGAAGACCAGTCATCAATGCACCCCAAAGACCTGCTAAGAAGTGAATACCAAAAGCATCAAGTGAATCATCATATTTAAATATCTTTTTAAGACCTACAACACCAAAGAATCCAATAACTGAACCACCAATACCTACAATAAATGCTCCACCAACACCTACAAAACCAGCAGCAGGAGTAATAGCTACAAGACCAGCTACAATACCAGAAGCAACACCAAGAAGAGTTGGTTTTTTGTAGATAACCCACTCAATTAACATCCATGTAATACCAGCAGCAGCAGTAGCTACAGTTGTTGTAAGTAGAGCCACACCAGCAATAGCATTAGCACCAAAAGCAGAACCAGCATTAAATCCATACCAACCAAACCATAAAATTGCTGCACCAACAGCTGTAAGAATAATTGAAAAAGGTTTCATTGCAGTTCTATTATAACCAGCTCTTTTACCAATTAGTATAGCAAGAACAAGACCAGCTAAACCACCATTCATATGTACAACTGTACCACCAGCAAAATCTAAAGCACCTGCATCAAAAAGTAAAGCACCATCTCCACCCCATACCATGTGAGTAATTGGAGCATAAACAACAAGTCCCCAAATAGCTACAAAAAGAATCCATGTAGAGAACTTCATACGTTCAATAACTGAACCAGAAGCAATAGCTACGGTAATAGCTGCAAAAGTACCTTGGAATGCAATAAATACAAACTCAGGATAAGTACCAGAGAGAGATTTCCAATCAGTAGCAGAGAGAAGAATATTTCCAAAACCACCAATAAACTGTTGCATTCCTGCTGAACTAGCAGTTCCAAATGCAAGTGAATATCCTGCAACAATCCACATAACAAATGCAACTACAAATGCACTCATAACCATTGTAAATGTGTTAAGTGCATTTTTACTTCGTGTCATACCTGCATAAAAGAGTGCAAGACCAGCAGGAGTCATAAGTAATACAAATGCAGTCGAAACCATCATCCATGCTGTATCACCTGTATCGAGTTTGTCCTCAGCAAATGTAAGAACGGGTAGAGCTAACAGTGTTAGCAGTGCTAGAAATCTATTTTTCATAAACTTACTCCTTTATTTTTATCTTTTGTATTATAGCTATTTTATGAACTAAAATAGTACCTATTGTTGTATAAAAAATAGACAAGTGTAAAATATATACTGCTCTATAATATAGGTATGCTAAAATAAGAAAGTAACAAAAATCTTTATTTTTAGATAAATTTATGCTTATATATT
>Ga0256831_1002285_pt1 | contig 10062 bp, 9 predicted proteins | sample 132544metaG_FD_189087 | JGI IMG/M metagenome (GOLD analysis project Ga0256831, IMG submission 189087) | Hydrothermal vent microbial communities from Lau Basin, Pacific Ocean - 132-544 | ecosystem: Environmental > Aquatic > Marine > Hydrothermal vents | place: Pacific Ocean: Lau Basin | collected...
AGTGGAAGACACTTAATTCATCTTGCTAAAAAATATCCTGAAAAAACAATTTTAGGAATTGAAATTCATAAACCTTCAATAGAGCAAGTTTTAAGAAGAATTAAACATGAAAAACTAACAAATATAAGAATAATAAATCATGATGCAAGATTGATTCTTAGTAAAATTCCATCAAATAAACTTCATAGCATTTATGTGCATTTTCCTGTACCTTGGGATAAGAAAGAGCATAGAAGAGTTATAAATACTGATTTTATAAAAGAATCTACTAGAGCTTTACAAAAAGATGGATTCTTACACCTAAGAACAGATAGTGAAAATTATTTTAATTATTCACTTGAAAAATTCTTAGAGCAAGAAAAAGTAGAAATAACTATCAAAAAAAATATTCCTTATGAAATAACAAGCAAATATGAAGAGAGATGGATAAAACAAGGCAAAAATATATATGACATTTTTATGAAATCTCTTGAAATTTCACCTGAGATTAAAGAAGAATTTGATTTTAGTTTTGAAAAAAAACTTACAAATTTAGACTTTACACCAAAAGTTTATGATAATTTTGTAATTCATTTAGAAAAAGAGTTTAAAATAAACGAAAAGGAAAGCTTAATTAGAGCAACTATAGGAAACTTTAATAGACCAGAGCATATTTATATTGTAAATTCTAATAAACCATATTACTTTAAACTTCCAGCTCCTGTTAAAGATAACTATTTAGCACATCTTGAGCTAAAAAGGCTTTTTAATGGGTAAGTTAGTAATCGCAAATAATTTAACTCTAACGTATGAAAATACACCTATAATAAAATCAGCAAACTTTACAATTAATAGTGGTGATTTTGTGTTTTTAACCGGTATTAGCGGAAGCGGAAAAACGACAATTATAAAATCTTTATATGGTGAGCTTAAACCTCATAGTGGAAGTTTAAGAGTTGGAGAGTTTGATTTGTTTAATATTAAAAAATCTCATCTCTCACTTCTTAGACAGCACTTAGGCATTGTATTTCAAGATTTTAAATTAATACCTGAGTGGAATATCTTAAAAAATGTAATGTTGCCCCTCCTAATTGCTGGCATAAATAAAAAAGAAGCAGAAAATTTAGCAATAAAATATTTAAATAAAGTAAAACTATCTCACAAAGCTGATAAATTTCCAGCAGAGCTTAGCGGTGGAGAGCAACAAAGAGCAGCAATTGCAAGAGCTACAATCCATAATCCTGTGATGATTTTAGCAGATGAGCCAATCTCAGGTCTTGATGAATACTCAGCTTCACTTGTTATGGATTTATTTAAAAAAGCAAATAAATTAGGAATTACTATAATTATTGCATCTCATTCTATTCCAAGCGCGTTTGATATAGAATTTAGACAACTTCATATAGAAAAAGGTAAAGTATATGAGCTCTCTTAAAAGTCATTTAACTTTAATATTAGCCCTTACTTCTATATTATTTAGTATTTTTATTTTCAGAATTTTTTCTGAAATTTTATATAAATACAAACAGACTATAATTGATAATTATTCAATTGTAATAGTAAGCACAAATAAACTAACCCCTCCTGATATCAATAATTTAGGAGAGCTAAAACAGATAAATATAAATAGCGAGCTTAAAAAATTAAAACAAAAATACAAAAATATTGATTTTTCTAATATAAAACTGCCTTATTTTTATAAACTAAAATTAAACACTCTCCCATCTCCTAGGGAATTAAACAATATTAAAGAAGAGCTACTTAATAAACCATTTATAAAAAAAATAATGACAAAATCTTCCTCACAAACTAAAATATATAATCTTTTAATGCTACTTGAAATTATTTCTAAAATTTTTATGTTTTTAACTACTATTTTAGGATTTTTACTTATAATAAAACAACTTGAAGTTTGGAAACTATTACACAATGAAAGAATGTATATAATGGAGCTTTTTGGAGCGCCTTTTTGGTTTAGAGGAGCAGCACTTTTTAAAATTGCATTTATTGATGCTTTAATTGCACTTATTTTGACATCTATACTAATCATTATAACAATCAACTCTTTTATTTTTGAAAAAATCATTACAGACCTTGGAATTGATTTTCATATAGATATTTTAAAAGAGATACTTTTATTATTTGTAATTAGCTTTTTGATTTCATTTATTAGCTCAATAATAGTTGTAATAGGGAGAAAATGAAAAAAATAATCTACATTTTAATAATTTCAATTTTATTTGCTTCATCTATCAACAAAGAAATAAGAAAAACTAACTATTACATTTCTAAAATGAATAAAAAATTGGATTCTTTAGCTATTGAAATACATAAAAAAGAAAAATTTTTATCACAAATAAATGCAAAAATACTAAATTTAAACAATCAAATAAAATCTTTAGAAAAAGAGCTCAAAAACTCAAATAAAAACCTTTCATTTTTACAAGATTTAAAAAAAGGATATGAGCAAAAATCTAAAACAATTCAAAATGAAATTACTAATTTTATTTCAGAAAACTATTTTAACAACAGCTTACAAACAGAAAATATAAATGATTTAATTAAAAAAGAAATCTCTAAAAAAATCCTTGATAAATATTCTCAAAAAATAGAAAAATTAATTAAACAAAATACAATAATATCTTCGCAAATTAAAGATATAAACAATAAAATAAACTATATTATCCAAAAACAAAAAGATTTAAAAAACAAAAAACAAGAGCTAATAAGATTACTTAATAAACAAAAAAAAGAATTAGCTAACTTAAATAATAAAAAAATTAAATATAAACAAAAGCTACAAAGTTTAATAAAAAAACAAAAACAACTTCAAGAAAAATTAGTAAAACTAAAAGTTATTAAAAAAAGAAAACCTATACAAAATTTATATTTTAAACCCCAAATTGCTACTTATCGTGGAGCTAAAACTATAGCGCCAATCAAAGGAAAAATAATAAAAAAATTTGGCTCTTATATTGACCCGATATATAAAATTAAGGTATATAACGATTCAATCACAATAAAACCATACAAAAAAAATAGTGTTGTAAGAAGTATACTTAGCGGAAAAGTTGTATATATTGGAGAAAATAACGATAAAAAAATAATAGTAATTAAGCATAAAAATAATCTATTTAGTATATATGCAAATCTTGATAAAATCTCCCCTCTTTTAAAAAAAGGCTCATATGTAAAAAGAGGTCAAATCATAGCAAGGGTAAAAGATTCGCTTGAGTTTGAAGTAACTTACAAAGAAAAACCGATAAATCCAACCAAAGTAATTTCTATAAAATAAAATATGGTAAAATTACATTTTAAAAAGGCACTCTTATGAAAAAAAAAGACAATAGAATCCTTATAAAATTCTCAGGTGAAGCTTTAGCAGGTGAGAGTGGTTTTGGAATAGATACTAAAATATTAAAATATCTAGCAGATGAAATAAAAGAAGTAAAAAATGCTGGATATGAAATAGCGATTGTAATTGGGGGAGGAAACTTTATAAGAGGGGTAAGTGCAGCAAAAGATGGAATTATTAAAAGAACAAGTGGAGATTATATGGGAATGCTAGCAACTGTTATAAATGCAGTCGCTATGCAAGAAGCATTAGAAAATGACAATGTACCAGTTAGAGTACAAAGTGCAATAAAAATGGAAGAAATTGCTGAAAATTTTATAGTAAGACGTGCTATAAGACACCTTGAAAAAGGCAGAGTTGTAATTTTTGCAGCAGGTACTGGTAATCCATTTTTTACCACTGATACAGCAGGTGTACTTAGAGCTAGTGAAATTGGAGCTAGCGCAATAATAAAAGCTACAAAAGTAGATGGAATTTATGATAAAGACCCAAATAAGTATCCTGATGCAAAACTAATAAAAGAATTAAGCTATGAAGAAGCATTAAAAGATAATATAAAAGTTATGGATGATACAGCAATAGCGCTTGCAAAAGAGAATAAATTGCCTATAATAGTATGCAATATGTTTAAAAAAGGAAATTTACTTAAAATTTTAAAAAATGAGCCAGATGCAAAATATTCTATAGTAAAGGAAAAAAAATGAGAATAGAACAAATTAACGCTAAAGCTCTTGAGAGAGTAAATTATGATAGATATCTTCTATCTCAAGCAGTTGCAAAAAGAGTAAATGAATTATTAAAAGGTGCTAAGCCTTTAATTGATTTACCTAAAAAAAATATGCAACTTACTGAAATTGCGATTATGGAAATAGCAGAAGGTTTAATTAAGGTCCAAGAAATTTGAGTGAATTTAATGAATTTTTAGAAAACATAAAAAATATCAAAGATACTAAGACTGCTTCTTCTTTGCTTTTATCTAGAATTTCTACCCCAAAAGTAAAAAAAGCTCTTGAATTTGCAAAAAAAGCTCACTATGGGCAAAAAAGAAAAAGCGGAGAAGATTATGTAATTCATCCTATTTTAGTAGCAAGTATTACTAGTTACTTTAGCGATGATGAAGATGTCATTACAGCAGCTCTACTTCATGATGTAGTAGAAGATACTTCTTATTCAATTGAGGATATAAAAGCTCAATTTGGAGATGAAGTAGCCCAACTTGTAGAAGGTCTTACAAAAATAGTAGAAATTAGAGACAATTCATTAATACCTAGCAATTCTGATGAAAAACTTACAAAATCAGCCCTTACTTTTAGAAAAATGCTAACCGCTTCTATTAAAGATGTAAGAGTACTTGTAATAAAACTTTGCGATAGAGTTCATAATATGCTAACACTTGATGCCCTGCCTTCTCACAAACAAAAAAGAATTGCAGAAGAGACTCTTGTAGTATATGCTCCAATTGCTCATAGATTAGGCATATCTCAAATAAAAAATATTCTAGAAGATTTATCTTTTAAATATCTTTTGCCAAATGAATATGAAAAAATTGATAAATATATAAAAACTCATAAAAAAGACTTTCAACTAAAACTCAATTCAATGATTCAAAAGCTTCAAAAATTAATGCTTGAGAATGGATTTTTAAAAGATGAATTTGAAATTAAATCAAGAATAAAGCATTATTATTCAATTTATCTTAAAATGCAAAGAAAAGGCATATCAATAGAAGAAGTATTAGACCTTTTAGCAATTAGAGTAATAGTAAAAAATCCTATTGATTGTTATAAAACTTTAGGACTTATACATTTAAATTTTAGACCTCTTATTTCTAGATTTAAAGATTATATTGCAATTCCAAAAGAGAATGGCTATCAAACAATTCATACAACTGTTTATGACAAAAATTCAATTATTGAAGCTCAAATCAGAACATTTGATATGGATAAAAATGCAGAATTTGGAATAGCAGCACATTGGAAATACAAATTAAATACTGCCATCCCAAATACTAAATGGATTGAAAATTTGAATTTTGATGAAAAAGATATAACAGATTTTTATGAGCTTGCAAAAAATGACCTCTTTAGTGAAGATATAGTAGTATATACTCCAAAATTTGATACTATTACCCTGCCTCGCGGCGCTACTGCACTTGATTTTGCATATGCAATCCACTCAGACATAGGAAACAGGGCAAAAGCTGCATATGTGAATAAAGAAAAAGTATCTCTGCTTCATCATCTAAAAACAGGCGATATTGTAAGAATAGAAACTGATGATAAAGAAATTCCAAGATGCACATGGATAAATGCATTAAAAACAAGCAAAGCAAAATATGAGCAAAAAAAATTATGTCGCCAAAAAGAAGAAGAGATAAATAGAAAATTAGCACTCTCAATACTAAAAACAATATTTGGATTAGATGAAATAAAAATAAAAGCCCTAATAAAAGCTAACAAATTATGCGAAAAATTGCCAAAAATTGTAGATGATGAAAATTTTTTAAAAGAAGTAGTAAAAACTATTAATAATACAATCAAACAAAGAAAAAAATTTTTATTTTTTAAAAATATTAACCTAAAAGAGTATAAATTTGGGAATTTATTAATTTTAAGCAATAAAGCTATAAGTGAAATAAAATTTAATTACTGTTGTCATCCAAAAGTTGGAGATAAAATAATGGGGCTGCTTGAAAAAAAAGAAGTTGAAATTCATCATAGATTTTGTAATAATGCGGAAAAAAATATAAAAGAAGCAGTATTTGTAAAATGGATATCTAAAGAAGAGAATAGATATTTTTTAGTAGTAAGTTTGCCAAACAAAAAAGGAGAATTATCTAAATTTATAAACTTTTTAACAAAAATGGATGTATTTATTCATTCCGTAGAGCTTGGGAAAGAATCTAATAATTGCAAACTTGAAATTGAATTTGAAAATAAAAAATTTGACAAACTAAAAGAGCTTATTAAGAAAAATTATAATATTATTGAGTTTATACCTAAACAAGACGCATATAAAGGAGATTTATGAATAAAGTAAAAGAGGCAATGAAAGAGATTAAAAGAGGAAGCGCAGAAATCATAGATGAAGAAAAAATTGAAAGTTTAGTAAAAAGATTTTTTGAAACAGGAGAGAGATTTACTATAAAAGCTGGATTTGACCCAACTGCTCCTGATTTGCATTTAGGTCATACAGTGCTTTTACAAAAATTAAAAACTTTTCAAAAATATGGAGCAAGAGTTCAATTTTTAATAGGAGATTTTACTGCTCAAATTGGAGACCCAACAGGCAAAAGCAAAACTAGAAAAATGCTAACTCCTGAGGAAGTTGCTAAAAATGCTGAAACTTACAAAGAGCAAGTATTTAAAATACTTGACCCTGAGTTAACTGATGTTGTTTTTAATTCAAAATGGCTAAATGAGCTTGGAGCTGCTGGGATAGTTGAGCTTACTACAACTTATACTGTGGCTAGAATGCTTGAGAGAGATGATTTTGAAAAAAGATTTAAATCAAATACTCCTATTGCAATTAGCGAATTTATCTACCCCCTTTTGCAAGGGTATGATAGCGTAGCACTTAAAAGTGATATAGAAATTGGAGGAACGGACCAAAAATTTAATCTTTTAATGGGCAGACACCTGCAAAAAGTTTATAATGTAGGAAAAGAGCAAAGCGTAATGATGATGCCACTTCTTATAGGGCTTGATGGTGTTAATAAAATGAGCAAGTCTCTTGGAAATTATGTAGGAATTACAGAAGATGCTGATACTATGTTTGCAAAAATTTTATCTATTTCTGATGAATTAATGTGGGAGTGGTATGAGCTCCTTAGTGATAGAAGTCTTAAAGAAATTGAAAAATTAAAAGAAGAAGTTAAAAATGGCAGAAATCCAAAAGAAGTAAAAGAGCTTCTTGCTATTGAAATAGTTGATAGATTTCATGGTAAGGGAGCAGGTATTAAAGCAAAAGAAAATTTTGATAAAATACATAAACAAAATAAACTACCTGAGAATATGCCAGAATTTGAAATCGAACCGATGAATATTGTAGATGCACTTGTGGCAAGCAAACTTGCTGCATCTAAATCAGAAGCAAGACGCCATATAAAAGGCGGAGCAGTTAGAATAAATCAAGAAAAAATTTCATCTCAGGATATAATGCTAAAGAGCAATAAAGAGTATATTTTACAAATAGGTAAAAGAAAATTTGCAAAAGTAAAAGTTAAATAATGGAGTTAAAATGAAGCTAAAACCATTAAAAATAGGAAAACACACAATTAAATATCCTATAATCCAAGGTGGGATGGGTCTTGGTATCAGTTGGGATAGATTAGCAGGAAATGTTAGTAAATGTGGTGGTCTTGGAGTTATTAGCGCAGTTGGAACTGGGTATTATCAAAATAAAAAATATGCAAAACATTTAATAGAAGGAAGACCTTATAGCGAGAAAGATTTTTACAACAAAGAAGCGCTTTTTAAAATTTTTGAAAATGCAAGAAAGATATGTGGAGATGCTCCACTTGGCGCAAATATCCTTTATGCTATAAATGATTATGGTAGAGTTGTAAGAGATGCATGTGAAGCTGGGGCTGATATAATTATAACAGGAGCTGGGCTTCCAACAGATATGCCAGAATTTACAAAAGACTTTCCTGATGTAGCACTTGTACCTATTGTATCAACTGATAGAGCATTTAGAGTAATTGCTAGAAGATGGGAGAAAAGATATAAAAGACTTCCTGATGCAGTAATTGTAGAAGGTCCTTTAAGTGGCGGACATCAAGGATTTAAATATGAAGATTGTTTTAAAGAAGAAAATCAGCTTGAGAATTTAATACCTAAAGTCAGAGAAGAGGTAGATAAATGGGATAAAAATATACCTGTAATTGCAGCTGGAGGAATTTGGTCTAGAGAAGATATACTAAAATTTTTATCTCTTGGAGCAAATGGCGTACAAATGGGAACTAGATTTGCCCTAACTTATGAATGTGATGCAAGTGATACATTTAAAAATACTCTTCTTAATGCAAAAAAAGAAGATATTATCCTTATGAAATCACCTGTAGGATATCCAGCGCGTGGAATTAGAACAAAACTTATTGAAAAAGTAGAAAAAAAACAAGGTCCTAAAATAAAATGTATATCAAATTGCGTTTTTCCATGTAATAGAGGTGAAGAAGCTAAAAAAGTTGGATATTGTATAGCAGATAGATTAGCCGATGCATATGAAGGTGATGAAGAATTAGGACTTTATTTTAGTGGTGCATACGCATACAAGGCAGATAAATTAATGCATGTAAAAGATTTAATGAAAGAATTAACTCAGGAATGAGATTAGTTTTACTTTTTTTTCTTTTTTATTTCTCATTTGCTTGTGATACTACCAATTTTAATACTGCATATAAAGATTATTATAAAAACCAACAATTATATATTAAAAGTTTGCTTGAAAATAACAAAAAAAACGAAATAAAAGCCCTAAAAGAGCTGATAAAATGTGGGAAGTATCTAAATTTCAATACAACGGAATACGAAAAAAAATTAAAAACTCTTCTACCGCATAAAAAACATACGATAACTCATAAAAAAACTCCTAAAAAAGCTAAATATATTACAATCCTATCATACAATCCATTAAAAATAAAAAATGCAACAATTTATAGAGTATTTGATATCAAATCAAAAAATTTATATAAAAAAGTTATAGATTTATATGCTATAAGCCCCAAACCTTTTATCAAAAAAACTATAAATTCTAATTTAAAATTAAAAATTGCACAATTTAGAAAAAACATAGTAAGAATAGTGTTTTATTCTAAAAAACCTATTAAATTAAATATAAATAAAACAAATAATATTCTCTTAATCTCTATTATTGCACCTAAAAATACTCTTTCTAAACAGCCTGTAAAATATTCAAACCTTTTTAAAAAGAAAAAAATTATAGTAATAGACCCAGGGCATGGAGGAAAAGATAGCGGAGGTATTGGAATTGGTAGGAGAATGGAAAAAGTAGCAGTACTTGCAATAGCTAAAAAACTTAAAACTTATCTTATGCAAAAAGGATATGTAGTATATCTTACAAGAAAAGGTGATTATTTTATACCTTTAAAAAAACGAACTCATTTTGCAAATGAAAAAAAAGCAGACCTTTTTATATCTATTCATTGCAATATAGCTCCAAAACATATAATCTCACCTCATGGAATTGAGACATATTTTCTCTCTCCTACAAGAAGCGAAAGAGCAATTAGAGTTGCAAAAATAGAAAACAAAGAAATTCAAGGACTAAACTATTTAGACCAAAGAGTTATTTTAAATTTTCTAAATAAAGATAGAATAATAGCTTCAAACAAATTAGCAATTGATGTACAATCAAACATAATAAACACTTTAAAATCAAAATTTAATAATATAAAAGATGGAGGGGTAAGACCTGCTCCTTTTTGGGTATTAGTAGGAACTCAAATGCCAGCAATATTAATTGAAACTGGATATTTAACCAATCCTATTGAAGCAAAAAGGCTTTTTAATCCATCTTATCAAAATTTTTTAGCAAAAGGCATAGCAAAAGGAGTTGAGAGTTATTTTAGAAAAAATCGTTAATTTATAAGCTCAAATTCTTTAGTTTCAAAATTATAATTATAAACTTCTCCGCTATCAATTATATAATACCATCCAAATAATTTAAGTTTTCCCTCTTCTACTCTCTCTTTTACAAAATCATAT
>Ga0256831_1002286_pt1 | contig 10062 bp, 8 predicted proteins | sample 132544metaG_FD_189087 | JGI IMG/M metagenome (GOLD analysis project Ga0256831, IMG submission 189087) | Hydrothermal vent microbial communities from Lau Basin, Pacific Ocean - 132-544 | ecosystem: Environmental > Aquatic > Marine > Hydrothermal vents | place: Pacific Ocean: Lau Basin | collected...
ATCGTTTACGTCCATATGGTCGGGAACCGAAGACCAGCTTTTGGAAACCATTGGTGGACAAAAGCAGGATATGCATCAAAACAACAGCATGGTAACCTTTAGGGTGGTTTGGGTGTTTAACGAAGAAAAGAGTGTTAAGAATTTGGAAAAGAGTAAAAATGCAAGGTAGAAATTCTGAATTTTGGATACAAAAGCTAAAGTTGCAACCGCATCCCGAAGGGGGTTGGTTTAAAGAGACTTATCGTTCGCCGGAGCGGGTTGCGGCAGAAGCGTTGCCCGGTCGGTTCACGGGTAAACGAAACTTTTCAACAGCCATTTATTACCTTTTGGAGAAGGGTGATTTTTCAGCCTTCCATCGAATTAAATCGGATGAGATTTGGCATTTTTATGATGGAGATTCGTTGGAAATTATTGAATTAAATTCCTCTGGAGAAAAGATAAACCATTACCTCGGCCTTGATACGGAAGGCAATTCTGCCCCGCAGGTGATAATTTCGGCCGGCAGCTGGTTTGCCGCCCGCCCTTTGGGACTGTACACCCTTGCAGGCTGCACCGTCAGTCCGGGCTTTGATTTTAATGATTTTGAAATGGCTTCAAAACCGAGCTTCTTAAACAGTTTCCGCAACATAAAGGTATTTTGGGCAAGTTGTGTGAAGCGTAATAAGTCTGCTCTCATTGATTTCCTTGTATTTTGTGTTTTGTCTCCCAATAACCTTAGGGATTCTTGGCATTCACAGTTACAAACTGTGAGAGAAAGGTTGGCTTAGGGATTTTTGGCATCACAGTTACAAACTGTGAGAGAAAGGTTGGCTTAGGGATTTTGGGTCTCACAGTTGCAAACTGTGAGAGAAAGGTTGGCTTAGGTATTTTGGGTCTCACAGTTGCAAACTGTGAGAGGAAGGTTGGTAAAGTATTTCTAGGTTGCAAACTGTGAGAGGGTTGAAATAAGCATAAGGCTTTTGGAAAAATACCAAAAATATCGCCAAAACAGCTTATCTTAATTCACTAATTAATAGCAAAGAAAAATCTAAGCAAACGACTGCATTTCAAATAATTTCCGATAAACACCATTCTGCGCAAGCAATTCCGTATGGTTGCCGTGCTCTACTATTTCACCTTTTTTAATTACCACAATTTCATCGGCATGCTGAATGGTGGTTAAGCGGTGTGCAATTACAATGGAGGTGCGGTCTTTCATAACGTTAAACAATGCTCTTTGAACCAGTTTTTCCGATTCGGTATCCAGCGAAGAGGTAGCTTCATCTAAAATAAGAATGGGAGGGTTGGCTAGTACTGCCCGCGCGATGCTGATGCGCTGGCGTTGTCCGCCTGAAAGTTTGGCTCCCCGGTCGCCAATATTGGTTTGATACCCTTTTTCGGTTTGCAAAATAAAATCATGTGCATTGGCAATTTTAGCAGCTTCAATTACCTGCTTTTCCGAAATATTTTTTTTACCGAAGGCAATGTTATTAAAAATGGTGTCGTTAAATAAAATACTCTCCTGCGATACAATGCCCATTAGTCCCCTTAAGTCGTTTATTTTTAAATCGCGTACGTCGATACCGTCAAACAAAATGCGCCCTTGTGTAACATCGTAAAAGCGTGGCAGCAGGTCGGCAAGGGTTGATTTACCTCCGCCGGATTCCCCAACCAGGGCAATTACTTTTCCCTTGGGGATGATAAGTTGAATATCCTTTAATACATCTTCCGTTTCGTATTTAAACCAAACATGGTCAAATTCAATGGATTTTTTAAATTCTTTAATGGGTTTGGCATCGGGTTTTTCAAGAATCTCCTCATCGGCGTCCAGAATTTCAAATATTCGCTCTGCAGAAGCAATTCCCTTTTGGATGCTGTAAAAACCTTGTACAAACGACTTTGATGGCGGGATAATTTGAGAAAAAGCAACAATGTAAGTAATAAAGTCGGCAGCCATTAGTGTGGGTGAGTCAGCCAACACCATTTTACCACCAAACCAAAGCACTACTACAATTATCAACGACGACATAAATTCACTCAGGGGCGATGAAAGGTCGCGCCGGCGATAAATTTTTAACAGTAGCTTTGAGTAGTCCTTGTTTCGCTCTCTGAACTTTTTGTCAGTGTAATCAATGGCATTAAAGGCTTTAATAATACGTAATCCTGAAATAGTTTCCTCAATGATTGATAAAAGGGAAGCAAATTTTCCCTGTCCTATTTTTGATTCTTTACGCAACACTTTGGCAATACGTCCGATAATAAAGCCTGTAACCGGCAACACTATCAAAACAAACAGGGTAAGTTTAAAGCTGATGCTTATCATAAAAATAAAATAGGCAATTATTGTAATGGGGTCGCGAATAATCATTTCGAGGTAGTTCATTATGGAAAACTCTACCTCCTGCACATCGGTGGTAACCCTTGCCATAATGTCGCCCTTTTTGTTACGCGTATAAAATGCTGCAGGGAGGATAAGCATTTTGTTATAAACATCGTTACGAATACCTCTTACGGCTCCCACACGCAACCCTGCCATATAGTACATGGCGAGAAACCGCGATAGATTTCGTAATAGAAACGATACCAAAATAATGATGCAAATAAATACCAGCGCCTCCATTTTGCCCTGTGTAATAATAATTTGGCTTATGTAATAGTTAAGCGATTGCAATAAACCCTGCGTTGATAAATGAAACTCGGGTTTAACCGTTACCAATTCGTTTACTCCGAACAAAAGGTTAAGAAAAGGGATGAGCAAAGCAAAGTTCATCAGTGAAAAAACAATGGTAAATAAGTTGGCTGCCGTGTTTAATCCAGCGTAACCGAGAAAGGGCTTGGTATAGGCCAAAATCCTGTAAAATTTTTTCATTTGCTTAATATTAACCGGCTTTGAAAAGTAAATCTATAACGGGTTTATTCCTGTATAATTATGTGGCGAAATCTCTTTTAGCTCCTGCTTAACGGTGTCGGAAACCTCCAACGAGTCAATAAATTTGTGCATTACACCGGCAGTTATTTTTTTGTTGGTACGTGTTAATGATTTTAAAGCTTCGTATGGATTGGGATACTTTTCGCGCCTCAATATTGTTTGAATGGCTTCGGCAACCACAGCCCAGTTGTTTTCGAGGTCTTCGGTTATTTTTTCCTTATTAAGGATTAACTTTTCCAATCCTTTTTTAAGCGATTGGAAAGCAATCATCATATACCCTAACGATACACCGAGATTTCTTGTAACCGTTGAATCGGTCAGGTCGCGTTGTAGGCGTGAAACGGGAAGCTTATCAGCCAAAAAGTGTAAAAATGCGTTGGCCATTCCCAGATTCCCTTCTGCATTTTCAAAGTCGATGGGGTTAACCTTGTGTGGCATGGCTGACGACCCCACTTCGCCTTTTTTTATTTTTTGTTTAAAATAGTCCATCGAAACATATAGCCACACATCACGACTTAAATCAATTAAGATAGTGTTGATGCGAGCCAGATTATTAAGGTAAGCTGCCATTAGGTCGTAATGTTCAATTTGCGTGGTGGTTTGCTGGCGAACAATATTTAGTTTTTCGGTTAAAAAGTTGTTGGCAAACATACGCCAATCAACTTCGGGGTAAGCTATTTGATGGGCATTCATGTTTCCTGTTGCTCCGCCAAATTTGCCTGACCATGGTATGTTTTCCAAAAGTGCCAGCTGGTTTGTCAGTCTTTCGGCAAACACAAATATTTCCTTACCGAGATAGGTGGGTGAGGCAGGCTGCCCGTGCGTACGTGCCAGCATGGGTATTTCTTTCCATGTTTCGGCCATATCCATCAGCTTTGAAATTAACCCCTGCAGTTGAGGTAGCAGTACGTTTTCGTGGGCTTCTTTCATGGCAACGGGAATGGCTGTATTGTTAATATCCTGCGAGGTAAGCCCAAAATGAATAAACTCTTTAAAATCGTGCAGCTTTAATACGTCAAACTTTTCTTTGATGAAATATTCCACAGCTTTTACATCGTGGTTGGTAACTTTTTCTATCTCTTTAATTTTTGCGGCATCATCAATAGAAAAGTCGTCAGCAATGGCTTTGATTTTTTCTGTCATTCTGATATCGAATGCTTTAAGTCCGGGTAACGGAAGTTGAGTTAAGGCAATAAAATATTCAATCTCAACTTTTACCCGGTATTTAAACAAAGCATACTCTGAAAAATAGGGGGCCAGACATCCGGTTTTTTCAAAATATCGTCCGTCGATTGGCGAAACAGCTGTTAAAGGCGATAATTTCATAAATCTTGATTTGCATGCAAAAGTAATCAAAAGAATCGGTTTGCAGCATGGAGTGATGTTACCAATCTGAATTTTAATGGTGCACTCACCGTACGCTTTTTCGGGTTTGTTCGCTCGTGCCTAACAACACGTTCGGAAGGGTAGCTTGAAAGGTTTAATATGCATATATAGAGTGTTTTAGTATCGTTCAGATTGCAAATCTGAACGAGCTTATAAGGGGCAGGCAAATCTGAACGAGCTTGTAGGTGCGTCTAATCAGTGTGCTATTTCGCTAATAATATAGTGTTTGTTATTTTTTTTCCGGCGCCCAGTTTTCAAATACTTTAAGCAGATGTTCGCGGTTGCCGTGCATGCCGAGGATTTTTATTGGTGGTGTCAGCATTTGGCCTTTTGAAGGAGCTTTATGGATTTTATTAACCACATCCATCCCCTTAATTACTCTGCCAAAGGCAGCAAAGCCCTGTCCGTCGGGATTACGTTTGCCGCCATAATCCAAAGCAGGCTGATCACCAATACAAATAAAAAATTCGCTGGTGGCAGTACCCGGCTTGTTGCGTGCCATTGAGATGGTTCCGTCCAAATGCTTAATACCTGTTTTTTTAGTGGTTTCGTGATTGATGGGGGGCAGTGCCTGTGGACTGTTATCATCGTATAATCCACCCTGAATTACCTCAATCTTAATGGAATCGCCGGGTTGGTTGTCCAATGTTACGGTTCGGTAAAAGGAAGCATCTTTATACCGGTTTTCATCCACATATTTCAAAAAATTATATACCGTATAGGGTGCCTGATTGGGATATAGTTCAACAACAATGTTACCCATTTCGGTTTGTATGGTAACCGTGGGTTTTTTAATGGGATGACAGGCTGTAAAAAGCAGCAACAAAACGCCAACAAAAGCTGTTGATATTTTCATATTCATCATAATTAAGTAAAAATATGCATCAAATGTACTATTTTACTTGTTTCGATTCTGCTATCCGGCCTTTTTTCGGTAAGCATTAATAGAAGAATTTGTTTATCCTCCCATTTGATTGCGTGCTCTTTTGCGTTCGGTTTCGCTGAGGATAATTTTTCGTAAACGCAGCGAGCGGGGAGTAACTTCGAGGTATTCGTCTTTGCGAATGCTTTCCATAAACTCCTCCAGCGAAAATTTAACGGGAGGTGCCAGCAATACTTTGTCATCGGAACCCGAAGAGCGCATATTGGATAGCTTTTTGGTTTTACAAACGTTTACAACCAAATCGCCCTGTTTTGTGTGCTCACCAATTACCTGTCCGGCATAAACTTCATCGCCGGGAGAGATAAAAAATTTACCCCGGTCTTGCAGTTTAAACAGTCCGAAAGGGATGGCCGAGCCGGTATCAAGCGAAATAAGTGCACCGTTGCGCTTGCTGCCCACTTCGCCTTTCCAGGGTTCAAAAGCTTTAAAGCGATGGGCAATAATGGCTTCGCCTTCAGTGGAAGTGAGTAAGCTGTTGCGTAACCCGATGATGCCTCTGGACGGGATATTAAATTCCAGATACATGCGGTCGTTTTTCGGTTCCATTATGGTCATCTCACCTTTCCTAAAGGTTACAGTGTCAATTACTTTTCCCGAAAATTCTTCAGGAACCAATACCGTTAGCGATTCGATGGGTTCGTTTTTAACTCCATCAATTTCTTTAATAATTACTTTGGGCTGTCCCAACTGAAATTCGTACCCTTCGCGGCGCATGGTTTCAACCAATATGGAAAGGTGAAGTATCCCTCTGCCATATACAAGGTAAGAGTCTGCTGCATCGGTTTCTTCCACGCGGAGCGCGAGATTTTTTTCAATTTCTTTGTATAGCCTGTCGCGCAGGTGACGCGAGGTTACATATTTACCCTCTTTACCAAAAAAGGGAGAGTTGTTAATGGTAAACAGCATGCTGATGGTAGGCTCGTCGATTTTAATCCTGGGCAGCGCCTCAGGCTCTTCAAAATCGGCGACGGTATCACCGATTTCAAAATCTTCAAGTCCCATGATGGCAATAATATCGCCTGCATATACTTCTGTTTTACATTTTTGTTTACCAAGTCCTTCAAAGGTGTAAAGCTCTTTGATTTTATATTTTTGAATGGAATCGTCTTTTTTCATCAGCGAGACGTTCATTCCCGGTTTTACAATGCCGCGTGTAAGTCTTCCCACGGCAATACGTCCTACGTACGAAGAATAGTCCATCGAAGTAATTTGCATCTGGGGTGTTCCTTCCAAATATTTTGCGGCGGGAATAGTTTCAATAATAACATCCAGCAGGTACGAAACATCGGTGGTTGGCTTGTTAAAGTCTTCCGACATCCATCCTTCTTTGGAGGAGCCAAAAACAGTGGGAAAGTCAAGTTGATCATCGGTGGCGCCGAGGTTAAACATTAACTCAAACACAGCTTCCTGTGCTTCAAGGGGGTAGCAGTTTGGTTTGTCCACTTTGTTGACAACCACAATGGGTTTTAGCCCCAGCTCAACGGCTTTTTGCAACACAAAACGGGTTTGCGGCATGGGGCCTTCAAAGGCATCAACCACCAGCAAAACACCATCAGCCATGTTTAAAACACGCTCCACTTCACCGCCAAAATCGGAGTGCCCCGGAGTATCAATAATATTTATTTTAGTGCCTTTATAGCGTACCGAAACGTTTTTTGAAAGGATGGTAATGCCTCTTTCGCGTTCCAGGTCGTTGCTGTCGAGAATCAGGTCTTCCACCTCTTCATTGTCTCTAAAAAGTTTTACCTGATGTAAAATACGGTCAACAAGGGTTGTTTTTCCGTGGTCAACGTGGGCTATAATGGCTATGTTTCTAATATCCTGCATAAATAATAATTTGTTAATCAGACAAAAGCGCCTGAATTTAAAATGGCTGCAAAAGTACTATTATTTACGGCTTAAAATAACAAAGGCTCAATTAATTGTTGAGCCTGTTAAATTGGATAATGGCTAATTCCTATTTTGATGTGATAGATTTATTAAACCAAATAGGACACTGATTTTTATGATTAGACTGATAAGACTGATTTTCGCTTTCTTTTTATAACAATCAGTTCAATCAGTTTAATCAGTGAAGTATCATAAAAAACAAAGCAATTTCTACGCTGTTTAGTCGATTTTATTAGCGCCTTTATCAGCTTTTCGTTGAGGTAATATAGCGTAGTTAAACCTTGAATGAGGTTTGTGCACAAACTTCTGTTGGCAGTAATTGTCCTTCCCCAAAAGCAACTATTATTATCGTATATCTTTTTTCAGCCTTTCATCAATTTGTAATTCGATAAACTCTATTACTTCGACTTTTCCAAAATCTTTAAATAAAGGATTTAAAATAATATTTGATTCATGGCCGACAATTGTAGATGGTACTTTTAAAGCAAATCTATTTCGGTCTTTTGCTAAATCAGTAAAAATCTTTGTTGTTTTAGAGGAATATGGATATTGATTCCATTTTTCGGGAAGCTCTTTTAATTCTTCTATTAAAAACTCATCAGGGAATTGAATTTTTGCAATTAAAATATTTTTAGGTAAATAGGCAATGTTTTCGGAATGAACATAATATTCTAATAACGCCAATGAAATATTTTCGGAACAATAAACAGCTCTCGTACCAACCGAGTTCCATCTTCCGCCAACTTTTTCAGCACCAATTCCGGATAATGTTTTGTCTTTATATTTTACATTTGCTACTCTGTAAACAATCATTAGCTGTAAACGTTATATTGAATTCTAATGATTTCGTTTTCTACCATTTCAAAACCAAAACTACTATCAAGCAGTTCAAATGGAATTTTATTGCCTAGCGTTTTGGACGGAGTCATTAACCATCTCTTAAAATCTTCTTTGGAATCGAATACCTCATAGCCTAATCCAAATAATCTGGCTAATGCGTAAATGCGTTCAGATGTCTCTTTTCCATAAACAGTTTTCTTTTGCATACTACTTATGGATGTAGGAAGAATATGCTCGAACTCTTTTTCAGTAGAATTTGTGTATTGAATCAATTGTTTCCAATCTGATTTTTTAACACCTTCTCTAATGCGGCCAATTAATTCTAAATTGAATTCAGGGGCATCTATAAAGTGTACAACAACCCAGGAGGGTGAAAACTTACTATGCTTTACACGAGTTGCACTTTTTCTGCCAACTTTTACCTGTCCTTGTTTTTTATTTGAATTCCCTGTTCTTGTTTTAACTTTCATTATTGTATTTTTACGCTTCATCAATTGCAAATATACAATAATATTTGAAATTATTATTGACTTTATCAGCTTTTCGTTGAGGTAATATTATATAACTGAAGTTTCGCAAGTCTTCTTACATCTTAAAAATAGGTTTTGTGCACAAACTCCCGTTAACTATCCTGCAATTCTTAAAACAGATATCCCAGTCCAATATAAAAGCCTGAAAGGCCATCCTGGCTGTTAAAGGTGCGGCCGTAATCAACACTTACTACAAAATTTTCGTTCATACCGATTCGCAAGCCGAGGCCATAAGAAACATGAGGTTTTTCACCGCCAAAATTAAAGTAGTCCGATTGCTTGTAATCAGTTCCCCAAAAGCCGGTGTCGCTTAGCGGGTGCTGTGCAACAATGTCGTCATATCTTTTTTCAACCGGGGTTTTTTGAACAATCATACCGGCATCCATAAATAGGTTGGTGGCAAGATAAAAATGCTGGCGGAAGAGATCGAAATTAACAAATCTCCAACGGAATTCGGCATTTAACCATGCTTTACCATTACCCACAACACGGTTTCGTTTTACCCCCCTGATTGTTTTTTTGCCTCCGAGGCCTGTTGACATGGAGTTTTTAATGGTAACGTTAATCATATAGGGTTGCGCATAAAACGGTTCTTCGCCAAAAAGTATTCCCTGATATCCTATACGGTAGGCAAAGGTTAATTTGTGTTTTACAATGGTAAAATACTGGCGATGAATAAGGCTGAATTTCATATAATTAGCATTTGCCGTACCAATAAAGGGAGGAACATACATTAAAACAAACTCGGTCCAAATACCCTTATTGGCGCTGGTCCAGTTGTCGCGGGTATCGTAAACCAAACCTGCTTTAAAGCCCATAAACGAACCGCCGTTTTTTTGAGCTTCGGGAATCAGCCCCCAATCCACATACCGTTGGTAAAGTCCGGGCTGGCTTGTGTTATTTGGCAGCTTGTCGGCATCTTTTTTTCCTTTATTGAATTTAGCAATATCAACGGTGTCAACACCTATGTTGTAAAAAATCATTCCGGCAGTCCAACTTAGCTTTTTGTTGATGGGGTTTAAAACGTCTAGTTTTATTCTGAAAAGTTTGGTTTGATTTTTATAAAACATGCGGGTTTTATAATCTTGTGTGGATGGGTCAATCCAGTCAAGGTTGTACATTGATTCGTAACCGTTCATGCCAATAAAGTCATATTGGTCATCCGGATTATACATTACATCAAAAAAGATGGTGCGGCCTTTTAATAACCGGTTCGATTCGAATGAGAGGTTATTGATTCCCGAACCTTTTGTAAAGCGCGACCATTCTACATATACTCGTTCGTAATACTTGGGATAAAGTTTTCCGTCGCCGTAATTATAAAGATCGACCAAAGCCCCGTATTGAAAACCAAGGTCAGAGTTATAGGTGATGGTGGGTAAAACTCCAAAATTCCAACCTTTTTTTATTTCAGGTTTTTTGGCTGTTGTGTCGCTGTCGGTTTGAGCCGATATTGCTCCGGAAAAAAATAAAGCAAGTAAAAAAATGGTAAACTTTTTAAATTTCATAATTGAAGGTTTTGATTTATGTAGTCAAAAGTAGAAAAAAATGAATCAATTCATCGC